>Ga0257115_1000044_pt1 | contig 133184 bp, 154 predicted proteins | sample SI112_100mmetaG_FD_194465 | JGI IMG/M metagenome (GOLD analysis project Ga0257115, IMG submission 194465) | Marine microbial communities from Saanich Inlet, British Columbia, Canada - SI112_100m | ecosystem: Environmental > Aquatic > Marine > Inlet | place: Canada: British Columbia | collected...
AATGGTTGCAGTCAATGTGGCGTCAGCGAGGTCGGTAATAGTCGCGCTACCGCTCAAGTCGCCAGCAAGAGTGATCGTGAAGTCATCCACGTTCAGATCAATTGCACCGTCGCCAGCGTCATCATAGGTCGCTGCAATCCCTGAATGAGAGCCGTTGGTTACCAGCTGACCCGCCACAATGTCTTGAACGTTCTCCGTAACGAGAGCTAGATCAATAGCTCCGTCACCGCCGTCGTCGTAAGTAGCGGTAATTCCCGTGTGGGAACCATTAGTTGCCAACTGGGCGCCCGTAATGTCTTCAACATTTTCAGTTACAAGGGCTAGATCAATAGCTCCGTCGCCAGCGTCGTCATAAGTTGCAGTAATGCCGGTGTGTGATCCATTGGTAGCCAGCTGAGCGCCAGAGATATCTTGAACGTTCTCAGTCACAAGAGCAAGATCTACGGCCCCATCGCCTGCATCGTCATAAGTAGCTGTAATGCCCGTATGAGATCCATTTGTAGCTAATTGAGCGCCAGAAACATCTTGTACTGCTTCAGTAAAGTCTGTAACTGCCGTAGAAGGAATAGCAATAGTTGTATTTGCAGCAGCAGTCAAACGACCGTAAGCATCGACGGTGTAACCGGGAACTGCCGTGGCACTGCCGTAAGCGGCTGCCGTAACAGCCGTAGTCGCAAGATCAATGTCATCGGCATTTACCACGATGCGGGCAGCACCGGCTGTTCCAACATTGATTGTGTTACCCGTGATACTGACACCGGTACCGGCGACGAACGCCTGAGTTCCAGTGAACTGTGTGAAATCAACGTCGTGTGTTCCGACTGTATGCGGATCACTGGTTGAAGTGACTACAAATCCTTGACCGCCGTTGGCAGACCCTGCCAGAACGTAAACGGCTTCGCCCGCTTTGATCTCTCCGGTTGGTGCGCCATCAAAGTCGGTGGCCCTCGTAAGCACCCATGCGGCAGAACCTGACGCACCCTGAGCGGTTACATCATAAATACCGTTGTGGGCAGCGGTTGCCTGATCCTGAACGAGAACTCGATTTCCGGTAGTTGTGTTTGCACCGTCGACAACAAGTCGAACCTGAGTAGCAGAAGTCAGAGTTGCCCCAACCCCTGCGGTGCCGTTGTCGTAAGTCGGAGTGTTCGGCAAAGCTGCGGCAGTACCGAGGTTGACGGCCTCGTGCCAGTCGAGACCCGCGATGGCGTTGTCGACGTAAGCCTTAGTTGCAGCATGTGTCGCGTTGGCGACGGTATTAGAAATTGTGACTGCGCCAAAAGTGGGCGTGTCTGTCGTACCTACGACTTGCCCGATGGCAACAGTTGGGGTTGAAGTTTCTCCGCTGTTGTTGGTGAGAGTGACACCCGTGCCAGCTACAAGGCTGGCGACATAGTCGCCCGTAGTGTCGGTTCCCAACGCTGTCGCGTCCGCAACGATGGTTGCAGTTAACGTAGCGTCAGCAAGGTTGGTAATGGTTGTGTTACCACTCAGATCACCAGCCAAGGTGATCGTGAAGTCATCCACGTTCAGATCAATTGCACCGTCGCCAGCGTCATCATAAGTAGCGGCGATTCCGGAATGGGAGCCGTTGGTAACCAACTGGGCAGCAACAGTGTCTTCGATGTGCTCTGTGGATGCACTTAGGTTTCCAGTCGTAACCACAGTTCCATCAACATTCGGGAATGTGATGGTGCGGTCTGCTGTCGGATCTGTAACCGTCAGAGTGGTTTCAAAGTCATCAGGAGTGGCGCCTTCAAGGACGATGGATGCACCGGAGACATTGATCAGAGGAGTTGTAAGAGAGGTTGTGACAGTTACGTCGCTAGGCAATCCGACAGTTACGGCAGCCGTTTCTGAACCGGACCCGGAAACCTCAACCTCGTTGGCAGTCCCAGCGACTGTGGCAACGTAGTTGCCCGTGGTGTCGGTCCCCAACTCTGTCGCATCCGCAACGATGGTTGCAGTTAGCGTTGCGTCGGCAAGATTCGTAATAGTTGTGTTACCGCTCAGGTCGCCAGCCAAAGTGATTGTGAAATCATCGACGTTAAGGTCAATCGCCCCATCGCCAGCATCGTCATAGGTCGCTGCGATACCAGAATGAGTACCGTTCGTAACCAACTGTCCTGCAACAACGTCCTGTGTCGCTTCGGTGAAATCTGTAACTGCCGTAGAAGGAATGGCAATAGTTGTATTCGATACAGCAGTTAAATGACCTTGAGCATCAGTAGTTAGAGTCGTAACTTGGGTGGCACTACCGTAGGAGCCAGCAGACACACCAGAACTATCGTGATCGATGGTGTTGCCGGTAATTGTCAGGTATGTGCCAGCGGTGAAAGCTTGTGTACCAGTGAACTGGGTCCAGACAACGTCATGTGTTCCAACGGTATGTGGATCACTGGTTGAAGTAACAACGAAACCCTGACCACCGTTGGCTGTACCGCCAAGAGCGTAGACAGACTCACCTTGTTTAATTTGTCCAGTTGGTGTTCCATCAAAATCATCAGCACGGGTCAACACCCATGCAGCTGATCCATCTACACCTTGTGTAGTTACATCATAAAGACCATTTTGTAATGCGCTTGCCTGATCTTGAACAAGAATACGATCTCCCGCAGTTGCGTTCGTTCCGTCCACAACAAGTCGTGCATTTGCTCCAGCAGTAAGAGTTGCCCCAACGCCAGAACTTCCATTGCTATAGGTGGGGGTATTGGGCAGAACGGCAGCAGTTGCCATATCGACCGCTTCATGCCAATTTACGATGGTGTCGTTAGCTGCCCAAGAAAGACCACCAGCGGCGGTACTGTCGGCAACGAGCATCTGCCCATTGCTTCCAACGGCAAGCCGAGCAACTGTGTTGTCCGCTGTACCGACAATAAGATCACCCTTGGCGTCGATCAGGTATTGAGGGATGTCTCCCAAACCGCCGTAGCCAAGAGAAGTCCATGCAGTTGACCCATCGCCGATCTTGTAACGCTCGTTATCGGTTTCGTATCCGATCTCACCGATCGCCAGTGTCGGGTTATTGGAAGTCCAGTTAGCTGCGGCATCTCTACGAAATTGAATAATTGCTGCCATGGTTACTCCCTATTCGACATTCACGGTGGAGTCTTGACCATCCGCATTGATATGAAATCGAACCCAAGAGGCTGAGGAGCCACCGTCTGCGGCTGTTGCAGACAGAGTGTCTAAGGCAATTTCTTGCCACTCGGAATTCGATCTGAAATAGAATTTGTTGTTTGTGGTGTCAATCGCAATGGTTCCATCGGCTGCAGTTGCCGTAGGTTCCTCGTTGGTAACAAGATTGACGACACCAGCCGTACTGGCGTCAAGGGCATCATCCGTCTTCAGGGTGTTGGCAGCGGAGCGATACAGGTTGACATCGCCAGTAGCGTCACCGGAACTCCAAGTGATTTTGCCCCCGGCATCAATCTTGACTCGTGGCTCAGAATCCCCGTCAACTCGTACACCAACAGCCTGTGAGGATACTGATGCTAATTCGTCGACAGATATACCAGTTTTGAACTTCTGAGCCACGGCCTCAACCGTACCTTCCTATAGTGCACCCCTCAGGGCGCTATGGGCGAAAACCGTCTTAACCGGTAATCACAACTACATAAGCACCACTTGCTGGAGCCGTAGAGAAATCAACAGTGACCGTGCTTGTGCTAGTTCGCACAACATCAGCGATAACCGTGTCATAGGTAGAAGCGGTATATACCTGAACTATCACTGCCCGAGTACCGAAATTGTGGACTAAGGCAAAGCTGGTAGCGCTTCCATCCCCGATTGTCTGAGTCGCGACACGAGCAGTTGTCGGGGTTGAAACTGTGAGACCTGAAGCCGAGGTGGCAGCGAGATTGTCGCGGGCAGTGGCTTCGGTGGTTGCGTTGGTGCCACCTTGGGCGATGGGAAGGGTTCCCGTAACTCCGCCGTCAACGGCACCGGCAGCCAAATCGGCAGCATCGGAAGTAAGGACACCAGCGGTGTAAGTAATACCAGTACCGGCAATGTCGCTCTTGATGGCAAGACCACTGGCCGTCGTGGCCAAACCAGCTACGCCGGGATCGAGTTCAACTTCCAGCTCGTCGCTGGTAATGATGACCGCGCCATCGCTCTTGACATTGACGTTGAGTACGTCGCCGCTCTTGCTAAGGCCGTCACCGGCAAAGATTGTGCCAGCGACCGAGAAGAGGGCGAAGGTGAGGGCAGTGGTGCCGACGGTGATTGCACCGTCATTAGTCATTACCCAACCAGAGTCAGCGTTCGTCGTACCTTCTTCGACGAAGGTGAACATTCCCGGAGTCATCTCCGAGTTGGCGTCAGCGTCAGTGGCTCTGCTTGGTGCACCGGAAGCGGCGACGATGTAGATGCCGTTCTCAGCGCCAGAGCTCTGGTTCTTGACTAAGATCCTGTCGCCAGTAGCCAGCGTCACACCATCAAGGGTGTCTCCGTTTTCGACACCACTGGCCAAAGTAAGGGCAGCAGTCGAGGCAGCCCGGACAGATGCTTTAACATCAAGCCCGGTGCGAGCAGCGTCAACGTAAGCCTTGTTGGCAGCGTCGAGATCAGCAGACGGGGTCGAAACCTGTATACGACCGCTGCCGTCGCGCAGGACGAGAGTGGAGTTGGTGTTGGTACTTGTGGCGTTGTCAAGCTTTGTTTTGTCTGCACCACTCAGAAGACCGGAATCTCCGCCATTGACAACATCGGCAATAGAAAAGGAAACAGTACCGTTGGATTCGCTGACAACCAGCGCATTAGTAGTAGAAGTAATAGCGTGCAACGCTTTGCGCCACGCAGAACCGTCGTAGACCTTGAGCACCTTCTCGGTGCTGTTGTATATCAGGCGACCCTCAAAGTTCCCAGAGGCCGGGTCAGAAGCCAGTGATTCGAACCGACCATTCAGAAGTTGATTCTGATTTAAGTCAAGATTTGTAACGAATTTAGTCGCCATCCCCTACCTACCTATCAAGTGAGATATGCATTCCCAGCGAAAGCTGCCGAGAATGACACCGTTATTTGAGTGTCGCTGTTATATAATACATCACCTACAACAGTTGTGTCCGCAGTGTCTACTACGGTTACTTGCGGTTTACCCTTCAACGCATGGGTAATGACCCACGAAGTTGATGGTGATGCTTGGGTGTGGACATGGCGTCTTGCGAAGACTGTTTCCGTACCCAAAAGCTGAACCGCTATTACTGTTGGAGCCTCTGGCTCAATACTAATCGTGTTGCGTGAATCCTCATAACAAATGACCTGATTAGGAACTGTCATTAGTGGGTCACCTCCAAATCAAGAGTGAAGGTGCCTTGAATAACACGAGAAACTACGCCACCACCTGAAACGATTTCTAAGTCGTAAACACCGTCAGAATCAAGCGCGGCTGTCTGCGTGCTTGTCATGACAATTTCGAATGTCCCAGCCGTTCCACCAAGAACAATGCCACCGTTAGCGGTAGTCAATTCGATCTCAGGAGTAGCTGATTCCAGAGTCCGACGTACCTGCATTCTGGCGGTATAACCCGTAAAGTCATATAACAGGTACGTCGAACCCGTGGGATCGCTTGAATCTGGGTACTTCAGGATGCACGACCTTGAGAAGTCGACGCCCTGTTCGCACGTTATGTTGTAAATGCCAGCGATCATCGAGCGCTCCTCCTACACTTATTCATTGTAGGTTATGAGTGCTTGCGTACCGGGCAATCACACCACCTTTAACTGACTGAAGCTGATTCTTTGTTAGAACCAACGTTCTTCAAGCCCATCGCCATAGCAACTGAAAGGGCAACTGCTACAGCGCCCGCCTTCAGATTTGCAGTGTCGGTGAACCCGTCAAAGTCAGCACCAGTCGCCATCCAAACGCCCAGATAAGCCTGAACGAATGTGCGGACGGCACGCTCAATTGCATCTTTAATAAAGGACATACTCATAAAAAACCCTCCTAGGTTTGCAGTTAGTGGTCCTTGTTCATTATACCAGCGGGGGTTTCCCCGTTTCGGGCCGGGGCCTATCAGGATGTAAAGGATTGTAGTGAAACATGACTGCATCCGCTGCACCTGCAGGGATTTTGTCTCGATAATGCCACCTATGAGTACCGGAAAAAAAAGCTGCAGAATTCGGAGAATGATCTATTTTTGCCCATTCCATAGAGTCCATAATCTTTTGTATGGCCTTTGCTCCTTGGGGAAATCGTCCAGTTTGAGTTGTCGGCCTTTCATTCTCTGAAAACTCGTTTTTGCCAATATAGATAGGCCAAGAAGGGATACCATCGCAGCGGATCATGTAACTAATCGTGTAACGACACCGCTCATTATCTAGATGCATTCCCAGAGTGCCGACATCTGTGAGGTAGCTCGACAAACAGGTATAAGTAGGCACAACTTCTTCTTCAAAAACTTTAGAAGCTAAACTTGTTAAACGACGATGTTCTTCTTCGAAAAAAGGTAAACCGGACCAAGCGTGTCTACGACATCCATCGTCACCAGTATTTACGGGCGTTTGATACACATGGTTGTCCAGAAACTCGATGATGTCAATCCGAGTTTGTTTTGAATATAAATTCTTTATCTCGGAGATAATGGTCATCGAGTCAACCCAAGACTAAAGAACTTCCATATAAAGATTGAGTAATGCGACTTCGGCTGAGGCGGCGTCCACTTCAGCTTTTGTTCCCATGCGCTGCCAAGTTCCATTGATTCGAACCTGAAACTCATCGACATCTTCTATGTACGCACACAATCCGTCGTGTTGCGTACTGGCCATTTGACCAAACCCGGCAGAGTTATTATCTCTTGCTGATGCACTAGCAAATACGCAAATCGATTGTTCCATCAACAGATCATTTACGTCGGCAGCGGTTAAAACCTCGTTTTGGGCAAATACCTTAAAACCATTAGCCATGTCCTGTACCTCCGCTATCCAAGCTTATTGACACTAAGTCGTCCAATACCCATATTATCTAATGTTAGATATAGGGCAGCCACAACTGCATGCGTATAAAAATACCCCATGGGTCTTGCCAATTCTACCGCATCCATTACAGGCGCAGAAGAATCTCCGACTGTTGTCGAGTCTGGAGTTTCACTAAGTACCGTTTGTAACAAAATGTGCCAGTGACTCGTGATCTTGTATGTTGAAGTAGCGTCAGGAGTTCCTGCCGCCCAAGCGGCAACCGTTGCCACCTTCGTACTACCCACATAATTTGTAATATCTACAGTTGCAGCATTCTGCCCGGTTCCTCCAGTTAGCGTGATTTGCGAACCGTTGTAATAGTCGTCCTTAGCGGAGGCAGTAGCAGCTAACGTGATTGTTGTAGCACTCCCCGCCTGAGCCGTCCCAGAATCAAGTATTGAATTCGGGTATAACGCAACCTCTTTGTCGCCACTCAACACTTGCTGTACAGACTTCAACACGGCGTCTCTCGTACCCCCGTGCATTCCGTAATATCCATTTTCAAACTGCCAAGAAATGTAAGCGCCTTCATCGGATATCCATGATTCAAAATTGCCGTTAGGTGATCCACCGGCAGCATTCGTATTGGTGCCTGTCGCCCACACATTACGTTTTAACGTGGCGCCAATGAATTGCGCCAACCAAGCTTCAGTCTCAGTTTTTTTGGTTGCCGTAAGACCGGAACCCACATATTCAGGATCAACTAAAGTACTTCGAGTCCATTCTTCTGTACCTGTTTGGCGTGGATGGAGCTCTGATAATTCATAATCAAACCATTGCTTATACCTACTCAAACCCTCATTGCCCTTAGAGGTCATAATGTCAAGCAACTTATAGTAGGGGTATGTTGGATTAGTTTGCGCTACGTCCATGTCCCAATAGAATGTTGGTATAAAAGATTTACCTGTTTGAACATAGTTATTTAGATGAAACGCCGTGTCATCAATAAGCGCACAGGTAGTAATTTGAAATGGCTGTCCTTCATGCCCGCTAACAGTAAGCCGGATTTTCATATTGAAAGTGCTGTTGCTGGCAGCTGACTGATTTTCAACAATTGGGTAATAGTTGCTACGAAACGCTGTCCACTGGCCCGGGAGGTTAACTGTCGAGTTAAAAGAACTCAGAATTGGATAACCATCCACGAGGATTGTGTAAATATTTCCAGTCGTGGTGTCTGGATTTGGAATTACAACATTTCCGAATGATTCGGTCTGCTGAGAAATCTCAACTTTTATCATTGCGTCATAGTCCGAAAGAATATTTCCAGAAAACGCGAGATTGCAATTCTTTGCCTGAGCTGATGTAACCGATTGATTCTCTAACTCGATAACTATAGGGTCCACATTTGTCGGACCAACATTCATTGCATAGTAGCTCGGGGTTAAAGTATACGTTTCGAGATCTGTGATTGTATACGTCCCATTTCCGGACGTTACTGACCATGCAGAAATATACTCATTTGGATTCTGGAAATCCCCGAGTGCGTCCTTCGACGAGAAAGCTTCGTTGAGCCCTAGCAGGTTTACTGTCGTCGCAGCCATTACGCTACCGTGACAGCTGTTAATGTAATCGTTAGGTTACTTTCCGTAAGCTGGGGCAGCATTCCTTTAGCGAGATATTCTACGTTGTCGCCAGTTATTTGATAGAGAGCACTGTGTGCTGTTCCGCTCGAACTGTTGCCCGAAGCAACGGTCAAGGTCACGTCATCAATGTAGAGCACACCATTGACGCTTTGGATTTGAGAAAGAATAGCTCCGGCTGTAATTCCTTCGCCTTCAACAACTCCAGCTCGAATACCGGTATATCCCAGTGGAGAGAGATAGTTCAATACTTTATTTTTAATATCTGTTAAAAGTGCAGCACTATTGTAAACCGAATTGTATTTCACTGTTGCTGTAACCTCAAGATCAAAGATATCCGCATCCAAACAGCCAATCGTCAATCCGGCCACTGAACGATCAGCGACGTAGGTAGCAATCTCTTGTTTCTCGGTTGTGGTTAGTTGGCGATTATTGCCATAAGTAAAAAGAGTGATATATCCCAAATCATTAGCTGCAGCAGCTAAACGCGGATATGCTCCACCCGAATTTGTTAAATCATACGCTTTCACGAATTTAACAAAACTTTTGTTACTAATAATAGATTGTTGAGCATGCGCGGCTTTTGTCATGGCCGAAGCCAAGCTTTGCATATGAGATCGGACACGACTCAAATACATGAATGAGCGTTCTGGGCCAGTTCCGTTAAGGAAAGACGAGGCAATTCTATAGACAGATGTAGCGTCCGGAGTACCAGAGGGCCACGATGCAACTGTCGCAACTTTTGTAGAACCTACATAATCAGTAATTGTCACTTCGGTAGCACTGTTTCCGGTACCGCTGATAATCGTTATTTTCTTGTTGTTGTAATAATCATCAGTAGCTGATGCTGTGGCCGCTAACGTGATTGACGTGCTCGTCCCAGCTTGTGCGGTTCCAGATTGTTGAGCATAAATCGTGTCGATTTGAAAGATTACGCTTTGAGAAAAGAATTCCGTACCGGTTGTCACAACCGGATGAATCGCAACTTCGCTACTAGTTAAAATAACCGTTATTGATGCTGGTGTGCCAGACCAGTCCGCTATCGCAATCTCTTCAGTAGTTTCATAGCTGTACTGAAAAGTTTCTCCACCAGAAATCCGCTGGTAATAGAACTGGCTTCCGATCGGAAGGTCGATACCAACGTCTTGGTTTAAGGTAATAGTCACCTCTACCGAGGCTCGAATGCCTTCGCGTTTTTGTACACCTAACAATCTTCCCACGCCCTCCATGATGCGCGGAGGGAGCCTATTGATGTGAGAAATTGTTAAGTGGTTCATATGGGCGGCAGCTTGCAGAAGTGCGTCTTCTGGGGTGCCTTGGCGAACCTTGAATTCTGGCAACGTCAGTCGAGCCAACTCAACAGATCCGATATAGATGTCACCCGGAGTAACATCTTCGGGAATCATATCTACATATTCACTCCAATTTGCTGGCATATCAGTTACCTCGACGTGAGAAATTGACGGTCACTATGTTTTCTCCGTTACCTTCATCTATCGAAGTTTCTATAGATATAATCGTTATTTCGGGCACATAGCGTCCTGCGTGAAACAAGAACTGTCCACGGTCAATTGTTTTGAACGTAGGATCTTGAACCCCAAAATCTGGTGTTAATGGGTGTGTTCCCGGTTCCGTCCGAGCGGTCACAGCCAATATCTGCTTATAGTAGTCGTCCTGATTGGAGTGCAGCTCCTGAAAACCACCACTGGTCTCCGTAAAAGAGATGGGGAATTTCATCATGTCAGTCAACCTCCACAGTATTCATAGTTTACCCCACCCCAGAACTGGGATTCTGGCCGTTCTCTAGTTCCTCTACCTTTTGGGCGAGTTCTTTAACTGCTTCTATCAGCACAGGAACTATTGTTCCATAGTCAACCCCGTAAGCGTCAGACCATCCGTGAGCGTTCTCAACGTCTTTGTCAGGGTCATACAGCACGGCAGAAGGGATAACAGCGGCAGAGTCCTGAGCGATAATCCCATATTGGTAACCATCCATCGTCTGAAACTCTTCAGTAGTCCCAACAGCAGTTCGTTTCTTATACCTCACACCTACTAGACGCTTAATCCGCTCTAACCCATTCGTGAGTGGCTTAATACGGGTTTTCATTCGCCTATCAGATGAATGACTATGTGAGTTGGCGTTGATGGAAGTGAACTGTCCGGTACTTGCAGTAATGCCGTTAGTGACATTTAGGGCAGCAGTCCCCGAGCCCGTAAGAGCAATCTTCTCACCAGTGATCGTGCCTTCGAATACTGGTCGCGTGCTCCCTTTCCCATCCGTATCAGCAAAAGGAATAAAGACATCTGCCTGACCGTCCAAACGTCCAAAGCAAACGCATCTCTTCAATTTCATATCCAAGAATGCGACTAAAACTCGATCATCAACCGTTAAAGGATCAATTGGGGACTGGTTGGTAACACTGACTGAACGAAGATTGACTCCCAAGCTTAAGATCTTGATTGATATTTGTCCTATTTTCCTTTTGCCAAGATTGGCTGTTGATGGCACGACGTGCAGTACTTTTGCCTCATAGATGGCGCCCGGTTCGACCGCTCCGGTTGAGCCACCTGTCGCAGAACGAAATCTGCGTGGATCAGTAAAAGGTAGACCAGTATCAGACATCATTTATCCCGACACAACAAATTTTCGTCTGCTTGTATTCCTTCGCGGATCGCCGCGATCACCAATACTGATTTGAGGTATATCCTTAGCAATACGTTCAGGAGACCTGAACCCAACAGTAACGGGACCGGTTCCGTAATGTTCGAACGAAACAGTACTAATTAAGTAGTAGCCATTAAAATACATGGTTCCAAATTCATCTCTGTCCAAATCTAATTGTATTGTCATTCCCGGTCTCAAAGCCCTAGCATTGAAACGATCCAACTGTAACGATCCGGTCACCTCTAAGGGGTTGTTGTCGGAACGGGTTGCAGTTGGCATAGCTAATAGACGGAACGTATCGAAACTCTCATCAGAGTGAGTAATAGCTGGAGGCCACCCTATGTAAATGGAATTCATTCCGACGCGGTTATTTCTGGGTGTGATCGTGTTGTGACGAACATTTTTATCGTAGTTGATGCCCCACTGACCTAGAATCCATCTCTGTGTGCCGAACCATAAGATATTATCGGCCTCGAAAAGCATAAACTTGTATGGTTCAGCGTCGGTCGCAGAGCCGCCCGCCACCTTTACCATCACATCCCAAACTGATTCTTTTTGACCGTCTTCTCCTTCGGCCTGCCATTCCGCTTCGGCCTCGGTTGTGGGTTCAACTATGGAGTTCAAACCAGCCCAAATGGCTGCGTTCTTTATAAAAGTTGATCCAATACCACTAATCGCACCCTCTGTTTTGTTTCTCTTTAATTCCTGAATTCCTTTAGGACGAAGCTGCAAAGTCCAAACTGCTCCAGTTGCTGGTCCTTGACCCATTGTTGCGCTAGAAATTTCCATTCTCTGCCAAACCCGGGTACCGTCTATGGTCGCAGTTTGGTGTAAAACCAAATCAGTTAGCGTCCAACTCCTGTACCAAACAGTTCTAGCTATAGCAAAATAGTTGTTGCGAGCTAATATGAACTTTGGATCGTGGACCGTAACCGTGACCTGACTCACCATGTCCATGCTGTACTCGGTTTGGATAGACAAAACAGCTTCGTTGATGCCCGACATGGCATCAGCCATGTAAATATCATCCCAAGCTAAATCGCAGCCCTCTCGGGGTCCTGCGTGAGCTGGTGCGCTGCCATCTGACGTTACCGGCATCGCTACCTAACTGGTCCATTCATCAGATTTTGATCCTTAGGGGCCATCTCCACACCGGGGAGAGTGCTTGGCAGTTGTGGACTAGACGACGGTTCTGGTTCAGGCTCTCCCGGAACCTGTGGGCCTGACATGGGAGGCATAGACATTTCTACAACTCTCATTTTTTCGATAGGGATTTCTTGCAAAGTCATAGAACATTGAGCGGCAGCGATTTCTTTGTCGCCTTCACCAACCACCCTACGAGCAGACTTAACGGTGAAATTGGCTATAACAAATTGCATAGCTCGACCCGTCGTTTGAGCTCGTTTCATTTGAATCGCAAATAATTGATCCATTCCAAAAATCGAAACAGGTAGCGGTCGTTGTGCCATCTGACGAAGCTGATCCAAATCCCACGATATGTCTTTGTAAAGACCATCACCCTGACCCTCGTTACCGTCCAACGTGGTATGAGCAACCAGAAAATCGAATGAAACCTTCATCAACGCCCAATCTGACCACTCAACTATTGGAAAATCTCCCTTACGGGGTATTTCAACCCAGCGAGAACCTAAGCCTTGATAACTAACAGTGTTTGGAATATTTCTAAAATGGTATGTATGTGGGTCGTCTGAAAATGTACCAACTTGTTGAATATAGGGTTTTTCGCCTACTTTGTCGGCTGGTTTGGTGTAACCAATTGGGGCGCGAACAATAAGTTTTGACACGGCTGGCGTAGGCGGTGTTGTTTTTACAGCAGTTTTATTATTTCCTGACTGATTGCCCGCCGCAGGGGTTGGGGTATTTACCCGGGAGATTGAGAAATGTTCTTCCCCATCGGTGAGAGGATTAGTCACACCCCCGTTGCGAAACCATGTGATTTGGGACTGGTTGTAACCTGCTTCTATTAACGCATTATGAACGAACATGTCAATATTGGCCCCAATACCCGACGGGCCACCGTTCATCGCGCCAATGTGCGATGCTACAACCGTTCCTTCGATCCCTTCCATTAGATCGCGCTGTTTTGAAAATGTTCCTTGCCATCGCGACGGATCGCCGTGGGCTTCCATAAATGTACTTCTTGCTTGAGTCGCCTCGGCACTAGTTGCCATATTTAATGCCCCACTACCGAGATGAAGTGGGTCTGCTCTCTGTGCATCCCATGTGCCAAGATTGGCAGAGTTCCCGTGAGAAGTACCAAGGGTGGGGTTTTCTCGTGTCGTTCCTTCTGGTCCGAACCAAGTTTTCCTTTTGAAGCTACCATCGCCAACAATGGTGACAGTTGGGCGTCCGCTCGATTGCCGCCAACGCTGGAACCGGGTATAGTCTTTAGCTTTAAAGTCTTTGTACCCACCCGACGAATATTGATGGAAGTTGATTGTGTCAGACCCTTGCCAGAAGTGTCGTTCAGTCTTTACGGCATAATAAAAAACACACATCTCTTCTGTGCCGTTGTGTCCTGAATCATCTTTAACCCACAGCATCCGCCCATAGCCGGTGTGGGCGTCGGTGAAGGTTATGCCGTAAAAGTCGACACGTCGATAAGTTATATTCCCTGAGCCGGGAAGCCAATCAGGCACCTGCAACCAATCCGCCTCAGAGGATTGGTCTTGCTCTAAAGCACCAATGTGTATATCAAAATGGTCCCATGCTCTCATAGTGAGCGCTTCGTCTTCGGGTTCAAAATACAAAATGCCATGTCGCTGTGGCCAATCATCGCCATAATGAAAATTACCCATGTCAGGCCCTCTCGTAACTGTCGACCGAGCGACGGTCGATACGATCCATCACCTGATCCGCGATTTCCGCTGGGGATGCGTTATCCCCACCCACAACGTTGATTGTGTAGTTGTTACTCTCCCCGCCCCCAGATTGGGCAGTGGGAGGTACGCCGTGTAGGTGCCGTGTTCTTCCCGAGCCGTGCATGTCGGCGTAGCCGCCACTATTGCGAATGCTGGTCATTACTGACCCTAAGCCGCTGCCGGACATGTCAAAGGCCCCACCGTAAAGATGGTCAGAGTTGCTTGAACCTAAGCCTCCTTGTAGGCGACCACGCATGGCGACCACGCCACGACGCGGTGTAGCAGTATCGCTGGTTTGTCTCCAAATATCAATTGAAGTAATTAGATCACTTACAGAACTACTGAATTCTCCGACAGCACCTTCGAACTTGTCTTGGGGAGCCATCAGTTCTTGTGGAGTCATTTGGAGTAGGTCTACATTGATGCCAAGATTCGCCAGTTTGGCCATTAGGGCGCCGCTTGTAAGGAATTCCCCAGTGGTTGTGTCTCGATAAAAATCTCTCTCAAGCATCCCGGAACTCTCGATACCCGTCATGTCTCCAAGCTGTTGATAAATACTCGACAGGCTTGAACCCTTGACTCCAGCTCCGAGGATTGAACTGTGCAGGACTTCAGCAGCATCAAATTTTTGTAATGCGACACTTCGATCATTGCCGAAGAGAGCACCCCCGATACCTGAGATGCTACGAAACACATGCTCCATTCCTTCGAGCATTTGGCCCTGTCCGAAGATTTGACCACCGGCACCAAACAGGTTTTGCATCGACCGTGCACCAGCGGTTTCAGATCCGGTGAGCGTTGTCATAGCTGTAAAAACGTTTCCAAATTCGGTTAGTACAGTTTTCTGATCGTCGTCAGAAAGGGGACCTTCCTTTTTGAGAATGTTTCTAATGTTTTGAGATGCTTCGTCAAGTGTGTGCGGAGCGTCGATTCTTTCGATGGCATCTCGCATACCTTGTTGTATTGCAACTCTGCGATCTGCCGCAGCTGCCGATAGTTCTCTTGTGTCGTTTACCAACGCCCCAGATAGAGAGATCGCCAAAGCGCCCCATCCGGCGGTAGCGCTATAAAGTTCAGTGTCGGTGGCACCAGCCATAGCCAGAATTGCTTCTTCGCCCATGTTGAACGATTCACCTAAGCTGGTTATGTTTGTTTCGGTATTCATAATTATGCGGTCGATTTGATGCATGTCTTTGAACATTCTGGTAGCCAAAGCACTGACAACAGCCGAATAGTGTTCCGGTTGAATGTTGTCAGGAATCATCCCATAAAACGCGGGATCATTCTTTAGCCGCTGTAAAACATTTGCCATCTCCCCTTGGTCTTGTCTGGAAACTGCAGACAGAAGGTCGCTTGAATACTGTCCTACTGGACCATCCTGTATAGTTTTTCGAACTGCCGAAGTTGTTAGGGCAGCTGTGCCTATACCTTCGTAATTGACTCCGAGTTGAGACGCTATGGCTCCTATCATCGCGTCGGAGATAGCGGCACCGGCTGCTTGGGCCAGCCCTCTCTCAGCAGCTGCTTTTCTAGCTCCGGCAGTCAACCATCCATAGGCGCCTCCGACTATGGCACCACCCAAGGCACCCCACGGGCCTGCGTACATGCCAATAGCGGCACCGCCTGCGGCGCCACCCAATGCGGCATGTGTTTTATTTTGGCTGGTGGCAGCCAAACCAAGTCCGGCGATACCTAAACCAATTTGAGGGCTCATAAATGCAGCCGCGCCACCTAATGCCATTACGCCTTGAGACTCTGAACCTACATGCTGTGAAAGCATCCCCAGCCCCATACCAAGGCCAACCCTTGCACCCATACTGCCAGCGACTTTTCCACGGAAAGCTTCGCTTGGCTGTCGAGCGGCACGCAGACGAGAACCGATACCTCGTTGCCACATCGTGCCCGGCTTTCCAGAAGCGTTCATGGCTTGCTGCTCCGACATCACTCGTTGGCGGAAACTCATAGATTTCATACCCCGGGCATCCATCTGTGCTCGTTGGCCCGCATTGAGTTGCCCGCCTCCGGTAACTCCAGTAGCGCCAGCCCCTCCTCCGGCTATATTCACTTGACCGGCATTTACATTCATTGTTTGTGTTTGTTTCATAAACAAGAAGCCGCCAGCCCAATTCTTGAGCTTGCTCAAAATCACCATTGCAGCTGCCAACAGTCCGTAAGCGCCAGCACCGTCTCCGACGGCACCGAGCATTCCGCGACCCCCACGAATAACGTTGGTCAACATATCTACGATACTTTTAACACCAGACAAAATTCTGTTTATGAACGGTAAGGCTTCAAAGAAGAGCGCTTTTAATTCGTTTTGGAAATTACCAAACGCAGCAAATAGTTCGCCTAGGCGTGTACCGAATGCTCGAACTGCGGGTTCATTTTCCTGCAGCATCTCATTGAAGGTGCCGAAGGACTCTCTTATGTAGGTGCCTATTGCTCCGAACATGTTTCCGAACATGCCTTCGAGAACTTTGGCTCCGTCAATGAGGGGACGCAACCGATCCAAGACGTTGTTCCAGCCGTCAACAAAACCTTTCCAACGATCAGCGATTCTTCCGAACACGCCTTCGACTTCTGGTCCACGACGAACTAGAGAGACGAACATGTCCGTAGTTTTTTCTGCGAAACCAGTTATGGAACTCAGGAAAGGACCCTGACCGAATTGGATAAGGGGTAGCCACACTCTAGACATGCCGTCACGGAATATTCTCACAACTTCTTGTAAGCGCACCTTAAGTGGTGCTAGAAGCGATTGACCTAGGTCAGCAAAATCTGCTCTGATCCCCGTAAAAGCTGCCTTAAATTGACCAATGAGAGTGCCGCTAACAGCGGCCCACTGGCCCGCTACGCCACCTGCAGCGGCCAACGATCCGTCTGACAAGGCTGTCTGTAGTTGTTGGCGGGAAGTAATACCCAAATCTTTCATAGCTTTCTTCATGGGTTCCCCCATGGATTTGGCCTGTTCCCGCCAATTGCCTTTGCCCGATTGTATTGATGCGATCAACTCACCTGCTGATGACATTCCTTTTTTCATGTCCCCACCAGCGGCAGCAAAGTCCATTAACTCGCGAAGCATGCCTTGGGACCCTTGGGTGAAAGTTGATCTTCTAGACACTGCGGCATAGGCTGCTTCCAAATTTGCAGCTCCAGCAGCGGCCATGACCTCATCACGATGAAGGCCACGCATCACTACGCGAACCTTGTTCAATCCAGTAACAAAACCGTCATATCCCCCCATTGCGTTGCCCCTAAAGGCAAACATGGCGGCATTCTGTTCACGAAGAGCTGCTGCGGTACCAGCTAATGCCAGAGTCGCACCAGCGGCAGCGCCGCCCAGAACATTCAATAAGCCTGTATACGTTTTAACAAGCCCTTGACCTATTTTAAATAGGCCATGAAGTGACACCATCGAAATAGCCATCAAAGCCATTTCTGCTCCAGCGGCTTTCATGGCGAGCTTCAGTCCACCAAGAGTGGCAGTACCAAACTTCTTGATTAAAGAATCAAGATCGTCGAAATGCTTTTTCCATTTACCCGTCGACTTGCCCAAAGTATTGTCCATTTGGGAGCCGTAGTTTTTGAAAACACGAGTAGAGCGTGTTCCTAAACGGTCAACAGTACGTTCCAGTGAACGTATTTTTCGCTCTAACTTGTCGAGTTTACGGGTGCCGTCAACATCAACCTGAATCTTAAGTTCGGTTTCTGCGGCCATATGCTTGCCACCCTTAACTCAACTGGGCCAAAAGGTAGCGCTAAGAGCCTTTTTCTAGCTCCCGTTCACGCTCCATTTTCTCACGATCGTTCTCTACAACTTTAGCACAGGCCATCAAAATCAGCCATTCCTCATCACTACAATCTAGTAGTTGTAAAGGACTAGTATGAAAGACTTCGGAGAGGCGCGCAGCATTAACTATCGCACTTTGCTCTACAAGAGCATCGAAGGCTAGTTCGTAGGGTCCTCTAAAACATCAACGGTGTCACCATAGCCAGCGGCTTCAAGTACTGCCAATGCTGCCCCCTCCACATGTGGGTCCGTACCAAAGAAGTTTCTAACTGCGTCTGGTACTGGCCTCGTGGCACTAGTCATTTCTAAAATCTCAGGCGCTGCAAAGTTGAGCGCATTGCCAGCTTCATCGAACGCCTCTTCTCCGTCCATGCTGATGCCGACGCATGTTTGGCCAACTACTTGGCAAGCGAATTTGATCGGGTCGAGACCATTCTTTGATTCTTCGCCTGCGTTTTTACGCCAAGCCTTCATTTGGGCTTGTGTGATGTTTGGGCTGATTCTCAAATGAACGCCCGGACGATCAGGAACCTCTAATAGAACAACGGTGCGTTCTACTTTGGCAGAGACAACAGCCTTCAGGCGGTCAAGAACTGTCTCTTCAATCGGTAAAACACCCCCAATAACCCCCGCAGAGTCTTCCTTGGTTTTCTTGGCGGTGGATTTTGAGTCTGAGGTTTTAGCCTCAGATGCTTCGTCATATAATGCGTCGCTCATAAGGCGTACAGTATCACGCTATTCCCCCCGTGTAGGGGAGGACTTACTCAGTCGGGGGTTGTGCCGCCTCCGGCAATACCCTGCACTGCGAAAGTGAGCGCAAAAGTGGCGGGGGCGCCTGAAGATGCATCACCTTCGGCTTCGGTAAGTCCCACCAATAGAGCGTTGCCGTAGTGCCTGTCAAGATTCTTGACGTTAATATCGCAATCGTAAGTTTGAATGCGGATGTCGTAATACGAACTACCCACAAGCGTTCTAAGTTGATTGATTTTGAGGGCGATACCCGCTCCGGAGTCTGATTCAGTCAGATCATCATCGTAATGGGCGGTCAGGGTGATGTCGCCGATCTCGTAGGGCGCACATAGAACCTTCGGGAACTTGTCGCCGCCTTCATAGATCCTCTCGACAGCAGCCGTGATTTCACCACCAGAGACCTGAGCAAACTTAAACCCTTCCCACTTGGGGTGAGTTACGTTTTTCGGTTCAATCAGTCCGAGTACTTGTCGCTGTGAAATTTTGGCCATTAGTTAGCCCTCCCTATACCACTGAGTTTGTGAGGTTGGATTTGACGATGTCTACTTCGATCTTGTCGCCCACGCTCGATACCCGAAGGCCGACCTTGGCTTTGACAAGCCCATCCGCAAGTTGTGTAACCGGATTGATAGCTGCGTCACACTGAACCGTGTAACCCTTGTCAATTCGCTTACCTTTTGCATCGAAAGCTTCGTACAGCGCTCCGCTTTGGCGGAGGGGCTCCAAGATTCCGATGAGCTTGCCTTCGACCGCTGTGAAGATGTCGTTCCGACCGTTGATTACCGCGAAGATCAAATCCTCTAGAGCCACATTCGCTTCTGTCACTACACCGTTGACCGTATCCTGACCGGTGATGTAGCGGAAGTTTGTGGTGTCTCCTGACAAAGAGCGGGCTCCATAAACTCGAAGCGAGCTATTGATCACTCTTAGTGCATTCACTAGAGCCACGTCTAGGGCGTCACCAGAGATCTGATCAACTTCCAGCTCTGGGGAAACTACCCAGCGGGCGTTTGAAATGATTCCTGCACCTGCTTGCTGTGGTCCAACCTGATTGTGTGCCCGCGAGCGTGTCGCTGCCACATAACCATCCGGTGGGATCAAGCGAGTTACGCCTGCTGTTGAGGTGGGGACGTTGATCCAAGGGAAGTAGCCAGCGGCATGTTCCGTGTTGGTTTCACTCGCCGTAATTGTCTCACCCCATGTTTCAGCCTGAGCAACCGTCTGTGAGGCTGCCGGATGCAAGATGGCAATCCGGTTGTAAGTATTGGCGTGGAGGATGAGACCCTGATAAGTCGCCGTTGCCGAGGACTCTGGGTTTGCCACACATCCCGTGCCGTAAGCATGGTTGAACTTGGTCAACGCTGCCGTGTGAATCGCAGTTGTGATGTTTGAACGGTCATCGTCGGAAGCCGTAGTGCCGCCAGTGGGCTGATCCGAATAGGTCAGTGCCGTAGAGGCCAGAGCGGCAGGAAGGTTGGAACCCAAACTTGAAGCCGTCACATACTTCGACGCGACTGCGCTTCCGTTAATCTTGCCGATAACCTGATCCACTGTGGTGCAGTTGCCCGATGTGAACACCTGAACGTTGTAGTAGAGAAGCTTAAGAATGACGCTACTAGCGACAGTTCCTGCCTCAACGGTGAAGGTCATGTTTGCGGACCAGTCGCCCGGTCCTACAGCCGTCAGCTGCATCGAGTCGCCCGAAGAGCTATCGAGGAGCTTATGTTTGCCCTCTGTGGCTGACGGGCCGACAACGCGAACGACGTAACACTGGGTGCCGCCCTCTTCAAAGAATGTTTCTATGGTGGGGTGCAAATATGCGTAAGACTGGTATCCACCATATTGTGCTTCGAAATCAGCAATACTGGTGACCAGCGTGGCCTTTTCCTCAGGCCCTCGCAGAGCTAGACCGACAAAAAATGCTTGCGACGAATCGCGAACTGTGTCAGCCGATGGACCCGTTCTAACTGCTGTGGTAATGACTACTCCGGGCATAAGACCTTCCCGTTCCTAATTGGAGCTTCCGGACATCGGAGCCGCCTTGTTTATTCTACAAAACGCTTCCGTGTATCCGTGTAACTGTTGATTATAGATTATCAGACTAGAAGCTTTCTCTAGTGAGACTTTTACAGTATGTACTCACTCTGCTTCTCGTTCCCACTCTGTGCCGTCCTGTACAAGACCGTCACCATCGCCATCTCTGGCATCAGGGTTGTATCCAGTACCTTTAGTTGACGCGGCAGGAGGTGTCTTTTTCTTGGAGGAAGATTTTTTCGGAGAGCCGCCACTAATAAGATTTAAAAGTCCAGCTTCGACCAATTTGTCTAAGATCGGATTGCTTTCTGAGACGCAACCGAAATGTCCGATAGGAACAACATGTCCCAGTTCGTCTATTTCGCGAATAGCAAGACCCATGTTGTAGACGACAACGTCGCCTTCCTTAACGCGGGTATCCGCTTCGTCGCGGTGCATGCTATTAAAGCAATGAAATGAAGTAGCCATACCTTGATTGTACCTTATCCTTTGTGCACCATATGTCCAATAGTGTCAAACTGGGCAATAACCTCTAAATGATCGGCAGCTAGTGCTCCGGAAATCAATTCTGTGTTGAGACACATCATATTACCTAATGGCTCTATTCTGTGACCACAACAGCTACAAGTCTCAATTATGTGTTGTGCCTTGCTATGAACAATAATACAATTGGATCTTTCATAATCCATAGATATGGCATCGGCTGAGCCGCGTGGAACAGTTTGACATAAACAACAACTCATTCTGACGAACCTCCGGTAGTCGTGTACCCAAGGTTTGTCGGCAAGTCGAGAGAGGTATCGCTGACGCCAACATTCTTGACACCGATCTGGACACCTTCTTCTTTGACCGTGCCGAGATTGGTTCTGGCAACAACCTCATTGATGCCCAAGGTGTAGCCAATGTACGAACCAGCCATAACTCGATCACCTTTTACTAATGTCAAGTCGGAAAACTCTTCACGCATCGACGCTTCATCGATTTCTACTTTCCATGTGTCTCGCGCGTCTGTCGCTTTAAGACAGGGTCGATCAAGAAGAGCTGCTCTGGTCACGGTTGTTAACCGATCGCGCATGTAGGTCGCAGCTTCAGAACCATTTGCTTTTGCCCAAATATAAGTACGCATTGTGTAATTGACTCGATACTCGGGTTCTGACGGCGTGTCCGACGACCAGCCGAGTCTTTCCATATTCGCTGTCGATATGGCAACGGTAATAATCATTGGCCAAGCATCGATAGCGACTGGTTCAAAAGTCAGAAATTTCAAAGGGTCAGGCAAAGAGGCACTGTCGGCACCCCAACCGTTTCTGTATTCGACAAGACGAACAGGAAGGTCCGTTTCTAAGAAATCATTTACATAACTCTTGGCGAACTGTGCGCCATGCATCAGGGCTGCCATTAGAGACTACTTTCCAATGCTGCACGGCCTTCTGACATGTAATCAACGGCCCATTGGCCCCAGCGAATATGAGCCTCATGGGGTTCAAAAATAATTTGTCGCTTCGGCATCTTGCTTGTTCCCATTTGATGAAATTTGGCCCATTCGATATCTGTTCCAAAAACTGCTCGGTGGGGATGAATTTCGTTTGGATTTCCCCTCAAGCTAGACAGGCTATTAAATAAATGGCCCGTCTGTACGAGCGTCGGAGCTCCGGGAAAACGAGCTGCTTTCCATGAGCCATACTGAGCATCCAGTGGTGCCCAACCCCCTACGGGTAGTCCATTTGACGTGAAGTTTTTCGCCCAGTGCTGTTCTAAATCATCACGGATGCGTTCGAAAACTGGGCCAAAATCTCTGGCACGCCGCTGCACACCATTGATTTCTCGTTTGAGAGGTTGAGTATTGAATTCGGTGTCAAACTCAATCTGAACACCTTTTGCCCGCCGCGCCCTTTGAAGCGGCTGAGGAATGCCGATTCGAAATGCCATATTAAGCCACCCGAATTCGGCGATGTCGTCTGACCGCCAGCAACTCCCTATCTGTAAACCCTGTTTCCATAGGGGCGATATTTCGAGGTTCGAGATCCTTAATGCCGACAACATCGTCGTGCATGTTCTGCATCTCTCTAGAAGCAGCCCTCAAAATCATTAACTTAAAAGTAGGGATGTTTGCACCAGCAAGACCGGCATTGTAAGTAATCGTTAATTTATCATTGGAGCTACCGCGATAAACGTCTACGCCGTATCGACGTGCAACGTATTCGGTTCCGGCAACTAAAGTTTCGGCGGCACTTCCGGGAGTTACGGGAGTAAGAACGACACTCGCAATTGAGTTAACCGGACTTTCTCGTAAGTACACCGTCGCTGGAGGATCTGTATACGAAAGAATGCCGCTTGTGTTCGAATCTAGTTTATTGTCATAAAAAAATGAGGTTTCAGGAACACCCAAATGATTCGAATCGAGAATGTAATCCTCGGTGAAGTTGGCTGCTTCAATCTTTCTTCCTAAATAGGTTTCCAGTTCTGATTGAAGACCGCCAAGAACAATGTCAGCAGCGTCTTGTTGACGCAAGCTGAACTCAATATCCATGTAGGTTTTAAGATTGGCACGAGTTACCAGAGCCATATCGCAGGCTCCTATCTAATCGCGCGACGACGGCGCCTACCGCCTCTACGGATGATGTCACGCACTCGCTCATTGGCTATACGTCCACGACCACGGCGGGCTTCACGGCCACGCAAAAGAGAGCGAATACTACGACGAATTCGTCCAGCTCGCCGAAAATCGAATTCGCGTTCTCTACCGGGTGAGGGCATAACAACACCTTCCTAGATTTGATCTAGTTCTAAGTGTAGCACTAGGCCCTTACACTATATACCCGTTAATTGTTACCTATCGGCGTTAGGAGGTTTTTCTGTTGTGACTTCTTTTTTGTCAACAGTTCCGGGCGGAGCTTCCACCGGAACCCATGCCATCGAATAACGATGATTCGGAACTTTTCGGTGCTTAATGATCGAGCCATCCAACATCAATTCCAATTCATCGCCCTTCATACAAAAACGAGCCACGAAATCTTCTACCGAAAATGCTCTAGATCTTTTCAGTTGTTTTACGATTCGAGATAATTTATGGGCAACCATGTTCCCACGACCACGATTCAATTGAACGTGTAGAGCCATAGCCTCAGTTTCGCCACAATCAATCACATGAATAGGTACGCCATCAGCAAACCGTTCTGACAGGTGTTTATTACCCCTGATTGCTCGCAGCCGCTGAGAGCCGTCAATTACGTTCATGCCGTCCTTCTGAACAACAAGTGGGGAAAGCACCCCATAATCCATTAGGGCCGCTGTCAGGACCAACAAATCCGGTCTAAGGATATATGTGGCATTCCACTCTGGAATATTGAGCTCCTCGTAATCCCGAACCCACATCGTGTATTGCTCTGCACTCATGAGGCTTCCTCTGCTGCTTTCTGCCTCACTGTGTGGGCTCTCGTTTTTGGCCCCACGGGGGAGGCTGAAGTTGTGGTGAGTTCGTTGAGTAGGAGATTCCTGATTAACCAATTAATCGGATACGAGTGCGGATCTAAAGCATGTTTCTTTCTGAATTCAGCCGCATACGCCTTAGCCCTTCGAGCTTTTGAATCACCGATCATGTAATCCTCGATGACACTAGTTACGCCGTCCCAACCCTCGTCGGCATAGTTGTTGATCAATTGCTCAATGTCGAAGTCCTTCCACCAACGACGCTGAGCGTCGATCTGGGGAAAGCATTCATACAGCTTGTCGTAGAATTCTGGTTCTGTGGCAACCACATCCCCAATGCGTCGAATCGCGACAGAGTGGAGTGGTATCCCGACACGAGTATTCGATCCAGTTAATGCTGCCCTGTCGTAATACTCACAGTAGGGGGCATTATGTTCTTCGGTAATGAATTTGAGTACATCGTTAACATTCCAGTCGTAAATCACCTTCGCAAATTTGAGAGGTGTTCCACGCTTGATGCCGAAAGGTGTGACGATGTAATTCTCGTGCAGCTTCTGCACCAAGGATCGGTAACGGATCATCGACTCGGCAGCCCGGACGCCAGTAATGAAGGCGACGCTTCCTTGCTTCCCTTGCATCGTGTAAAAATCAACAGCTTCAGGTAGGGGTTGACCCCCTTCTAGCCCGAACGATTTTGCGCTAATTACATCTTCCGGCATTTCGCGTACCCATCGCCCTGTTTGTTCTCGATACTCCCCCCACAACACCACGGGTTGTCGTCGGCCCAGAACCCATACCTCCCCCCCGTATGGGAGGCAATACCACTCCATGTCGACCCAATCGAAATTTCTGACCATTTCGACATATTCGAGAACGAGAGGACTAACCATCTCTTCATCTCTGAATATGACTTTGACTGGACCTAAGTCACGTTCTTCGTGCACCTCTTTAGCCAGATAGAGAACAGCCGTACTGTCTTTGCCTCCAGAGAATTGAATACAAACGGTATCGAAGGTGTCGTAAACGTGACGTATCCGTTGACGAGCAGCATCGAGACATGTGATGTCTAGAAACATCCGCTGACGAGTCATAACTCTGAGTGCGCCTCGACAAATGACATCAACTTCTCTGCAGTTGTATCGCCTTCATAGGCCGGTTGCCCGCGAAGCCATCGCACAAAGGTGTACCAATCTTTCTGCTGGGCAGGATCATCGAAAACCAAGGTGTACTGGACAACTGCTTTATTTGACTCACCCTGAGGCGTAACTGTGCTGCCCTGAATAGCAATATCGTTATGGTCGACACTGTCGTCGGCGACAATCTTTCGTTCCCCATCCTCGCCATCCTGCACTAAAGCATCTAGCGCATCATCCATCCTGTCGATCAGAGACGGACGAGTAAATGTTGTGGTGCCATCTTCTCTGTCTGCGGCGATTTCTGCCTGCTCTTCGTAAAGAGCAATCTCGAAATCGTCCCACGCCAAGTCGCCCATAAGATCGCTGTACTCATCAACAACACTCAGAATCATGTCGACAGCCTTGGTGTTATCTGTATGGCCCAACTCCATTGTCCGGTTGTCAGCAAGGGCAAAAGCAACAGCTCGTTTGTCATCCCCATCAAAGGGCACAGCGGCAATATGAGTCCAGCCAAGCTTCTTGGCTGCTTCAACCTGATGGTTGCCAGCGATAACCGTGGCCTTATCGTCTTCGTTCAGACGAATCACAATGGGCTTCACTTGACCAAATTCATCGTATGACGCAGCGATCGCTTCAACATTTCCAACTCTTGGGTTATTGAGAAGGGGCTGGAGGTCGCTCAATGGGACAAGCAACTCGTTGAGAGACTCGTGGACTTTGTAGTTACCCTTCATGGTCACACCTGCACTCTGACGTTTGCATTTAACGTTCGCATCGCGTCGATGGACGTTCTCAAGGAGAGCAATTTCTCTCGCTTCGATTTTAGTAGGGCTTCCGATATTTTGTACTCAAACTGTTCGTCAGCCATTTTGTAGTCGGCCCAAGATTCTCGTTCTTTGATCGATCCCTTGGCCGACAAATACTCCTTAGCCCATGACGCTTTATACCTCGCCTCTTTTTTAGCATTGTCTTCAGCGAGGCTTTCAAAAGCTTCTGTTTCGCTTTCCAATTCGTCAAGGAAATATAACAGTCGTTGTTCGATCTCTACCTGACTAATAGGGCCTCTAAAGTTCATTATCTTTCCTCACAACATGGGACCAGTCGATGGATTCCAAAGCCTCTAAGTTCTTCTTTGGCCATTCTTCGTCAGACAAACCAAAGCGGGTACGTCCCATCTGCTCCAAGATCCACGCATCACACATATCGTCGGCACCCTTGCCCTCCCAGACTAATCCAGTCCGGGCAGAGATTGCGGAGATGACTTCAGCCTTCGATGCGTTGCCTCTTCCAGTCGCGAACTTGGCACGGCAGGTCGGGGGGATGTCCACGAAGGTGTAATTCTCTTCATATAGAGCAAGACGAATGACGCCACCCAACTCTCCGATGGAGTGAGCTTGACTGGCTCGTGAAGCAAATGAGTAACCCTCAATCAACACCACGTCTGGGCGATGTTCGCGGCAGGCAAGCATGACTTCATCCCTGATGGCCGCAAGCCGTTCCACGCCCTTCTTCTTGACAGCAATTGCGTCCATGTCCCCGTCACAGGAGTAACCCGTCGATGTAAGGGACAGGTCGAGGCCCATGAACTTCATGGCTTTTTCCGCCACCCGGGAACAGCCAAACCAAGCTCGATTGCAGTTGCCGGTTCACGTCCGATGCGGTCATGGCAATCACGACACACGGCCATAAGATTTTCTTCTTCAAGAATGGAGCCACCCTGTGAGCGACGCTTCAATTCGTGAATATCGACGCTTGCATTCCGCTTGTAAAGCGTTACCTCATCGTGCTGCGCCCAAACCGGGCACGCTTCACAATAGGGCCGCTCTTGCAGGAGGCGAGAGACCACCTTCCTGCGCTCAACGTATTTCTGCTGCATCTTCTTGCTGCGTGGGTTAAGAGAGCCTGTCCGCTTTAATGGGCCACTTCGTTTAAGCGGCCCACCACGCTTCATGGGCTTCTTGCGTTTCATACGGCGTCACTAGTTACCTGATCAAAGTTCCACTTATTCTCTAACGCTGCCCACAAGGCACGATCAATAGCGGTGTCTTCAAGGTCGTGCACATTCATAAGTTCTCGATGCTTCAAGATTGCACGACGATAAAAATTGGCAGACTCAAATGGATTCATGTCGATGGGTTTACCGGTCTGAATCATCCCCATTACTTGACTCAAACGATTATCAACATGGAACTTAAAACGTTCAACCTTTGTTTTTTTAGACGTATATGCATTTTCTGCTTCTCTGGCCAACTTGCGCCCGTCTTTGCCTAACGCCATATAACGGTTCGCGTCTGATTCGGCATCTGCTTCGATGCTCTCAATCTGAGTCAAGAGGTTTTCAGACAATGCGTTCAGGGCTCGCTTCCAGCGATCCCAATTTTTTGCCTCTAGCAGAGTTTTTCGGTGGTCCGGCGACAGTTTGTTTTTGACTTCTTCCGCAACTAATTGCGCAAAAGCATCATCTGTTATTTGCATTTTCAACTCCAAGCAGGACACTGAGGCTTATACGCACACCAATTGCACAACGCCGTTTTTCTGGTCTCAAATTCATGTGTCTCACATGAAACATCTATGGCCTTTTTAGTATTTACAACGTATTCGACAGTCTCATCAAAATCACTTTGGGTGAAATTATGTTCCAGCCTTACGCCATCTTTTAGATACAGCAATTCTAATTTTTCAGTTTCACCCACCCCCAACACTTTGGCTAGTGAGCCATAGATTTTGAGTTGGAGAAACTTGTCGTCACCATAGTTCGGATTGGGAGTCTTGCCGGTTTTGTAATCGCTGATAACCAGTTTGTCGCCAGCCAAGGAAAAGCGATCGATAAATCCTTTGAGGGTTACCCCTCCGAGCTCTCCGTTGAGTTCATACTCCAAGCCCTCTGGTTCGATCGCCGTGGGTTCTTCGACCGCCCACAAGTTCTCGACACACCACACGGCACGCCATTTGAATTGACGGATGCGTTTATCGCCCCTGACATATGGGTGAATCCGATTAATCCAGTCACCCGACTCCCACACTTCCGCGAAGAGGGGAACAATAAGTTCCTTGGTCCTCTCGTTGGGGTCATACATGTAAAACTGTTCACAAACATCGTGAACCAAGTTTCCTAGCAGGGTTGCCTCACTGGGCTCATCGGGAAGCTTGTCAATTTTGCTGAATCGAAACTTCATCGGGCATTGGTTATATGTGCCCATCGAAGACGGGGACAGATGTGGTGGTGCTTCTAATTTCTCAGTCACTAACAGACCTCCATAGGTGCTGTGGGGCCTTGTGACGCGATGGCCTATTGGATAGCGCAGTCTCTGGTCGCCTGCATGTAGAACAGACTACGGGTTCGATAAGCCCGGCCTTTTCAGCGGCCTTCATAAGAGGCCCAAGCAGCCGGTTATCTTGAAGAGTTACTCCCTGATGATCTAAACGATCCAAGACGGCATCGGTTGTCCAATGAACGTCAGAAGGGAATGTTGTGGCGATGTGGTAAATCGCCCACTTGGCTGCTCTCTTTAGGTGTGGCTTTGCGTTTGATTCAACCAACCGCATTGCGGCATTGCGTTTGGTTGCGCCATCACTCGTTTGAGTCGTCATCATCAACGTACTCCGCATTAAATGACAGACGAATTGCTTCTTCTGAGAGGGCCGTCAGGTCAGCTACTGTCGCTGTATCTTGCTGCGGCTTGGGCCTATTGCCGGAGAACTCCATCCAAAACTCGTTGAGCTTGGCCTTCTGGTCGGCATTTAGGCTTGACACTACAGAGGTAAAGGATTCCCATGCCGCTTTAACGGCTGGGTCGATTGCCTCTTCTTCGGCAATCTCCTGCTCCAGTTGAAGTGATTCATCTGACCTTGCAAGATACAAACCAACGCCAAGAGCCTGTGCGGCTTTCTTGAGGCTGTCCGAAACGGCACCTTTCATCTCGTCACCGAGATCGACAGGGTCGCCGTTTTTCATTCGCTTGATCTTTTGGCCACCAAAGCCGTCTTTGTAAACAACGTTGCTGTCGATCACAACAGTGAGGCGGACATGGGCGATAACCCACTCAGGGTCCAAGGCATCACGATGGCAGTCTCTGACCTCATAGGACCAGTTCTCAATCCCGAGTACGGTATTGAGACGAGTGATGACTTCGCTGATAGGAATATAGGTGAGGGAAGTCCCTCCCTTTTTCATACTGCGTTCGACTTCTCGTGGGAACGGTTCTGAAAGCTGGGCTAGTATGTCGCTCATCGGGCTTCACCCCTCCTGACAATGACGCTCGTCTTTGGTTCAGACGGCTCGCAGTAGAGATCAGCGTTAAGGCCAATCTCGCTCAATTTGCCCACCCTCCAGTAAGAAGGAGCAAGGTAGTCAAGCATTTGGATGGCCATGTCCTTTGGGGTGGCCACCACTTCACCGGTATCCATGTCAACTGAGGACTGCTGGATTCGGTCCATGACCACGTTGGCAAGGTCTTTGTGGTTCCAGCCCTTTCGGGTGGACCCCATCTTGCGTTCCACCTGAGCGCCGTCACGCAACTCGATAAGTGGATCATTGATCATGAGGTCGCCCAGCAACCCTGAGACTTGGTCGTAAATAATCCCAAGTTCGACCTTGGCCAGATTCAACTCTAAGACCAAGTTGGCCACATCTTGGGTTTCTCTGTCTATCTCGCCAACTCGTTCATCGAGCTGTGAGAGAAGCAGGCGGAGGGTTCTAATATTCTCCAAATTCATAGCAACTCCGGTTAGTAGGGGTTTCTGTATTACTCAGACAACGATAGCAACTCGTTTGCGCTGAGGCAACCCCAATCCGGCTAAGTGTGTGAAAGCTCCCGTGGCCGAGTCCACCTGATCGTCGTGATTGCAGGCTTCGGGGAAACTGGATAATTCGTCAAGCCAGTCGGTTAACCATGGCCCACGCACCGCCCTGACGTTGCCGTTAGCAAGGGCGGCAGCAAATGGACGGGCACGAGTGACCTTGTCTCCGGTGGCACGCATGCCAATGAAATCGTAGCCGGGCACGATGTAGCGAGCGTACTGATCTACAAGGGCTTTTCCAGAGGAGCCCGGTTCTTGTTCCATCCTGATTGGAACCCCATGCCCATCTTCGTAAGCGGTTTGGGCGATTAGTTGCTCCACTTTTTCCCCTTTGACCCTTGCACGTTTCACATCCAAAATGTAAGCAATTCCTTGGTCGAACATCATGAGGGTTCCGACTGTCCAGTCTGGATCAGGGTTGGTTGAGGACGGTTCAGTAGCAGCCAAGTCCCAAAAACGCACGGCCTTTGCCATTGAGGTCAGCTCTGGGATTTCGTTCTGATCCAACAGGACAACTGATTCCCTATCGAACAGAGAACCTAAAGTGGTAGACCACCAGTCGCCTTCTTCGAGTCGCCTGCGTTCCACGGGGTCCAGAGCTTGCAGCGATTGTCGATACGAATCAGCGTCAATGCCCGGGTTGTCGTCCAAAAAACTAGGAACGAAAATTCGTCCCTCATTTTGACCCTCGATAATGAAACGCTGTCTAACCCAGTTAGGCGCGGGGTTGGAGGCACACCTCATCCGTAGAGGAACCTTTGAGAGTGGACCCGATGCCGGACGACGCAAGCGAGAGAATAGGTATCGGTAGTCGGCTTCCCGGATTTCGGTGACCTCGTCCATCCCGATGAACTGGAACTCCGCACCCTTGTATCGCAAATAATCCTGACTGTTATTTAGGTAACCAAATGAGATTCGGGCACCAGAGGGAAAAGTTGCCGTGTAGGTATTGGCGTTCCACTTCACATCTTCTTCCGGACCTGTCCACATTTGGAAACGATCCATGATCGCTCCCGGCAGAGCAAGGTCGGCGTAGGTGCGACGAAACAGGATGGCCGAATACTGTGGCACGTCAACATATTGAAGTGCTGCCATCAAGAGGGCGGAACTTTTTCCGCCACCCGCCGCACCACCGAAGAGAGCTTCCAACGAATAAGTGCGTAAGAAAACTTTTTGGGTAAGAGACGCGTCCTCTGGGCAGTGAGGTGATTCGCGCGGCTCTAGGTAATCGAGTACCTTATTCCAATCCGTAGTCACTCCATCACCTCACAGTCTTAGCCTATTCTAGAATAGGCGACAAAGTGCAGCCTGTTCTTGACTATTGTAAGAGGGCACATGAATATTTGGATGAAAATACAAAGCCTGCAAGAGCGGGGAATAATAGCAAACGCTCTAATGGTATCATTTATCATACTTACAGGCATCGGTGCAGCGATGGTATATCCGCCGTTGGGCCTTATAGTTGGGGGTCTAGCTTGTGGCATATTCGGATTTCTACTGGGTCTTGAGTAACGATGGCGTGGAACTCTACTAATAACAAATCTATTGACGGATCAGAACAGCGGAAACATGCCGCTGTGGGACCCGGCGCGCCCATAGCCACAAACCCGACACTTGCTGGGCAACCTTACTTCGACCCTTGGGATATTGAACGGGCGTACCGAGAAGGCATGCAGAAGGTCACATGGGTGGCCCGCTGTGTGGATGTGATCGCTGGTAACCAAGCACGCCTTCCGGTTATTCTTCGTGAGGGCAATGCTCCAGATGGAAAACTAGTTACAAGCTCTTCCGTCATGAGGGAAAGCACAATATTAGATATCTTGAATACTAAATCTAATATTGGTGAAAATTCATTTATATTCAGATATCGGCTTTCAGCCCAACTGCTGATGAGTAGCCGTGGTGCCTTTATAGAGAAAGTGCGTTCTAGAGACGGAAGAATTATTGGGCTTAATTTGCTTCCCCCTCAACACACCGCACCAGTGCCTCATCCAAAAACATTTGTGTCTGGTTATGAAGTCGCCATGCCCGACGGAAAGAAAGTACGTCTTAAGCCAGAAGATGTTGTTTGGGTTCGGAGACCACACCCCTTAGATCCCTACCTGTCGATGACCCCGATGGAGTCTGCGGGCGTTGCTATAGAAATCGAAAACCTTGCGAAGCTATACAACCGCAACTTCCTTCTTAACGATGGCCGACCCGGGGGCCTATTGGTTCTCCGTGGCGAAATCGACGATGACGACAAGAACGAATTGAGATCACGATTTAGGGGCAATCTCGGTCGCGTTGGTTCAACCACCGTAGTAGCAGCAGATGACGGGGTTGATTTTGTCGATACCTCATCGAGTCCTCGCGATGCTGCCTACATCCAAATGAGAACCATCACCAAAGAAGAAATCTTTGCTGCCTTCGGAGTTCCTGAGACCGTTATAGGTAACGCTTCGGGAAGAACGTTCAGTAACGCGGGAGAAGAGATTCGTGTTTTCTGGATGGAGACAATGCTCCCCCACCTCGAACCAATAGCTCGTGCCTTGGATGAAATTGACCCTATTCATTACATCGACTTCGACACCTCAACGGTTCCCAACCTAATTATTTATAAACAAGAACGCGATCGTTACTTGATGGATGAACTCCAGAACGGGTTGATAAGCATCAACGAATATCGTGACATGACAGGCAAAGAGACAGTTAAATCTGACCTTGCAGATTCATTACTTATGAACCCGAATTTGACGCCTGTCGCAAATACTGAGAAGGAAATGGAGCAGCCCAACGCAATGATGGGCGGGCAACCGGGCATGATGCCACCTCAGCCCGGGATGCCAACGCCGGGAGCGGAAGGTCCGCAACCGGGTGAACAACCCCTTGACCCGAACACCATGCAAGGTTCTTTGGCTCAAGAACAAGAAAGCCCACCGGCTGCTGGACCACCTGCCGAAGCTGCTCCCAATATGGGACAACTCTCGGGTGAACCATTCGACATTGAGACCAAAGAGGACGATCTGGGTGTGGACTACGAGCGTTGGACGGGCATTCTCGACCGCAGCTTCGAACGTCTGTTCGAGAGACAGCAACGAGTTATTTTAGAAAAAGCTGCTGGACGAAAAGCGCGCACGCTTCTAACCGAAGGCACCTTGGATATCAAAAATATTATGACTCTCGGTACATGGGATCGACAGATGGATGAAGACATCCGACCCGTTTTGAACTCAATTATTAAAGACTCTCAAGAAAAGCAGTCCAATGAATCTGATGAGTACGAACCGCCATCTGGAGAAGATGTTCAGGTTCAACTGAATGCTCAAATGGATCGTATTAAATCAATTAATTTAGATACAGAGCAGATTATTAATCAAAAGATCACCACCTGTATGACATTACAGGACGAAGATCGCCGTCATGCGGCGGTTAAGGGTGAGCTAGTCAGCGTATTTGCCAGCCTTCTTGCAAAAGCACCAGCGGCTTTGGCTGAGGATGAGGCTCGAAGGGCTTGGGTTTTCCCAATCAGTTAATTTCCGTAAAATAGTTTACGGAAACTGCAGTTCTTATGCTTGTTACTTACACGGTAGAAGCTTTCTGTCGCTTATTATGTATTGACGGAGGTTTCAATATGCCAAACGAACTGCTTGATGACATTCAATTTAAAGCCCGAAACGGCGCTCAGATCAGTGTTGACAATGCCCAAGGGATTGTCGAATGTTTTGTTTCTGGCATAGGCAACAAAGACAGTGTTGGCGACATCGTTCTTCCCGGCGCCTTCAATGAGAGCCTAAAAAGAAGAAAGCCCAGAGTGGTTTGGGGACATAGCTGGAACGACCCCATTGGAAAAGTTTTAGAGATCTACGAAGTCGCTAACTCGGACCCACGACTTCCAGAAAAAATGAAGAGTGCTGGAATCGGCGGTTTGTTTGCAAAAGTCCAGTTCAATCTGGGTGCAGAAAAAGGGCGAGAGGCATTCGCTAACGTCGCCTTCTTCGGAGAAGAACAGGAATGGTCAATCGGCTATAAGACCCTTCAAGCCACTTTCGATCCGGTCAAGCAGGCCAACTTGCTCAAAGAGGTTGAACTTTATGAAGTAAGCCCTGTGCTGCATGGTGCCAACCAACTGACAGGCACGATTTCTGTCAAGGACGGAGAATACGGTGCCTGTGGAATTGGTGGTTGTGAATGTGGGACAAAGAACCACATTGCTTCAGAACCAGATATTCAGGCAGAAGAAGAGGAAGCTTTCATTTTCGAAAAGGGTCAGATGATGGGACGAGTTCCCATGCAAATGATCGTTATTCCAATGCCTAAGAAACCAGATAGCGATTCCCACCACGCCGATAGAGACATTTGGTCTCGTGGTGAGGCTGGTCCCATTGACATGGAAGCTCGCATGGAACTGGCTCAAGAAATTCACTCACGAACAAAGGTACCGATCAAGATCGTTGAGGCCACCGAGAACATGGTGGTGTTCCTCCGCAAGATGGTGGATGGGACTAACCGCATGTATCGAATGGGATACCACAAGGCCAGCGACGGCAGATACATGTTTGGCAAACCAGCACGAGTTAAACCACAAACGGTTTATTCCCCGGTTCAACCGAACATGCCGCCCATCGGCCCAATGAGCCATAAGCCGAATCATCATGTCAGCCCAATTCAGGGAAAAGAAACAACAGAAGAAGCTAAATCTGATTATCTTATTTCCTGCACATTGGACAACATGTTTGAGTTCAAAGACATGCTTCAACCAATTTTCGATTATTACAGAGTCACAGTGACCCCTAGTGTCGATGGGCTGTTGTGTAGTGATTATCCGTCCGGATTTGAGGACGCAGCAGATACGGCTGTGAAGGCCCTAGGTGGAAGACTGGGGCGAGGTGGTGGCTTGGGAAAAGGCCGTAGGGCTGGGAGAGCCCTCACCGCAGCGTTCGACCCAAAAGCTTGGGATGGTGATGGCGACGGAATAGTTCAAGAAGGTACGCCTTTCCAGCGTCCATCTATTCCCGGTATCAACACAAACTGGCCCGGCGAACCAAAAACCAGAATCAAACCCCCTGATTACCCAGATGACAGTGCCCACGTCAGAGAGGCACGGAAGCCTCGTCGTAATCCGAATCGAACTCGTCCGGGTAAACGAACTGTCCAGAATCGCAGGGTGGAGCGTGCCGCTGGCATGCGCTCAGAGACTAGGGACCATCGCCTCACGCCGACGCTCAGAGAGGGAGATTTTCAGATCAGTGAAACCCTCTTGATGCACACTGATACTGAACTAAACAAACGCCCGATACTTCTTGTCGAATTAGCTGACGGAACTACCCAGCCGTTCTATATGCGTTCCGGTACAGGTGACGTTCTTCGAGATGCCGACGCTCTCGAATCGGGTGAAGGTGGTAGCCACGGCAATTGGGTTCCATTTGACGGTTTTGGCCTCGGGCGAAGAACGGAGTGGTTTAGAAAAGAGAAATACGCTGATTCGGAAGGACCAACTGGTCCCGGAGAGCCTTTGCATCGGTATGGAAACGAAGAGCTCAAAAAGGTGGGCGAGACGTTAGATGCATCAGAGAATGTGCAAGAGATGCTCAAAGACCGTTCTCGACAAATACCCATGTATCACGGTGGGGCTGATGAGCCAGAGGGCTATGTGCCCGGCGACGACTCCACGTTGAAGTACGCAAGAAGTGATGACCTCAACGAAATGTTGGGCCTGCCCTCACATGAAGAATATACGAACGAAGTATTTAGCCAGATTGCTGAAGATGAACGAGCGGGCAGTGTGCGATCCAACACTTATAAATATGGTACTCGCAAACCTACCGGGCCGAGAGAGGGAACGCCGATACGCGGGGGCCGAGGAGCTACTGCACGCACTGGAGCAGGTCCAGCCGCAGTAAATCCGCGAGGACCCGGTACCCGAACAGAAAATATTGAATGGGACGCACTGAAGGCGCAGCTTCCATCACAAGCTATTAGAAATATGTCGGTTAAGGAACGTAAAGACCGAATTGAAGATCTGGATAAAAAACTAGATGTTCTAGAGGCCCAGATGGACGAGGTGGGACGATTCGACGCTGAATATGCTGAGATGAAACAACGTTTCATGCAGTTGGATTCAGAACGAAGAAAGCATTTGATTTCTGCGGCAATTCATAGTTGGGAAGGTGGACGTAAAAGTTTTGTTCGTTTGCCCGTCGAATCTAAGGGTGTTGAACTTGAGCTAACGCCAGATGAGATCGATTCACTTCGTTCCCATATAAAAGCACTGATTGGCAAAAGCAAAGACAGCAAAGTAAATGGTGTTTTAGCAAAATATGATCAGAAACTTGCTGCCAACAAAGATGGGGTAGTAAAAATCCCTAGAGGGCAATATCACGACTTCACCCATGCGTGGGAGAAAGTTTCGCCGCCTACCCAAAGTCGAATGCATCCCAAAACAGGTCGCGACATACTCGAATTCGCTGCACTTTCACCAACCCAAAAATTTAGGTCGTCGCAACTCGACCTGCCAGACAATAAATACAGAGGATTCGGGAATAAGAGAATCAACAATGGTGCTCATCCTGACATAACTCCAGCCAATCAGGCAAAAATGATGGAAGCTATAGGTGCTCCAGAGGGTGAACGTCGGGGTCTTTATTTGCCCGGTCGCGACTATTTGATGTTCGCAGACTTAAAAGAACACGGCTCTGCTTCACCCCGACGGTGGGCAATCATGGAAGGCCAATACACACACGCCACCAAACAGGGGCGTTCGCGAGTAGATCTGCCCCAACTCGCTGGTGAGCCGGTTGTCGAAACGTTAAGGGGTGCCCGTAGGGCCGACATGGGTGGACCCAATATGAGTAGAGGTGGCCGCACGAGAAGACAATCTCGCAGTGGATCTCAGTCACTTCGAGCTTTCCCGGGGGATACCGACGCCCTATTTGACGAACCTACCGGCGAGGACATCATTCCTGATATCAGAGATGTGAGGCCAGAGGATCGGGCGGATATCGACCGCTGGAACGCAATGGATGATGCTGCGCTTAGTCGTCTAGGACAACGTCGAGTTGAGAGAATCGCACGACGTTCCGAAGCTCGTCGCGAGGCAGGTCAAGCGGCGGAGCGGCGACAGTCGAATGATCTTTTGTCCCGATGGGATGAAGCAACCACTGGCACCAGTCTCGACCCTGCGCGTCGTGGCTTGAGGTCGGAGCAGAAAATCCCACAAAGGGCAACTGCCGACGAAGCTAAACCAGAGACTCGCGGTCGCCCCATGGGGCATGTAATGGAAGATTCACAAGAACGCTTTAAAGGTAAGAAGTTTGAAGAAGTTAAGCCCGACGATTGGGACGATTTGAGTACTGAAGATAAGTTCGCTCTCCTCAGTGCGGAAATGACTCCAAGTAAGAGCGGGATGAGGCAAATTGACTATGACCGTATCTACAATGAATTAGACAAGATTATAGAAAAAAGAGAGCTTCGCAGAGACCGTTCAGAGGGTCGCTTTGAAACGATAGCGGAGCGACGCGCTCGAAGAGGCGGAGTCATACTCCCAGCTAGTGTTCGCAAGCGTGAAACCGAAGATAGAGAGCCCCAACGAACAACGGCACAAACAGCTAAAACAGAACGTAAAAAAGTTCTTAATAACTTAGAGTCATCGTTTGCTAATGCTGACAGTAGAGCGACCAACAGTGGGGATGTAGTTCGAAGTGAACACGCAGACATTTGGTCTGAAGCTTTAGACATAGTTTCAGGGTCGGATGATTTGACCCATTCCCAATTGCGTGCTCTTGATGGATTGTTCGAGAGTTATCTCAGCAGAGAGTCTGGCGAACTGTCGCCGGTTGAAGGCGAATTGCGTGCTGCCGCGCTAAGTCGTAAGAGTCATATTGAAGATCTTCTTTCCGACTATGAGGGTGATCGATTTATTTCCGAAGGAGACACCCCTCAAATTCGAACTCTGGGTGGGGGTAGCGACGACCTAGACATTATGGAACTCAACAACCTCGAACTATTTTCTCCAAGCGGTTTACGATCCATTCGACAAAACAGCAGCAAGCTGTCGGGTACATCAACGCGAGAGTATGTAGATGCCAGACGACGACAAGGTTTGCGTTCGCAAGCTCATACATCCAGAGAAGAAAAGATCGGAGATCTTCGCAACCTTTGGAGTAACGCGCGAGCAACTGGTGACAAAGAAGAAATGGATCGTCTGGAACGCCAATTGCGAGAGCTTGGAGCTAAACCCAGTAGAGGCAATCCTCGACCACAGTATTCAGCTCCATCACGCAGACTCAACCTCAACCAAAATAATGAAACCAGTACGGGCAACCGAGGCATGCGATCAGAGCGCGAAGGTCGTGCTCAGATTACGGGCGAAGCCACATGGTTTAAAAAAATCGAAGATTCTCTTCAAAAAGAAATCGATATGGCTTCACGAGACAAAGATCAGCAAACAGCTGATGCCCTCCGAACCTTGAAACGAACATTGGCTCGTCAAGAATCGGGTAAAACCGGCGACAAGCGCACTAACGCTGGTTCGTTGACTGTCACACAGACAGAGATTGACGAGATGCTCGATGCTTTAATGCATGTTTTGGATCGTCAAACTGCGGAAAAGGGGTCTCGAACAGAGATGTTTGCGGAATTGATTGAAAAGCTTTCTTCTGCAGCTATTTCGACTTTCATATTGAAAGAAACAGAAGCAATTCAAAGCAGAACACGGAAAGCCACGAACGAAGCAGGTCGTACAGTCGACATCCCAAATACGGATTTATAAGATGATGTCTACTAATACTAATAAGACGCAAGAGGTAGGATACAATGTCTAATAGCGGTCTCCGAGGCAAACAATCGAAGTACCAATGCATGTTGAGCGGCGAAAAGGTCGCAAAGCCATGTGTCGGCTGCATCAACCCTAAGGGGTGTCTGTCCAGAGCCATGCAGTACAAGGAGCCTCAACAAATGGGTCTGGAAGAAGAAAACGTAGTCAAGCTGAACACCGATGGTACAGCGCTTACATGTTCTAAGGGCTACAGTACTACTGATTGCGAGTATACTGCAGGTAGTAAGATGTGCGGTAAGTGTGGCGCATCAGCGGTCGAACTGAAAGAGAGTCCAATGGAACAAGCCATCGTTAATGATGAAACTCTGGACGACGAGGACGCAGTGCTGATCAAGGCACTTGAAGAAAAAGCCAGCGTCATGGACGAGGTCTCCGAGGTTGAAGCCGAAAAGCGTCGTATTGAAAAAGACACTCGCGATAACTCTGATACCCAATTAGAGGATGACGATGACGACCCGGATCACGACGAGCACGAAGCTACAGAGGCTAAATCTGAAGATGATGTAGAAGAAAAGACCGAAGATGAGTCAATCGATGAAAAGGTTGATAACGAACCAATTTCTGAAGACGAGCCGATCGTAGAAAAAACTGAAGATGACGGTTGGGTCGGCCTAGAGGAAGAAAAGGACGAAAAAGCTGGCGTTATGATGCGCGAAAGCCGCCTAAACGTCGACGATGAGGAAGAAGAGGAAGAGGATGCCGAAGAGGAAGAGGCTCCTGCTGCTGCTGCTCCTCCTCCTGCTGCTCCTGCTGCCGATCCTGCCGCCGCTGCTCCAGCCGCTCCCGTAGAGGAAGCCCCTCCGGCTCCCGCTGCCGAAGAGGAAGAAGTTCCCCCAGCCCCAGCTCTTGCTGAGGAAGAGGAGGAGGAAGAAGATGAAGAATACGAAGAGTCCTCAGCTAAGAAATCTGTCGGTGCATATTTGTGTGCCCTCGACCGAAAGGTCTACCCCGGCAACGCCTCTGTTTGCGACGACTGCCCGGGCGGCTGCGTCTCTGAAAAGGGCATGCCCAGCTTGCTCGAAGTTGAACAAGCTCTTGAAGTCCAATTCAAGGGCGCAGAGTACGCAACGGTAATTGATTCTGTTTATTCAGATCGCGCAGATCTCTTTATCTGCGATCTTGATGTTGACGGCAAAAAGGTTATCGAAGTATTCGTTGAAGCTAAGTCTGGAGAGGTTCTCGGCTTTAGCCGCCTCGACGATTCTGTCTTTGAACAAAAAGATGCTTTCGAAACAGTTGACCTTGTTGACTTCAGCGAGGCTGCCGAAATCGCGGTTAAGACAATCGAAGGTGTAGTCAACGCCGTAGAGCCGGATGTATTCGAATCTTTCGACTGCTACGCGATAGAAATTAATGGCGTAGATGGCAAGTCACATGATGTGTTCGTTGCTCTTGACGGTGAAGTTTTGGGTTATGACACATACGAGCCGGACGAGGCAGAGGCCATCGAGGCCGAAGCTGCTGAAATCGCCCTTAAGCGTGCGTTCTCAGACGATGAGCGCGACGATTTGGCCGATCAGGGTCACGCCATGAAGGATGGTTCATATCCGATTGTGTCGGAAGAAGATCTCCGTAATGCGGTTCAGGCTTATGGTCGGGCAAGTAACAAACCAGCAACAAAAGCTCACATTATGAAGCGAGCTAAAGATCTTGGTCTGGAAGAACTTATTCCGACCAACTGGGTTGCTGGTAGTGACGAAAAAGCGATCCTGAGTGCAGATGATGCAGAATTCATGGCTTCTCTGATCGAATTTGAATTACTCGCGGAGGAAACCAATAACAACGGTCCCATTTAGGGGCTCCCCGAAAGGTGGGTCCGAATGACCGAGTTCTCTCCAAAAAAAAGAACCTACCTCTCAGCAAGAATTCGCCGTAGTCGGCGAGATTTAGAAGCTGCTGGGCTGGACTTTCTTGAACGCAGAAACATTCTTGCTGCACAGCCAACCCTTAACGCCCAAATTGTAGTTAAGGCGCTTGATGGCAGCATCGGAGATTCCCCTGAACAGGAAAAAGATAAGTCCAAAAAACGCACAGCCGGTTCAGGAGTTAAAGAAATAGAGCCCGAGGTTCGTTACGACCCCAAGGGTGTTCGTGATCCCGGACAAGTTTTCAAACTGCATGTCACTGCTCGTGACCTCAAAACAGGTCAAGATAATTTCGGGTGGATTGATCCGCCTAAAGCAGTGCCGAAAGAAGAACAGCGCTCCAATATGGCTGACGCTATGCAGTGGCGAGCAACCCGACCTCAGATTCGGATACGGACTTACGATCAGGACCCAAGAACGGGTCAACCAATCATTGAGACTGAGGAAGAAATTAAGGTCAAAGGTCTCGGCAGAACCCTCAAAGACACCCTTCCGGGCCAAAGCCTTGGGGGACGTGCCGCCAGCGGCCTTGGTCTCATTGTTGACGCTTTAGGGAAGTTTCGTTGCCCCCCCGGTACCCCAGCAGCCAACCAGTTCACCGACGAGTTCGGCACAAACTGTTTTTCACCTGTGGAGGTATTACGCGACACAGTCCGGGGTCTTGTCAATAGTCTCAGATCCGGTAGAGGTCGAAGCTGGTCATTACCCGGTCGAGGCGACAGCGAAGCGGAACAGCTGAGATCCAATATCGCAGAACGGCGCGCAACCGCAGGTAAGGCCGGACAGCTTATTGGTAATACTGCATCGATTGAAGCAGCCTTGATTGAACGCAACACCGTTATTCAATCTTTAATGGATCAGTACGGCATCTCGGCTGGAGACGAACTAAACGAGGATATGTGGTCATTGTTGGAAGCGATGACCGACGTAGATACCGGTGATTTCCCTGATCTGGAATGGAAGGGATTGTTCACCGGCATGTTCGGAGAAGAACTCTGGGACGACAATCTTACGATGCGTCAAAATTTGGAAAAGATGCGTGCGACAGTACGCGAAGACGTATTCAGTTTCATGGGTGCACAAACCAAAACGGGCGCACAAGCAATCCGGGATGCGTATAGAGCCAAAGACCCCACTGCGATGGAAATGGTTGACGGTCTTGTTGGTCGACACGAATCAGCGATGCGAGGCTTCTTAGGTTCGACTCTTCACGAGTTCGGAGACGATCCGAGAGCCATGAGCGGTCTCAAAAAGATTTCTTTCCGAGCCTACAACCCAGATTATGACGACTTCCAAAGCTATTGGGGTACCGAAGGGGAATGCATTCCCCTCTGGGAAGGTACCGGCACCGGAATGGCTACCAAACTCGAATTCAACGCTACTGCCATTGCCCTGCGACCGTTTCAAGAGGGTGGACTAACTCATGAGGGTCCAGATGGTCGACCGAAACTCGTACAGGTTGACGCTGGAGGTACCTTTTCAGCATCAGTAACAGACGCCGAGAAATGGGCGGCAATCGCAGACTTTCTTACACATACTGAAAAAATGGAATACTGGCATAAACAATATGCAAATGACCTTACTGCTGCTGCTCACGGCGGAAGTCTCGAAGCCTTTTCCATGCATGTCGGATACCACGAACTTGCGCACGTTAAACAGTATCAACAGATTGCACAACGTGTGTTGGAAGCTTATGAGCGTGATGGTCAATTCTCGATTTACAAAAGGGATGGCACTGGACTCGAATCATTAACTGCACATCCTTCTGAATGGACAAACGAACAGTTCGTTATGGCCGTTGTCTCCACATTCCAAGATGCGCTTCCACCCGGCACCACTACCGACTTTCCCCCGATGGACATGGTCCAATTTGAGGGAAGCATGCTGCATCTTCTCGCAGGACAATATTACCAAGACATGGTTCAAGGTTTCCTGCAAGCAACCTCTGGTGGTTATGCAGAAGATATTACTCCGGGTCAATATGTGAGTCCTTTGGACGCCAGAGGACTACCTGTTCACAATTCGGCGAAAGCCCACCTCAACCTGTTGTTTCTAGAGGGAACAGCTGAACTAGCGGCTCTTAAACGAACCGGAGGCATCGCAGGCGACGAACTCAATGAAGTTCTTGATTGGATGGACGCAGACATAGCAGACGTTGTCTACGGGATTCCAGAGGTTGACGTTCCGTTTAAACCCGGTTCCATTGTTCCCGACACTGACATGGGTGAAGCGCCTTGGGACACTCCTCTCGAACCGGGCGAAGTTATGACGCCATCAGGCATCATCATTCCAACTAGTGCTGTGAAAAAGATAGAAGCAGCAGCGGCGAGGAAGAGGCAAGAACGCCAACTAACTACGGAGAAGCGAAAGCTCGAAACTGCTAGACGATTGCGGCATCGAACAGAAATACACAGTTGGGGCAGCGGCGGGGACGGTGAAATCAAAACTGCGTCCGATGGAACAAAATATGTTTGGATCGGAGCATTAAGTGGTGAGGGCGAATGGCAGGTGCTAATTGACGACCTGTTCGACCCAGCAGTTTTGGTGGAGCTCATCGACAACGATATTTTGCCAGCCGTCGGCCCGTTTGAAGCATGGAATGGACAGTGGTTGGGCGGCGCTGAGGGCGGTATGCGCTCTAGGCGAGAATTGGGCCAATTCGACAACGGACCCAGAGTCGGAAAGTTTTCCGGAGAAACACACGAAGAACCAGACGGCTCAGTCTGGGAGTTTCGCCCTACTCTTCGGGATCGTCCAGAAAAAGGTGGTTTCTGGCGTGATATGACAGACCCTGCAAACCGACGAGAAATAGCCGAACGCGCCACACGCAGACGCCAATTGGAGGCTCAAGAGGGTCGAAGCATGGGACGACTTGCTCGCCCGGGGGCTGGAAGCGAATGGGAAAACATTGTCCGGAGGGGCGATGGCGGGATGCGTTCCACAAGGGCCACTGTGGGACAAAGTTTCACTCCCGAGGAGATCAACGATCACGTGATACTCGACGACCTAGAGCTAGAGCTGGACAGATTAGACCAAGCGCCCCCCACCATTTTGGGGCGGTTGCGTCAAAAGTTTGGTGGCCACAAAGGGCTGGAACAACGCAAACAAAGACACCGAGAGAGTATTGCAGCCGTTAAGGAAGCATTAGCTGAAGGTAGGTTCGTCGAAAGTCTCGACGATTACATGAACCTTAGCGACAAAGAGAAGCTGAAGTTTTTCCATGGCAAACCTCTCGTCGTCACCGCTGATCAGACAGAACTTGCAATGAGAATCATTTTAGATAATTACCGCCTTAACCCTGAAGAATCTGATTCCGACAAACTCATGCACGTCAAGATTGTTCCAACTGATTCAGTTACCGGCGAAGAGATCCAGTCGCTACTGCATAAGGAATTCGCCGAGGCATTGGAAAACGGAATACCTATTGCGGAGGCATTGGAAAACGGAAACGACGTTGAAGCACAGCGCCTAATCGCACAGTTGGAAGCTACTAATACCCCATTCATGCTCGGCAAGGAACATTATGACTTATGCAAGGTTTCCGTAGCGGGCTCAAACATGTTCTGCTATGACCACGAAGGCATATTACGAAATAGTATGCCTCAGTTCAGTGGTCCTGTCTGGGATTTCGACACAGAAGAACACCAGAAACAGTATGAGGATGCTCTTACCAAGCTCGCCAACGCAGCCGGTCATGTCGACCCCTCAACGGATGAATATGAAGACTGGTTCAAGTCCACGGACGGCTGGACCGCTAGACGAGAAGCTCACGAGGAAGTGTTGGATGCAGGGGGCGCGGCGACAAAAGCCGCCACACTCTGGCACGACCAGTTCGACGAAAAGGCGAGACAACTTCGGCTGGAAGGTAAACTGTCTGAGGAAGAAATCCTTGAAGAAGCAGCGAAAGCTACCCAGTTCGGAGCAGATACCACTCGCGAATTAATCGATCGACTGAGGGCAGACGGCGTTCGAGTCGAGGGTGGATTTGGCAAAGCAGATTTGCGGCCCGGCGATGATCTCGAAACCGGCACAGAGAACCCAATCAAAAAGGCTTTGTTGCACCTGAAGGCCAGTCAGAACGAACTAATTGGACCTAAGGTGATGAAAGAAGCCCGGAAGGCCACCATAAAGCAACCCGATGGGACATATATCAAGAACCCGGATCACTGGCTCTTCAAGGGATTCGAAGGTTCTTCAGATCCGATTTTGGTTACCGATGACGGATTCATTCTTGATGGTCATCACCGCTGGGCGATGCTCGTAGCGGTTGCCAGCCTGACGGGAGACGAAGACGAAATCTTGGGCCACAAGAACGTTGTCGTTGTTCATATGCCAGTCAACGAGGCTCTTGGTTACGGGGTGGCCTTTGCCGACGATATGGGCATGCAGCGGGCACCTGCTGGACCGGATGAAGCTGCCCCACACCCTTCGACGCTTCCAGACGTACCGGGGACATGGGCGAAACGACAGGCTGAGCTTAGAGAACAGAAAAGTTCACTGCCTGAAAGCCCGATCGAAGAACGTGGAATGCGATCTTCCCGTCGCATGGATGGCGTGTTTGACGAAATTACCCGAGTCGGAAAATTCCATGGAGAGACTCACGAAGAACCAGATGGTTCAATCTGGGAATTCCGTCCCACTCTTCGAGACAGACCCGAACAAGGCGGGAATTGGATTGATCTTTCTGATCCCAGCATGCGGCGACATATGGCTGACCGTGCAAGAAGACGACGTATTGAGGAATCTGAGTCCGGCGGAAGCATGGGGCGGCTTGCACGACCGGGAGCCAACAGCGAGTGGGACGACATCACTCGTGGCGGGATGCGTTCTCAGCGCAGAGAAATAGAACTGCGAAACATGGAACGTGAAATCCAAACCGCAGTAGGGCGCGAACGGGCTCTCGAAACAGAACTCCTTCAGCTCCGAGAAGATGAAGATGGTTTCGTTATTACCCGTGAAGAATTTGATAATTCGGTTGCCGAAATATCCGTTGAGCGAGAAGCGTTGAAGGAACGTAAGCGGCGGCTCCAGCAGCAGCACTCGATCCTTAAGCGTCATCGTGACAGGGGTTCCAGAACGGGCATGCGGTCGATTCGTGTGAGAAAGCAAAGTGACAACCCCGGCGCAGCAGAAACGATGACCGTCCGCAACGCCGACTTGGCTGAAGCGATTCCGGACTCAGCGTTCTCCGCTCCCAGTGGTTGGGGAAGCAACTATGCAACTGATCGCACTTCTAGAGCCTTACCGCCGATCCAAAGTCGCAGTAGGGCACTTTCGGATCACAATGAGAAGCTCAACGACTCTTTGGATGATCTAATGCATGTGCCGACTCTAGAATCTGACCGTTACTCCGAAGATTGGAAATACCTACAGGGACCAAATGGTTCATTTTTGGACATCGACCCAGAGGTTGCTGAGTTTCTATCCAACCACGAAAAAGACGAAGTTAGTGAGACTATCGCCAAGGCTGCTGTTCAATTCCACCGAGGATTCGACCGGAGACCAAGAGTCCTGCTCGATTCGGACGAATTCGAAAACCTATTAGAAACAGGCAGCCACTCAAGGCCAGATATTCCATACGGCGAAAACAGTGTTGCGGATTTACGCATGGATTATGACCTTCGTAACGGTTTTGACACAAATACCCCGGCGTCTCAGCGACCAATAAGTGGGCACCTGTATCACGCCATGGATGATGACCAGATATCCGAAAGCCTCGATGCCATTGACGGACCATTAATGGAGCGACTCCCTGACTTCTGGGATTCAGAAGGAACAGCCCCTTGGGGAGATCCAGCAGCAATGGGTGGAGACATCGACATCGTTCTGCGCCCAGAGGTATCTGATAGAACCCATTACGGAACTGGCGATGCCATGAGTCGTGGAGCTATCCCGACACCAATGAATTCAAACGATGCTGACGAAATTCTGGCCGCACACACCCCCCGCTGGAATGGCGGGCAAGAAGACGGCCCCTTCAACAACACCGTGAAAATGCACGACCTGTTAAAAGCGGGAACAACTGGAAACTACAGAGACCTCTCCCCCGACGGCGAGCACCATGAAGCACAAATCGCCGGGGGTATCGATATGGACGACATCGAGTTTGTCCGCTACCCGGTCAACAAGCTCAATTGGCGCAATCTCAAACTCAGTGATGCAGATACAGGGAAAAACGACAAATCCGCAGCGGCTAGGTTGCGCAGCGCAGGATTTAGTGACGCCGAAATTGGTTACTTCTACGACGCCATAAGCGAAGGACGAGTTACAGGTCTACGAAATGTCAACTGGCTTCGCCAACATCTTGCAGCCAAAAAAGCACAAGAACGATTCGATCGTCTTGGAGTTGGTGTCAAATTCACAAACCCAGACGGAATAGACCTTATGAATGTTGATTCGTTCATGAGTAATCTTCCGGGAGCTATTGCGAGCACAACACCTGCAGATGTTTTGCGCAAACGAATACATCTTGAAATCGCAGAGCGTGCAGCTGAACTACTTCAAGATATTCGGAAAGAAATGAAGCCAAACCGCAACGCCTCCGCAGGAGTTTTGGTCTGATGAAAGCTATACACGTTGCCAATACGGGCGATAGTCGAATTTATTATCTATTGGAATCAGATAACGACTCTACCGGTGTAGTGGTCAAACCCGATTCTCCTCCAACATTCGTCAACTTTTTTGCATACGTCTCTAAAAAACCGCGCATACAGCGTCTTATGGATTCAGATTTTCATAAATTTCTTTGGACCGGCAACAAGGGAAGTCTAAAACCTCGCTGGGAACACGTCTTTATTGACCGAGTTGCCGAACCGGCTGATTTATTGGTTGGCGTAAATGTGATTAGCAAGTTTAAAACAGACGACGGGCCTAGTCGTGTCCGACAAATGGAAGAGAAGGCCAACCGAGCTATCGAATATCGATCGCTGATATCCGCAGGGCTCAACGAAAAAGCTTTTGCGAGAAGTGTCGGCAGGATGGCTGGTCGTGCAGCTACGGGAGCCGTCAGAGGTTTCCGTAGAGGAATTCGGTTTGACAGAAATGCTCATGACGGTGATTTGGATGGCTTTATTCAGGAAGGTACCCAGTGGGCTAGAGCTGCTACGCCGTCAGTACGAACGAATCTAACTCCGGATGGTCTTAGGTCAACAAACCAACTACCACGGAAACGGTTCATGAAAGATGAGCCGCCAAATCCCACAACCTTGTTTGACGCTTCACCACAAGACCTCTATGTAGCCAAGAATCGTTATTACAGCTGGAAGAAAACAGAAGCAGCCTTGTCTGCCCACCTCACAGGCAACGACCCTGAAGAGCTCTTGCAAAGTTGGATCGATTTAGAAAATGAATTGAGTGAAGCCTTTCTTGACGGGCGTCCCATACGAACCACTGACGATTTTCGAGAAATTGCAGCTCAACTTCACAGCGGATTCGGACCCGGCCTCAATCAAAGAATGACAATTCGTTACAATCAGAATGGTGACCCAATAGGGCGTAAATATGACAATCCGGGGGGCAGCTATTTCGACTTGATCACCCCCGATCGGCAAGGCGACGAAGAGTTTTCTCTGTATGAAAAATATACGGCATTAACTGTAATGAGGAATTTAAGAGATAACCCTGATCTTCAAAACCACACCTTGGAAATTGCACATGAGGACAATCGAACCCCCGGCAATCCAGTCATTCAAGGACCGCCTGCTATTGCGGGTCAAGCGTCCAGCAAGCAAGGAAAGAAGTGGAAGGTCAACAAAATAGCTCTACAACTATTGAGAGCTACCACGGGTACACGGGAAGAACGAAACAAACGGTTCTCAGAACGCCTTGACGAAATGTTCGAAATTGATACAACGCCATCTCGTCACACAAAACCAAGAATCACTATCGGCTTACGCAAAGAAAAAGATCATCCGCAACTACTTGACTTTGAGCTCGGCTTAGATGCTGAAGAGAGTTCAAAATGGGGTCACAACACCGCCACTACTGCTCTGATTGCCCTAGCAGCTCACCTTGACGATGTGCCCGAAGGTGAACAGGCAGCAGTTATCAAACAAGGTAAAGCAATATTTGGAGCCACGATTGCAACACATGAATTCTCTGGACATGGAAGTCATACTGCAAATATTAAATCATTTGCAGACAAAGATTCAGGTGGTGAAGAAAACGCATTAAAACGAGCATATGAACGAATAAAAGATCGTATAGCAAAAAACCCCATCGCTGACAAAACCGCGCTAGATCTGGATAGCGAACATATAGATAAAACCAGCACTGGTGGTTATGCCTTGGCCCATGGAGCATATGGCCCAAGGGTGATTCTCGCCGTGGATAGAGCTGCTGCAGATTTATCAAACCACGGCGATATCCGAGGTGTTCTAAGTGTCGACCCTGACACTATGGGGGTCGGGCAATGGATGCGTTATCTCGACATTATGGAAAAGACGGGTTCCAATAGGGCTCAGCGGCTTATTGAATGGATGGGACAACCCATCATGGATGGTGACGGCAACGCATACACAGCCACTCCCGGACTCGCCCAGTATTTCAACGCATTAGCAGGTGAGGCTGCCCTTATTTGGCTAGACGTTGACCTAACCATCTCCCCGGGTGAAGAATTAACTCTTGCACATGTTTTGTACGGGATGTCTCCCAGCTTCTATTTCGGAAAATACCAATTGCTTTCCAGCGAATCCGCTGCCCATGGTGTCACCACATTGACAGATCATCGAAAGGGTAAATATCTCAGCTACAAGCCAAGAGACGGAACTGCTACTGGAGAGAACTGGATCAGGGTTGATGACAAAGCACTATTTATACTCGACGACGACAATGACATAGGACCGTTAGACGCCGTACCGGATAACGTGTTGGCTCAGGGTGGCTGGTATAAACGTGACAACGGTATCGAGCTACTCGACCAAGGAGTTTTACCCGCACCTACGGTACTTAGGGAAAGCGGAATACCCGGGTTCAAGTTTCGCGCCACGGACGACAACGCAAGCGTTATACGCGAGTCGGCACGAGTGTCGCCAGAAGATGTTGCACCGTTACTCGATGCTCATGCAGTAGTTAATCGTATTTTGGCTGATGAAAAATCTTCCATTCCGGTTGCCCCACGTCCTGTCACCAATGTACAAACTGCTTTCAAAGATCCATTCAACCCTACAGACCTAGAAAGACGTGCTGAAAGAAAGCGATTGAATGATGAAGAAGTAAAAAGGAGTCAAAACTATTTGGCCAAGCTTCTTAAAGTAAGATTTAATAAAATCAAAGAGTCGAAAAGCGAAGTTAGTTCAACAGGACTACCGGTTACTGAATTCGTTTCAAGTAAAAGCCCTGAACAGAGAGTCGAACTAAGACAAAAATTAGTTGACCAACTACTTGCTTCTCTCGTCTATGACCACAAGTTCATTGATAGAAGTCGAATCAATCAAACCCAGAGTTTCGGTGACCCTAGGGGGCAACGTGGCATAGATGTCATGGGAGACCATCGCCTCTTTGAAGAGGGTGGAGCACTCGAAGGAATTATTTCTTCCTTAGTCGGAACCCTTATTCAAGATGGCAGCTTCTGGGATGGCTTAAATGATACAGACATCGACCTGCTGAGGAATTTATCAGATAATCTTGGGTATAGGGTTTATGGCAGTTACGCGGGTGCACATACATCACATGCCCTTCTCAACGAGCTAACAGGAGGAGGGCGCCACGAACTGGTAGCAGAGTTTATGACTCTGATGACTACGGGAATGGATTTCCCAATTTGGGGTCCGAATGGCCGTCGAGAACTTACTCCTGCGGAAGTGAATGCATTAACCCGCTTATTTAAATGGCTTTCCCCTAAGGGAACGCCAAAAATACGATCGGGAGGAACTACATATGTCTAAATGGCTCAAATTCTCTGACAAAATTCCACCTGCTGAATTTTTCACAAAAAATGCCGAGCGGGGAGAATTGGAAAAACCTTCAATTCAGGATTGGCAAAGCTTGTTAGAACGAGCGCTCGGTTATAAACCAAACCAGTGGAATGGGATGAGTCATAGTCGTGACGAACTGGTTGGGATTCTTCGTCAATTAGAAGATGGGTCTGATCCACATATTGATAACCGTCGAAACTCTATTGAAGAACGCATTGAACGTTACGAGCGCAGCAAACAACGGACAAGAGATGAAAGAGATGAGCAGCTAGAGCAGGTTGTCGATGTTGGAAGTTTCTTATTTCCTCCTTGGCATACGCATAGAGGAAGAATCACTTCATCATTGAATCCTGCAAACTTCGCAGATCCCGGACTGAATTGAACGTAAACTATTATAGGTGACTACACATGACAACTGACAGTTACGACATCAAAGGGCCACAGGACGTTCTACTCGATCTCCCTCAAGAGAGATTGACATCGATTACCCGTGGACGTGGACCGAGACGAGGCAATCTGGAGAGATTGCTTAGATATTGGCGCCCAATCATGAAAAAGCCCGGCGGGTTTACACGCTGTCGTGTCATTCTTAAAAATCACCCTGAGTTATACCCACTGGAAAGAATTTGCGCGTGGCTCCATCACGAAACCACCGGTAAATGGCCCAACGAAGGGTGTCATCATCCGGGCATGAAGAATTGTAAAGGAAAACTTCGGAAGCTGGGATGGACTGATGCCGAATGGAGCAAGCGAATACGCAAGCGCTTCAAGAAACGTAAAAAAGGTTTCGATGAGGCTTGGGATCAGGAAGACGTATTTTTCGGAGACTTCTTAGAGTCTAAGAGCTCTTATACGACTATAGGGTATAATCCTGTAGTAACTACAAGTGACCTCAAGCATGCTTCAACCGTTTTAGCTGATTTCGTTGTGATGGAAAAGGACTTCACGTCCTACCTCCGAGATCACAACAATTGGGAATTAGTCGGAGAAGGCGACGACGGCGACGAATGGGTTACAGATTTCAGCGAAGCTAAGGACTGTGGGTGCGAATAAATATGGCGACTTCCTACACCTACACGAAGGAATTGGGCTGCTGCGACGGTTTAGAAGTGCAGGTCAAACGAACAATTTTACGAAAGCTTGACGACACCATTCCTTCGGGTCTAATCCGACATGCACGCGCATCTGACGAAACTATTGGCGAATATAAAGCTTTATCTCATAGAAATGGGAATACTCGCCAGTACGACATCAGCGTAACTACCAAAGCGGGCTTAGTTGGATCAGGTTCTCGTCTTGGACAAGCAGCTCAGGCTGCGGGTTCAATCATCACACCCGGAAACATTTCCAGAGTTCGAAGTCCCTTACGTTCCGCCGGATGGCGGGCAATCACTCCCGGTCTCCCCGGAGGTGGACGAGGCATTCGCAAACGTGGACGAGCACACCGATGCCCAGAGGGCTACCAATACGGTGGTCGGTTTACTGATAATCAACTATCCACTTGCGGACAACAACTTTTCGATATCCCATCTGCTATCGGTGCAACCATTGCCGCCATTCGTAGGGCCGCTGCTGGTGCACCCGCAGGACCCGAAGGTGAAGTAATTCGTGGACGCTCAGGCCAAGACGTTCTAAAAAGCCGTAGGCCAGATATTCCCCGCGTCGGCAACGACGACCGCCAAGAACGCATTCGTGCTACTGGAAAAATCATAGAAGCCATGGGTAAGCCCGACATAAACACGGCTCGGCTCGTCCGTCGAGATGGGTTCCAGTTGGAGCCGGTCGTCAGTCCTGCCGTCCTTAGAACCATCCCAGACAACAGGGATATGGAAGGCGCCACCTACTTAATGAATCTCACATCCGTTGATGGAATGGGCGGCGAAGAGTTGGGTCTCCTGTCCAATACGGGAGTTACTAATATCTCTTACGTTCTTCCTGACGGATCTTCTCTTTCTATTGAAAAGGTTCGAGGGCTCACTGTCGGTGAACGTAGAAAACTGGGCCGCACGGTTAATGCCGCCATGAAGAAAGACAATTCTAAAGATCCTGCGGCCAGACTAAAATTTGTCGACGAGGAGACGGGAACAGGTATCGCATACACGGAGGACTGGAAAGGATCAGCTCGTTCCGTTGCGGATGCCCTCAAATCCAAGCCAGACAAAACACCCACAGTGGAAGCTGAAGTTCCTGAAGCTGAAGTGCCCGAAGGTGTTGGCGACAAAATTGGTAACGTCGATGACGCTGTAACCCACATCAATGGTGGGGGCAGTCTTGCTGAAATTGATCCATCTATTTTGCAGGCTGCGATGCGAAAAGCGGGTACGAAACGACCCGGAGGCATCTTTGAAGTCGGCGATAATCGTTACCTTATGCAGTCTTCGAAAACCGATTTCGACCATTTACACGTTGCTACGGCAGCAGAAATCCAAAATCATCTAGGTTTGGCAGCGTTCCCCCCAGCGTTTACGGGGAAGGGTGGCAAGCGGCGTGGCTACGTTCTCGCTGCCCCATCTATGGATACTGATCGGACATTCGATGATGTAGATCCAGAAGACGCAGTACGCATGCTCTTATCTGACTTAATTCTCGGAGTCAACGATAGACCGCCCACTGCCGTAGGGAAACTAGGCGAAGCAACAGTGCCGACACATATACCGTCTGCACTCAAAGATTTGGACGACATCAGCATACAAGAAAGAATCGAAGAAAGCATTTCTTCGATGAAACCACTTTCGAATGAAAGCATATATTCTTCGCATTACCAACAATTACGAGAAGCCCAACAGGAAGCATTTCGCAACGAACTAGAACGCCTCCTTGAAAGAGCTCGTACATTCAATTTTACTGATTACAAGGATCGCCTTTACCGCGACGGTGCTTTATCTGCAGCCGAAAAAACTCACCTAAATATTATTCAAACAATTGTTGAAGCTCGTATCCAGACACTTGCTGCTGCCTACAACGCGATTCTCGCCCGCTTGGACGGTTCCCAATGAGACAGTTCGCTATTATCAAAGACGTTAGTTCGGATAAACTTTTTGCAATTATTGTTAAAGATGATGATTTTACTGTCTGTCATGGTGTCCATGCTGCCGGTAAAAAGTGGGCTGAAAGTTACAACAAGGGTTTAACCAAATCCATTTATGACGATCTTCAGCCGGGAATTTCCGTTGGATCGTTCGCGCCCGTAAGAGCGACAACACAAGCTTTGATTGATGAGGCAACCGAAGGGAAGCCCGTTCGTTTTCCTGATCACTCACAGCTTGTATATGTCAAGTCAGTTAACTACAGATATGCCGGAGAGATTCCGCAAGTAAAAGATGCTGGGCTATCAAATCTGACAGATAAAGATTTCTTTATTGGAGCAGACTATAAGGGATCAGCTTTTCGTGCCGATTCTGCAAGACTTTCACTTTTAGCCAAAGCACGCTTAGGACATTTCGGAGCCGATTCTAAAGGTTTTAATTTCACCGAAAAAGGAACAGATCAGAAGGCCCTAAACGAAGAATTATTTCAAACTGCTCGGGGGTCCGGGAATGCACGTCGTGCAGCTAAAGCAGTACTTTTAGAGAAACATTTAAACCTAGAAGAACATCCGGGGTATCTCGGAACAAAAGAACATTCGTCATCTATCCGTACAAAAGCTAACCGTCTTGGTCGCAGACTCGCCCCGGGAGGCGGCGGAGGCAGGGGTCGCGGAGGTATTCGCAAAATCGGACGGTCAATGAAAGACCCGTTTGATCCAAACGCTTGGGACGGAGATAATGATGGGATAGTTCAGGAGGGCACCGTATGGGAACGTCCCTCAATACCGGGCGTTAACACAAATCTTCCGGGCCAACGTCATACCCGAACCAAGCCTCGTAGCTTCCCACGCGATGACGCGGACGGTGTCGAATTTAGATTGCGCAATCGTCGTGAAGAGAACCGTGCCCAAGACGAGATTTTAAGTACTCCGGTTGGAGAGGTTATTGAAGATTTCCCCGAAGCAACCGAAGCTCTCAGAAACACACTTTCAGGATTCTCTGAAGATGATGACATTTGGGAAACCCCACTAAGGGATATCACGGATGATGGAGAATATTTTGGTGAAGATGATTTAGATCGACTTCTTGATATTGCTGTACCGCGACGCCGAGAAGGCACTACTGACAGCTTCTATCGCGATGAACAAGGTATGCGTTCTCAGCGTCTACAGCCCGGGGACAAGGTCACCGTTCGCCACAGGGGCGAGGACACTGAGGGAACTATCGTCCGATTGGGGCAAGGCGGAGCGAGCGGCGTAGGCACTGACTCCTATGTAGTTGATGTCGGTGAGCGGCAATCACTATGGAAACGCTCAGACGAGATTCTGGGCAGCCCGGGCGGCATGCCCTCTCAACGAGGCATGCGTTCTGAGCGATATGACATCACACGAGATGAAGCTGGCAAATGGCGTGTCATTGATACGGGCAACAGAAACATGCGGCTTCCCGAAGAATATGACAACCGTGAGGAAGCTTTAAGAGAAGCGATACGAAGAGATAACCCTCGTGGCGGCATGCGCTCCCAGCGTCGCCCATATGCAGGAACGATTCCAGACCGGTCAGGCGAAACTCGACAAGAACGAGAGAATCGCAGAATGCGAGGCGAGTTCGACGAAATGACCCGAGTCGGGCGAGCCGCCAGAGAAACCCATGAAGAGCCAGACGGTTCAATCTATGAATTCCGTCCAACTCTTCACGACAAACCTGAACGGGGTGGCAATTGGATTGACATTACAGACCCCGGCCAAAGATCTGAAATGGCTAGGCGTGCTACGGAAAGGCGCCAACACGAAGCCCAAACGGGTACGAGCATGGGGCGGTTAGCGCGACCGGGTGCTGGTAGTGAATGGGATCGAATTACAAGGGGTGGAATGCGCTCTAGGGCGCGCGACGCTTCAGTAGATCGTGCCTCTCAATTGCAGGGCATGCGGTCAAGTCGCAGACGACGCCGAGGTCAAGCTGAACCCGGACTTGATCGTCACTCAGACATTGATGGTCAGATTTGGGAAAACCTTACCGATGCTGAAAGAGCGCATGTCGGAACGGCGATTGACACAGAAATGCGTAGACGAATGCACGGACTCGCATGGAATGACATGAACGGCATAGATCCTCGCAAGCCAAAACAAAAAAAGCGTTCAGAAATGACCCCCGAAGAAGAAATGGAAGCAACCTTCCACGTCAACCCCCTCGGAGGGATCGTAAAACAGTATTTCGATCAAGCAATCAGACCAGACTTTGAAAAAGACTATGAAGGTGACGAGCTTGCCCAAAAACTTAGGGACTATATTTTCACCGACGCCGATATCGACACCATCGAAGCCGCGATAGAAAGTCAAATCGAAGCGACTGGCGACGCGACCGACAAGGCTGCCGACCAGCTCAAGGACCAGTTAAGGGAAATTCGAATCTACCGAAACATGGTCGAACAAAGCAACAACGGCAAAGACCCTGACGCCTTCCGATTCCTTGAGCATCTTACGCCGACACAGCGTGCCCGAATCTACAACCGTGCAAACGGTGCTGATAAAGATCGTCTAGAAACAAGTAAAGCTTCTTGGGGTCTCAGTAAAGGCAATCGCATCAATTCGACTATCGGCAGCACGTTCACGGAACGTCAAGCCGCTATTGATGCTGTTGAGCCCGGCGTTAGGCGCCGTGCGGGAGAGTTCTCCCGATCAATGGCACAACGTATTTGGGCTCCAAACCCGAACAATGCCTATCGTCGTGCGCTTAGAAAAGCTCGACGCGGAGGGGCGGGAAGTTCTCTTCCCGGTTTCCGTCGTGAAGAGGATAAAAGATCAATAGTTGCCCGCCGTGTCGCTCAACTGCGACGCAAGTTGCGGGTCGTTAAGGGTCGTAAAGGTATCCAAGGTGCAATTAATGCTTCTGAAAAGAAACAAATCAAGAAAGCAGTCGATTTCGACGCAGATGGCAAGTTGGTTACAAGCGACGAAGGTATCGCACGTCTCGGCAAAGCCTCCAGAGCACTACTTGGCGACAAGTCGGTTCTGAAAGATGTCAGAATGAAGGGTCGTGGCGGTAAGGGCACAGACGGAGCTAGCGAAGATGAGGTCGAGAAGATACTCAATCAGAACCCAGAAATGGCTGTCATTTGGGACGCTATGGGCATGAATGATTTGCCGGTTGTTGTAGACGATGACAACTTCGAAGCCCTAATTGATGCTGGCCATCCCGTCATAGGTCGAGGACACGGAAGCGCTTCCAATGCAACCGATTATCTTGATGACGAATTGCGTTTCCTCCCCGGAGGAGGCGGAGAAGCCTCAGGCAAGGGCGAATACTGGTCAACCGGTCAAGGCAGTTGGGGTAGTTGGCAAACCGTAGAAGGAGGCAACACGGTTGCTGTTCTTACACCCAATGTTCGCCGCATGGACGGAGACACCCTAGACGCCGAATTTACCGCTAATAGATCCGTTAGTCGGGCATTCGAGCTTGTACGAGCAACCTATCCCGGAGATGAATTGGAAAAAGCGGACATTGCCGAAGTCGTCTCCAGAATGGATGCTGAAATAGCAAAAATAACAGATCTTGCCGAAGGTGCCCCTATTTGGGAAACCGAAGTTGGTCAACTCTGGACACACTTGTTGGATTCGATCCGCACCAGCGGCAACCCCGACTCTTTGAATGCCATGTTGCTGCTTAACAAAATTAATAACACCAGCAACGGCAGAAACCTTATTGCCCCCATCTTGGGTTATGACACAATCCAGTCGGGTAGCGTAGAGTTGGTGATGAACCGCAGTGCCGTCATCACCCTAGGCAGAACCCTTGGTTCTTCAGGATTGAGTCAATTCTTCAAGCAAGCATCAGATGTACGCAGCGAAGGCAGAAGGGCTAGAGCATGATTACTCCAGAAAATCATAAGGAATATCACATAATGCTCTCAACGCTTCTGCGGTACCCCCCGTTCTCCACCGAAGACGACGAGAATGGCGACGAATTGAATTACATCGCTGGTAAAGAACTAATGGCCTACCACGACGAAGTTATCGCGCCAGCATCCGAGGGCGGAAAACTAGATTGGGAACTAGAAGGCGAACCCTTCGAAGAGTTCAGAGAAAAATGGAAAGAAGAACTTGAAGAGGCTGAACTCTACCAATCCAGACATGGCGACGATTTCGCTGCCGCCGCAAAAGCTGCCAGCGGCGATGAATAACGATGCCCGAGGCACGCACGGACTCCGAAACTGCCAAGAAAGCGCAGGCTCTAAGAGAGGCTGCTGAACTCGGCTGTACCGGTGCGCACCGTCATCCCGATGGAACATGGATGGCGTGCAGCACCATGGAAGAATACGAGCGCCTCACCAACGGCGAAAAAGAAAAAAGCGCTTTAGATGTCGTTGAAGAAACTCAGAAGATCCGTTCCCAAAAGGGTCGCAAACGCAAGAAGAAAACTAAGCGCCAATGGGACAAATTGAGAGAACGGGGTGTCACTGGAATTGACACTCTGTCTGGTGGCGGACTCGTATCCGGCAAGGGTATGACTTTTCGACCTGTAGACGGTGACACGGACGTTTTCGACAACATCAACCAAGCGCGTCGTAGAGCACGCCAATTGGGATGTATCGGTGTATCTAGACGTATATCCCGTAGCGGACGTAGGGTTTGGACCCCGTGCACCAACATGACGGACTATGCACGAGCCACTGGCAGTACAGCTCTTGGAAGGCGCTACCAGCAAAGACTGGAACGTCAACGAATACGAAACATTGTTCGTGACGAGCTATCTAAAATGAAACGACGTAAAAAGCGTCTATTCGAAGAAGTGTACGAAGTTAAAGGTATTGGTCGCCGTATCGGACGTACCGCACGGTTTGACCCAAAGGCTTGGGATGGCGACAACGACGGGATAGTTCAAGAGGGCACCCCATACGCACGCCCTGCCATCCCCGGGCTTAACACCAACCTCCCCGGGAAAAAAAGAGGTGTGCGTTCCGTTTGGGATGGGAAACCCGGCACGCTGAAACGTCCAGAACCTAAAGCAAAGCCAGAACCCGTAACCGACGAAGTCAGAATGGCGTCTCTTAGCAAGGAAATTGACAAGTTGCGAACGGAGAAACTCGACCCTCTCCTTCAACAACTCAAGAAAGCCCAAAAGGAAGGTAGTCACGCTGACGTTGCTCGCATTAGGGGCATGATGGCGCCACTTCAACAGGAAGAATCGCGTCTTCGTGAAGAACTCGGTACCGCCATGGGTAAAAGCAGATCGGCTCTATCGTTAGGAGCTTCTGCAAATGGTGGCATACGTTCTCGACGGCAAATCGATCATATGCTTCAGACCCCTGAGCAAAATATTGAAGATATGGGAGCTGACATAGATGAGTATTTCGCTTTCTTAGATGAACATAATCGAATTGATTTTCATAGATATTCCATTCATCGACCTAACGATAGGCGAATTCGGCAAGTAGGAGAACCGTCAACAGACGAATATGCGAGTGGAGACGAGTTCGCAGATTTACCCGAAATAGATCAAAACATTATCGAAGAGCATGACGAGCTTTGGAGTCAGGTCGAGTGGTGGGCAGACTTTATTGAAAATTCAGGGATTGAACGCAACGACTTAACAACTGAACTCAGGGAAAAAGAAGATGAGCTCGATAGCGCAACGGAAAGCGCTTCAAGGCCATATCACGCAGACACTAGAAATTTCTTAGCGGCTATCGACGGCGACGAAGATAGGGATACCTTTATTGAGCGTGAATACGGTCCCTTCGAAACCAACGAAGCAGATCTGCCATACGGTGGCAGTAGTGAACCTGAGTGGCGTGAAGATCAATGGGGAAGGGATACCTTCAACGAATACACCGGCTACTGGGATGATTTGATTCGGATACGAGAAGAAACTTCAGATATACAACGTGAAATAGACTTCATTCAGGATCAGATTAGTAAATACCACGGGAACGGCACTGAATCCGCCAGAGACAATTATCGCGAAGCCCTAGAAGCCAAGTTGGCTCAAAGGGCCAACGCAGACGCAATCAGGGGCGAGCTCGCTGAAGGGCGAATTGCCCTCGACCCCGGTCAGGGTCTGCGTTCGCGTAGAGATCGTTTAAGCCCTAGTGAAAAAGAGTGGCTTAAGATACTTCAAGATAATCCCGGTCTTTGGGCTGAAGCCCCAGCAAGTGTGCGAGCGGTTGCTTCAGACAAGATGAAACGTGAAGCACTCCAGATACGCAATGATTTTTCAGGTGGGATGCGAAGCGGACGCTTTGGTAGCGGCGGAAAAGCAATGGGCCAACGAATACTTGCCAAGGTCAAGCCAGAACACAGAGACAAGGAAGATAGAACCCTTTACTTCATTGGTGGTACAACGGGTTCCGGTAAGTCCACTTTGATTAGCAATGGCTCCATAAGTGTTCCAAACGACACTGAAGCTGCCCACATAGATCCGGATTTCATCAAAACGGGCCTAGAGGGCTGGGACCCCAAAAACGCTATGGCATTCCACGGAGCATCCGTTACAGCGACTCGCGGCGTTCTGGATAGTGCCATCAACGCCAAGATGGATGCTGTAGTGCAGGGCACGGGGAAACGAGCCGAACACCTCCGTACTGCTAGATCGCGCGGTTATTCGACTGTTGGTCATTTTGTTCATGTCCCCGGCGATGTAGCAAATAAGAGGATCGCCCAACGAAAAGCAGCTGGTGGGCCTGATATCCCAACCGGTTTTGGTACCCAAATCGCTGGAGAACTAAGAGGCCATGTAAGTAGACAAATAACAGAAGGCCTATATGACGAGTTCTTCCTGTGGGAGAACACTGGAGATGCGCCAAGACTGATAGCGTTCAGAAATAGAGATGGGCATTTCGAAATCAATAGCAAAACTGAGTTCGATGCCTTCTTCGGTGACATCGGTGCAAAGTATGTAGAAAGGTATTGGAAAGATAACCAATGAAAATTGCTTCACTGATTTGCGCTTCGTCATTCGCGATAGCCATCTATTGGTATTACTGGTTTAAAAAATAAACCAGAAAAAAACACCTGAATATTTGACAGTCTTCCCCTACTGGTACCACTATCACTAGTATGCTATTACTTGTACCGGCTCGGGTGCTTACCTTGGGATCGGACGAACAACTAACAATTACGTCCAATAATTAATCCCGAGGAGGGAAATATGAGCGAGGACACCTCCCGTCTTTCCGAGTTGCAAACCGCAATGCGGACGAAGATGGATACAAACAAGGAGATCGCCGATTCTTTCGAAATCGAAGACGGCGTTGTCCAAGTCGATGCAGACCAAAAAGCTGCGTTCGACACAAACATGAAAGACATCAAAGAGATCAAAGGTCTCATTGATGGCATTCAGGAGATGGAAAAAGCTCGCGAGTGGGGTTCACAGCCCTCGACCGAGTCCGTCGCCGCAGAAGCTGCAGCCGAATGGGCAAACAGCAGCGAAGTCAAAGAGGCTGTTCAGCAGTACCGCACTGTCGGTGAGGCTTTTCTAGACTCTGCTGAGTTCAAAGCTCTTGCCAATGGCGCTGCTGGCGCGAACATGCCTGCTCCGTTCAGTGTCCCCGGAAGCCTTGCTTCCAAAGACCTTTACGGCCAGAAGGATGTTTACTCCGCTTTGCCCACGGGCACTCCGGGTTCTTTCGGCACCATCCAGCGTGACCCAATCGTCATGCCCCCACAGCGTACAAAGCGCGTTCGTGACTTGTTCCCGAGCCGCACAACCAACGCTGCTGTCATCGAGTACTTCCGGATGTCCGGCTTCACCAACAACGCTGCTGCAGTGTCTGAGCGCTCAGGTACGCCTGAGGCGTTCACCGCCAAGCCGCAGTCGACCTTGGCGTTCGTCGGCGAGCAAGCACCCGTGCGCACCCTTGCACACTGGGAAGCTGCTCACCGCAACGTGCTGGCAGACGAGCCGCAGCTCCGGTCGATCATCGACAACGAGCTTCTTTACGGCCTTCGCCTTCAGGAAGATGCACAGATCATCAGCGGTGCCGGTACCGGTGAAAACCTCACTGGTATCACCGCCACCACTGGTATCCAGACCTACAACTGGTCTGCAGGTGCATTCACTCCAGTACCCGACACCAAAGCGGACGCCATCCGGCGTGCGGCAACCTTGTCGTTCCTCGCATACTACGAGCCCACAGGCGTCGTGATGCACCCGAACGACTGGGAAGACGTTGAGCTCACCAAAGATTCCAACGGCCAGTACTTGGTCGCGGTTTCTGTGGCGCTCGGCGGCGAGCCTCGCGTGTGGCGACTCCCTGTCATTGAGACTCCGGCCATCGCTGAAGGCACTTGTGTCGTCGGCGCATTCGGTACCGGTGCACAGCTCTATGACCGTGAGCAGGCCAGCATTCGGATCAGTGAACAGCACTCGGACTTCTTCATTCGCAACGCCATCGTGGTGCTTGCGGAGCAGAGGCTCGCTCTTGCTGTGAAGCGCCCTGAAGCGTTTGTGAAGGTTACCTTCAACAACGCTCCGACTTCCTAATCTGACTTAGGGAGAAGCTCTACTTAGCAAATGGCTAAGTAGCACACAGAAAAGCACAACAGAAAGCCCCCGGTCCACTACGGGCCGGGGGTTTTCTACTTCTATTGGGGCTTACAAGTAGTAATATTTAGCCGTGGCGAAGAATGCGAACGCAGACAATGACTACTGGGAAGAATACCGGCGTCTCGGTAAGGACTTCAGGGGTGACCCTGAAGACTTTGAAGATTTAGTTGTCGAAGAAGAGCATCCGCGAGCTATAAGAAAAAAGCGGGTCGAGAACACAAAGTTCACCCAGAATGATTAGGAGAGGCGCCTGTGGAATGTCAATGTGATCCCAATTGTGACTGCCGTACAGAATCTAAATACTTCTACGCAGCAAAAGTTTTACGAGTAGTCGACGGTGACACTATCGACGCCATGATCGATGTCGGTTTCGACATTCATCACAAAGCTCGTCTTCGCCTCCTCGGGATAAACACTCCCGAGACTCGTACCAAGGATTTGGTTGAAAAGGCTGCGGGTAAGGCTGCCACGGCTTACGCCATCGATTGGCTTGATGGTCTCGACACGATCTACATTCAAACTCACAAAGACAAGAGCGGCAAGTTCGGACGAATATTGGCCGACATCTATTGTGATGAGAATAAGAGCGCCTGCTTGAATGAGGATCTGGTCGACGGGGGTCATGCCACGGTTTATCATGGCGGTAAGCGCTGATCGTCATTTCAGAATCTTAAGCTAAAAGACGCCGCAAAGCGACCCCCTTGTGGTTCAATGTAGGCATGACGACGGAGCACCGCAAATCTCCCCGACGTTCCGTTGAGCGAATCGAGCGACTCGGTGGTTGGGGGAAAGTCAAATACCATCACCACTTAGAGTGTGGCCACATAGAGGTCCGTAACAGGGCGTCTACGGCACCCAAGATTGCTTGCGTTTGGTGTTTGAAGACAGCCGAGCGAGATGCTGAGTGGAAAAATCCGGGGGCCGCTGAAAAAAATTCCATCATAAGCATTGACTACGCCGCCGATCTAGGACAAGATGAGTTGGTCATCGAGCAGACTCGTGCAGCACTCGCCAGAGAGCTTTCGGTTCCGTCCGATGTCATCGACATAGTCGCCGTGGACGCTGGGGGAAATCTGGAAATCCAGTCTGCGTTGGTGTTTCTATCAGCTGACGACGTAAATCGGATTACTAGGCGGAAGGGATAGCGTGATTATAGAGAAACCGCCTCTTATGCCGCCCGACACGGGGGCCTGTACCGGGAAACCCACAGACTGGTGGTTTCCTCTCCGAAAGAAAGAAACACAGGGAGCAGCTCTAGCAGAAGCCAAAGAAAACGCAATTGTAGCAAAGTTGATCTGTCAGTCGTGTTCTAGTATTAGTGAGTGTTTGGAATATTCTCTTCATCATGAGCCCCTAGGAATATGGGGTGGCATGGATGAAACAGAACGTGCAATACTAAGACGCTCTAGAAACATTTACGCTGATCGTTCTGCACGAGTGTATTTACCGGGTGCCCGAAGTGGGCGTGGTGGAACACGATCTTCGAATCCAACAGGGTATAGCCCGGGCAGACCTAAGCAAAGATGAACTATAACCACACCGCTTCCTTCTTAGAACGTCTCGATGGTGTCACTACTTCCAGTAATGGATGGGAAGCCCGTTGTCCTTGTAGACAAGACGACAATAATCCATCGTTATCCATACACGAAAAAGATGACGGACAAATATTGGTCCACTGTCATCGATCTGCAGGAGCGTGTGGCGCTGCAGAAATAGTTGCGTCTATTGGTTTAACTCTGGCAGATTTACGACCAGACAGCAAGAATTCGTCAACAGATTTCGACCCGCCTAAGTACGAAAAGTCAACACCTAAAAAACTTACTTTTGTAAGTAAATATGAATACAAAGATGCCGACAATGTGCTTCTTTTCGAAAAAGTTCGTTTTGTTGAACCTGATGGTAAGAAAACGTTTCGTCAAAGACGACCTGACGGTTCTGGTGGATGGACCTACAAGCTGGGCAGCACGCCTAAGGTTCTTTACAATTTGCCTAAGGTGCTTAGACAGAAAGAGAACGGCGAGTCCATCTTCGTCGTGGAGGGCGAGAAGGACTGCGACACACTGACCGAACTGGGTGCCTGCGCTACAACGATGCCGGGTGGTGCGGGAAAGTGGTTAGAAATACATACTGAAGCTCTTGCTGGGGCAACGGTAGACATCATCGCCGACAACGATGAAATCGGAAGAAAGCACGCTCTTCATGTCTATGGGGAACTCAAAAAGGCGGGCTGTGATGTTGAGATTTTCAAATGTCCAGAAGCAAAAGACATCACTGACCATATCGAAGCTGGGGGTTCTACAACCGAACTCATAAAAGTTGAGTCAGACATACTCAAGTCTGAGTTTGAGGGGCAAGAATCACAGCCAGAGCTAGAAGAAACACCAGAAGAAGAGCTTCCCCCACCTTCACCGGAAGAACTGGCTCTCGAACAAATACGGCAACTTCTTGATGACCCCAACAAAACCCCAACACAAATACTTAATAAGGCACAACAACTAACCCAGACCCGTGAAGAAACGACTCTCAGAGATGAGGGTCGTTTGGTCGTATGGGACGAGTTCCTCCAAGAAACTGTCAACGACGATTATGACTGGTTGATTCCCGGCCTTCTAGAACGTAGAGAACGGGTAATGGTGGTAGCTGCAGAAGGTGTCGGCAAAACAATGCTCGCCCGACAAGTCGCCATTTGTTCTGGTTTGGGCGTAAACCCATTTACATTCCAGAAGATGCCCCAAATCCGAACACTGACAGTTGACTTAGAAAATCCCGAAAGAATCATCCGGCGCACATCCAGAAACATCGTTGGTGCGGCCAAGTCCATGGGCTTCGCTGACAAAATGCATGCACATTTATTCATTAAGCCAGACGGGCTTGATCTACTAAATGCTCATGACCGAATTCTGCTAGAGCAACACATAGAGGAAACCAAACCAGACATGCTGGTAATGGGACCGCTCTACAAAGCTTTCCTAGATCCGGGAACCCGAACTTCCGAAGCTGTGGCCGTCGAGGTAGCCCGATACTTAGACACGCTCCGCACTATCTATGGATGTGCCCTGTGGTTAGAACATCACGCCCCTTTAGGGAGCTCCATGACTAGCCGAGAGTTGCGTCCTTTCGGGTCAGCCGTTTGGTCTCGTTGGCCCGAATTCGGGCTTGCTTTACAACCAGATCCCACCCATATGGGAGAATATGTATATGAAGTTAATCACTTCAGAGGCGCACGCGACATAAGATATTGGCCGTTGCAAATGAAGCGCGGGAAAAAGTTTCCCTTTGAAGTAACACAGTTTATGGACGTAAGTTAATTATGGCAGCAGACGGAACAAGCAAAGCCCTGACTAGGGAGTTTCTGGCAGAACGCGACCTTCGCATGTTCAAAATGCGGCAGGGTGGCGTAACTTCCCAAGAAATAGGTCGTCGTTTTGGGGTATCCACTTCTGTAGTTTCAAAATCCATCGGTCGGCAGCTAGAACGCATGAACCGTGAAGCCCTTATGGCTTATCCAGAAGTTCTACGAATGGAATTGGAACGTCTTGATTCGCTACAAGCGGCAATTTGGCCCATGACCCAACATCGCAGGGTTTCTCTAGACGATGGCACGGAAATTCAAGTGGAGCCAGACATGAAGGCAATTCAGCAAGTTCTGTCGATTATGGACCGACGCTCGAAGCTCTTAGGTATGGAAAGTAATAATATTTCCATTCAAATGGACATGTCGACCAACCTTTCCGACCCCATTCGAGTGTCTATGGTTGGCGACAATGATGCTGCACCACTAGCCCAGTTCTCTCCCGAGCAAGAAGCCAAAGAATTGTTGCAATTGATGGCCAAAAGCGGTGTTTTGCCACAAGAAGAAGTAGACCAAATGTTGGGTTCCAAAGTATTAGATGTTCCTGAAGAAGACATCTTGGATTCCGCCGATGACGGCATCGTCGAAGCGGAGATTATAGAGCTTCCCCTACCAGCCCAGTCTGAAGACCTAGACTGATATACATGAGCGACTCAACGAATATCCCGATGTCTCAATACCTCCCCGCAGATGCCGAGGACGACGCCGAGGAACCTGAACAGACAGAAACTGTTGAGACCGACGAGCTCCAAGCTTTTCTCGACGAGATGGGGGGGATTGAGCTCGCTATGGAATCAGAACCAGAGCCAAAACCAGAACCAACAGTTCAATATGACCCACTTGCGGCTGCCGCTCAACTGTCCCAAAAAATCCACGACGACAATGAGATTGCTACTCAACAGGACAACGTCGAAGCGGCTATGGACAAACTGGCAGAAACCTTAGATCCCAAAATTTCTACAAAGATCAGTGACGACGACGGCCCGGCTGATAAGCAGATTCTTATTCGCTCCACGCAAAAAGATCATGAGCGCTGGAAAGTCGCAGCCGAGCGTGAAGGTAAGTCGTTATCTGGATTTGTTCGTGACATCGTCAATACTTCAGTTACGGAAATTTTAGACTGTTCTCACCCCATGGAATACCGAGAGAGCTATCCATGGTCCGAACGATGTCTTAAATGCGACACTCGCCTATGGAGCTCAAACGAAACCCACATCGAGAACCGACGGTGATTGAGCTCCGCCCTGCGGAAAAGTACGCATTCTGTCTTGAGTGCGATAGATTCAAGAGGCTCACCAAGCGTTGCAAAGAATGTGGTTGCTTTATGCCGTTAAAGGTTCGTGTTCCGGGTCTTCACTGTCCTATCGATAAATGGTGATCTGAATGCCTATCCTCAGCTGCGCTATTGACGATCAGATGATCGAAGAAGCCAAGCGACTGGCAGCGGAGGTTCCTCTTCTCCCCCATTCCATTCGGAAAGGCGAGGGAACGGTTTACGGGTTCCTCGGCGAGCTGGTGTTCTTACGCCTCGTCGGAGGTAACCATGAGAACACCTATGACTTCGACGTTGTCATGCGTAGCGGTATGCGTGTCGATGTGAAGACCAAGATGGTTACGTCCGCCCCACGCCCCCATTACGAATGCTCTATCGCCGCGTCTAACACTAAGCAGGACTGTGACGTGTACGCCTTCGTTCGGGTACACGAGGACATGACCCAAGGTTGGTACTGCGGAGCGATGTTCAAAGACTTGTTCTTTGCAGAAGCCCGCCCTGTCAAGAAGGGCGAGATAGATCACTCAAATGGCTGGGTGGCATCAGCCGATTGCTTCAATGTCAGGATCGCTGACCTGACGCATCAGGCGCCGTCTAGTTCGTTGTCTTATCGGTAAGTGGTAACTTTAATACATGGCTCACAAATACACTTGTGAATGGCTATACCACTTCACCTGTTCAGACTGTAAAAACTGGTGGTCATGGTCTTTGAGCCTGCCCGGACTTCAATATGTTCAAAAAAGCTGGCATTGTCCCCATTGTGGGAAGGTCAACGAGATACAAGATGCGGCGATTCGAGACCATTCGGAATCACCATTTGGTTCTGGGCCAGAAACGCCTGACGAAAACTAGTCGCACATCCCTTACTTGATGGGACAAGCTCCCCCTTCACAATCGTCTATTTCAACTTCGTGGTTGCCATTCGTTTGTGACAACGGAACTGAAAAGTCAATCTTAGAAAGCATCTTTATATATTCTGCCTCAGAAAACTCTTCATATGGGGGCATAGGGAAATTATGATCTGCATGTAACAAAAATGAAACAGACTTAATTGATTTTGTATAGTTATTCTTTAGCCACTCTTTTATCTCCGGAAGTTCGTCTTTCCGGTAATACACCGTGACAGACACACAGTTGTCCGCCCAGTCTGTTTGCATTCGCTTAACCCATTCCAGCTGATCCACAGCAGTCATATCGGCAGCCAAAATGGCACCCTCTGGAGATTGACATGGAAATTCCACCACATAGGAGGTGTGGTCCTCGCGCCCATCTAGCCCAACGTCGTATTGGACATTGTGCCCACGCTTGCGACACGCTTCAACTAAGGGGTCGGTAGAACGAAATCGAACACGGCGAATGTAATACTTAGCGAACCCGGGATGAATTCCCGGCGTAATCCCCGGCAAGAGAGACAATGTGCCCGAAGGTTGAATTGTTGTAATTCGTACCGACTCTGGCAGTCCCATTTTCTCTGACTCTCGCTTATCTAAATCATCCAAATATTCATACATCGTCGGCAACCAAGCCAGCTGCTTCTCAGATGATTGCAATACTCCCGTAATCGATTGTCCAAGCCGAGTATTTTTACTTACGATGTTTGTGGTTTTTTCATAAGGATATTCGAGTTGGGTAACGGCCTTCTGTGTCTTGTATAAGAGATACGAAATCTCACGGAACTCTTTCAGCGATTCAATATTCGGGAGAAAAATCGTCGCCAAATTGCAGCTCTCGCCGTCACCGAGCGCGATCTCAGCGCAGGGGTTAAACCCCTCCACGCTGTTATCTGTCTTTGCCTCTCCGAGCCTTCCAACCCGGCGAGCCAGTTTACGATTAACGAGTCCATATGGTTCCCCACTCCCGTCATACCCATTCCAGAATTCAGGCATGATTTCATCAAATGAATCGGCATAAATTGAATTATTACTGCTAGAGCGCCATGCCGGGATCTTTCCGGTTCCCCAGTTCTTAGCTCTCAGAAACAGCACGTCGTCCGGGTCCCCTATGGCGATCTGTGCAGATCGACGAGATGAACCAGAAACAACAATTCTTCCGATTATGTTACAAATATCTAAAACATCTACGCTACGAAGTTTCTTACCTGCGCGATTATCCATAACACCGCAGATGTCTTTTAATCCGTCGATAAGGGCTGCAGGGCCAGAAGCTGTTCCCCCAAAAGTTTTTAGTTTCGCTCCAAACTCCCTAACCAAAATGGTGGAATAGCTGAAGGATTTACCTGTGTCCAAGTAAGACTTCAACGTAGAGTGAAGCATCCGCGACCATCCCTGTCGCGAATCGGGCACGATAATGTCGGCATCGTTGGTCCGCTCGTGGGTGATTTCCACTCCCACTTTGACTTTGGGAAATTCGTGGATCTTTGCACGTTCAACTGAATAACCAACGCCACCACCCAACATGAGCATGTCGAACAGAAATTCAAAGTCCTCGATAGTTTCGATATTGACGTAGTAACAGTTATTCAAACTTGCACCGTTGAGCTTCTGAACCAGCGGCGTCCCTAGTTGCCACAGTGCGCGACCTGAGAAGGAGCAGCGCAGATTGAACATGTGGTCGAACAGACGTTCGGCCTCCTTCTGCGTGTAGTCAACTCCGATGTCAGCTGCGCCGTTAATGACCCGCTGTAACGTCTCTGGCCATATCTCGATTGTCCCATCGCCTTTTGATCGGCTGTACGTTCGTAGATAGACAACTTCACCCATCCCCCCAAAACCCCATGGGGGCGTCTCTAGGGCGTAACGGTCTACGAATTCTTGGGTTAGCAGGGTCATAATTAGTTCTCTCGGGCTTCTAAACTTGTTCAGCCTTCTGATTGTATCGAATCAGAAATTGCGGAAACTGTCAAATCAATCCTAAGTTTCTAGCCTCATCTATAGAGATGAGTTTCCCCTTAGCATATTTCAAAACTGTAATGGTAATGCCACCCGCTAGCTGACGTTCTTCGGTTATATCTTCTTCAACTAGATGCGTTTGTCCATCTCCATATCCAGAAATATGATCTGGAGAGGAATCGACACCTTCCGGCTTGCAGTTACCTGAAGGGTCACCGCAAACAGGACAGGCAATAGGGGCAGCACGAAGTACCTCAATGTTGTACTCGCCTATGCGTATCGCTTCCGACATGCGTTGCTCATAGGCACTGTCCGGGGGGTAACCAACCATCCCCCAACATTACATCAGGAAGTGGACTCCCACAGGTTGTCCAATCCCCTGACCATCCCCCCGTTGCGGAGAAACTCAACGGCGTATGACAGCCGGAAATGGAACTTGCCCGGTGTCCCCGGTGGGTACCGTTCCTCCAACAGAAGGACCGTGTACTCGAAGGGGTACCCGTCCCACTCGGCGTCGAACAGGTCATACCCGTCAGGGAGACCCGACGAAGAAGGCGGTGGGGCAGGAGTGCTTTGTTCGGGTGCGGGTCCGGGTTCGGGATCGGGCAGGGGAGCTTGGGTCGTCGTAGTAGTAGCTGGAGCAGCCGTCGTAGTCGTGGCCGGTGCGACTGTCGTAGTAGTCGTAGCTGGAGCCACCGTCGTTGTGGTCGCTGGAAGGTTCGAAACCCACACACCGTCTTCGTTGATCTCCATGACAGGTATGGAATACCCGTAGTCACCCATGCAGAGCGACTGCCAGACGGTAAAGGTTGGGGTCATCGGGTTCGCTGCGGCCCAGTAGGGATCGTTGAACCGGCGAATAACCATGTTGGCGTCCAGAATCCATTCGGGGATTAGACCCGAACTGAACATCAACGCTTCGATCTCTGGGTAGTTACCGTTGGCCCAATCGTCAATGGACAGAATCTGCCCGTCGGTCAGACCGCCAGCCCAGTTATCCCACGCCGGGATAGTCCCATCCTCTTGGACGTTTGTGCCCTTGCCTCCGTGGAGTTCTTCGTAGTAGCGGAAGACGATGCCGGGAGGGATCGTGCCGTCAGCTTCCATCGTGGTGATGTGTGCGGCCCACTCGTCGTAAGTCATGTGGATGAACCCGTACTCCGTGGAGCAGGGTGAGTAGATCGCGTCGTGAGTAGCGGTCGCAGGGGTCGCAAACATCAGTAAACCTGCGAGAACGCCTGCCGTCAAAAATGGCAACGTTATTTTTTTCATGTTGATTCCTATGAACGCGCCTTATTAGTCCTGCGGCCTTCTAACGCTTGCCGCAGTCGCGCTTCAACTAGTAGGTGGGCTGTCAGGATACCCCAAATTGCTTGAAGGGCAAACCCTCCCCAAGAGGTTTTGCTAAGCCTCCAGAAGCTCCTAGTAAGGGTTTCTACCCTCTGGGTCCTTATAGCCCATAAGTCCCAAAGGATCACCGTCGCACTAAGAAGGAGCCACCCCATCACCCCCGTCTTTCGTTGCCCCTTCTCCAAGTCGATAGGACCCAGATACCCCTTTACGAAATCGTTAGGGGTCACCCAAATTCCTGAACATTAAATCCATTTTCGGTCAACACACCCATAACCATGTCTATGTCTTGACCCATAATGTCCGGATCGGGGTATTCGGAAATACAGCGAGCGATTGTCGCTGGAATTTTCGCATTCGTAAGGACATCTCCAACGCCCCTCTCGAATCCTAAGGCGTCACCCCACACGACATGCCTGCCCAAAAGGTATTGATATGGCACGCTAACCAATGTCGCCATAGGTGTATTAAAATCATCCATCTCGACATGCGTAGCTGTTAGAACTTCTTCAATTTCCGCACTTTTATCAAGAAATGCCTTGAAGATGTCCTCCCCTTTATGTAGTTCTGGAGTTTTTGATTGAAACCCTTCTGCAACGAGTGTGATTGCATCACATTGCCAAAATTTACGCATCGCTTGTATTGCGTGTTCACATTTTTCTAAACGCGCAGCGGCAGGCTTCTTCATATCCGCCTTAGAACACTGAATTATTAATATCAATTCATCCTCACACCAACCAAAAAAGTTGAAGGGGAGATCCTCGCCCACTCCGAGCTCATCAACGAGATTTTCTTTGGCATGTTGGGCTGCAGTCATTGAAAGAGCCAGCTTGGAATAGGTATCCGGGTAGTTCTCCATTGTTATGTAGACTACACAAGGTACAGACTGACAAAGGACACCCTATTTATGGCTGAAAAGAAAAAACAACCCGCAGCTAAAAAGAAAGCTCCAGCCAAAAAGCCAGCGGCAAAAAAGGCAGCAGCCAAAAAGCCAGCGGCGAAAAAGGCAGCAGCCAGTAAGCCAGCGGCGAAAAAGGCAGCAGCCAGTAAGCCAGCGGCGAAAAAGCCTGCGGCCCAAAAGCCAGCAGCAAAATCTGGAACTCGCGCTACTACTCCACCACGGAATCCGGCAGCGAAAGAACGTGCTTCGGCACCCCCGGCAAAGAAAGCGGCGAAAAAGAAAGATCCGCTGCCTTACGCTCCGAAACCTCCTCCTGCTGCTGAGAAAATGGAATCACCAATTGTCGTGAAGAAACGAGGTTTCTTCTCCCGACTGTTTGGGCGCCGCCAATGAGCCTCTTAGTTCACGAGACATTTGAAGATGGTTGGCAGGATTCATGGAAGGGGAAGGTCCACAACGCTTATGTAAGTGGCGACTCTTTGCGGCTGATGTTCCGAACCGGCGACCACTACGGGTGCGCTCTCTACAAGGAAGTGCCACCCTGCCGCCATGTGAAGGTGTCCTACATGGTCAGGGCACTCAGCAACTGGAACTCCCACAGCACTGGCAAGACACTGGGGTTCGCTGATCTGCGCTACAAGGACGCCAGAGGCCGGTCCTACGGGCACGGAAACCGACAGCCTGATCCTGACGGCTTCTCATTCCGTACATGGTTCGGTAAGACTAAGGATGGCTACATGCCCATCGGCATGTATTTCTACCATCTTGGACAGGTCCCCAAGTGGGGTGATTCGGTCAAGGTCGGACAACTCAAGGTAGGCGGTAATCCCGTTCTCTTTGAATGTGAAGCCGATTTCGACGAGGGCTTCATTCGGGCTCGCGTCGATGGTGGCGACTGGGTTCGTCACAACCTTGTCGTTACCGACAAGACCGCTGTCACATGGGCGTGGTTAGATGCCTACTACGGTGGTCCAGCCGTGGCCCCTGAGAACATGGCGTGGGACATTTCCGATTACAAGTTGGAGAACCTCGGCCCTGATGTCGCCGACCCGGGCATCGACTGGGCGGGCCTCGCCAAGATGATCGCCGAAAAAGAAGAAGCTGCTAGGGAAACCGCAGAATCTGAAAATCCGGTGCCATTCATTAAAGCGTCTCCGAAACCGGTAGACACGATGGCAGAGATGACTCCGAGTTTGTCTGATCAACTCAGGAGAATCGCAGACCAGATTGACGCTCTAGACTCATAGGGTGGCCAGAGAAAAGTACGACGCCAGCCTGATTATCCCAGTTCTTGCGGACCCCAACCTCTGGATTGAATGGGTCGATATCAACGGCGAGGTTCATCACACTCCACGCTCACTCGCAGCCATCATTCCGCCAGACGCGAACATAGTAAAATGATTAGTCATGGGCTCATTAATCGCTTTCGTCATCGGCAGCTGTCTCGTGTTTCTTCTACTTACACTGGCCGACAACAAGGGTTGGCTTCCTAGTCGCAAGAACCGGTCTTAACCGTGTCTTACAAGCCATACACATACTCTGATTACATCCGTGAATTATATGACCACGGAATTTCAGTAGAATCAATTTGTTGGAACTTAAAGATAAAACCCGAAACAGTCGAAAAGTGGGTCGACAGCTCTGTGACTCGCCGCTAGGAGATAAAACATGTATTCAACTATTTCTGATGAAATTCAGACAGCCTGCTGGAATGCATGCCTTGAATTAGAGAAACTCACTTTAGGTGATGATGCACAAACCCAAATAGACATCATCAAGGAAGCAGTTAAAGAACCTTCCAATAGGGAATATCAGACTGCCGAAAATAGCCAGCACTGGCACGGCTAGTCTTCGAATACTCCTAGAAGATAGGGAATAGCTGAAATTGTATACCAATCTTCAGCAGTCATGCCAAATGTGTCGCTGAACGCGACCTCCCAAGCCGACCGGGTTGAACTACTCGGCTGGTTTATCGCTAACCACAGTTCGTTAACTTTCGCGTCCCCAAAGTCGTAAAACAATTTCTCGTTGACGAGCAGACCCATCGAATACTGGATCTCTCGTGTGCATTCATAGTTCTTCGTCACCGAATTGTGTTGGGTACGCTGCAAACGTTCCAATAGGTCATTTTCAGTCAACCTGTCAGAATTCGTAATCTGCCAGATTCGTAGACCGCGCAAGGTACCGGGCTCCGACCCAAATGGAATCGTGTACAACTCCGCGTGTCCCTCAATAAACCAGCAGGGCAACAGCGTCCACGGACACGGCATCGACCAGTTCTCCCACCCCATTACCGTTTCCCAATTCGGGTTTGAACACTTGTCGGTCATCCAACCGCTTACCTGATATTGGTACCAATGAGCGCTTTCATGATGGGCTATCAACGCGGCACTAAACGCACCAAAATGTTCAAAATCCGTCTTGCTTCCGGATACCACAATGACGTGCGGCATTCCAGTCTCGTCGGCATCCACCATCCCAACAGTTCCCCCTGACCGGACGGAACTTTTCCACCAATGTGGGGAGAACAAATCACGCGGTCCTCTGGTAGTGGTTGACTCCCACCAGTCTCGGTCCCCTGAATCCATCACCGTAAGGGGAAGTGCTACATCAAAATCGAACACCCCTGACCAAAACCCGATGGCCTCTTCGTACAAGCCCATTACGGCGTCTAAACGATCAGCGGGAAAATCGGGAGCTACCCGTAAATCAATTTCTTGACCCGGCCTGTGACGGTCAGTCGCAAGATCGCGGACATCCTCGTACACCTGTTCCCATACGGGCGGCGGAGGTTCACTCCAATAGGCGATGTGATCCGCCGCAGAGCATTGATTCATTAGTAGGGGTATTGCTAGTAGTAGTGATTTCATTAGTACTGGTTAGTACATGTAGATGCGCCAGTTTCCTAACCGGTTGCGGGTGTTGTCCATCAAATATCGCGCCATACGCAGGTTGCAATCGACATCAAGCAGCATTACCTCCAGATCCCATCCCTCACACACCTTGAATACGGCCCTGCGGTGAATCGAGTTGATCTGCACAAGGCCATAATCAATCGAACCGTCTGAATTCAACGTGTCGTTGACGACCGTCGGCCTACAGCGACTTTCCTTCCAAGCAACATACGACCAAACGTCGACAGGGACGAGGCCATAAGCAACGAACGTGTCCTCCCACTCGGGGCAACGCTTCTCGGGGTCCATCGGATAGTCGTACCCGCCATCTCCAACTATTTCATCCAAGCTGAAGGTCATATCAACAGGCTGCCATTGTCCTAGCCGGACAAGAGCCCTGATGTGTTCTCCACGAGTGATCGGGCCATAAATGCCGTCTACATCTACTTCTAAATAGTGTTGGAGAATCTTCACATCCTCGTCAAAGCGAAAAAATGTGTACTCGCTTTTGAGAATCTCCAAGATTGTCTCTTCGATAAAGGTCTCTACAAATTCAGGTGATAATTCGGTAACCGTTACTTCCTGATTGAATTCATCGTCATAGAACTCTGGAGTGTGGTTATCTGGGGGACATTCTGGATAGTTATTGATGTCTCCCCAATGGGGAGGCCACTCTGGAAGAGGGTGAGCCCATCCTTCTGGTATTTCACTCAACACCACACAATCCGGAGGTGGCTCCAACACCTCCACTGTCGGAAGGTTCGCAGTCGTCGTGGTGGTTGTAGTCGTGGTCGAGGTGGCCACCCAAGTGATCACCGGCTGAGCGGTCGTAGTGGTAGCGCCACTGACGCTCAACCCCGATACGGGCAGATCTTCTCGCGTGAGATTAAAAGGTTGGTCGGCAACACTCCTGCTGTCGGCCCATATTGTCAAACCGTAAAGGCTTAGAACTGAAACCGAAAAGATTGTCAAAGCTTTGACACGGCTGCGGATGTCGTATCGCACTTGGTCCTCCTACAAGTTTTCGGCTACCAAATACTCCTTGGACTTGGCCGTGAAGAACGCCTCAATGTCCTCAAGCTTGCAGGTAGCCGTAATAGTATCGTCATCTGTTGTTTCTGTAATGGTGAATCCCATGGATTCCAACAGCAAGTCTGCCCACTCCTCTGCGTCATTGTACTGTTCGTCCAGCTCGGCGTCGGTAAGACTCTCGTCATCGTCCGAAATGGCCAGCAGCATCACGGTGATGTGCTTCATAACCTTCAGTCGCAAGTCAGCATTTTTCGTAGGCATGGTTGACAATGCTAACCGAATCGGTGTTAGAGTGCAACCTACACAACGATGGGGGTTCTCCCCCAAACCCAAGAGAAGCGAGCTGAAATGAACAATTCGACATTCACCGGTTGCGGCAACGTAACCCAAGACCCGGAAATGAAATACACCGATTCGGGCATCTCCAAGCTCAAGTTCAGCATTGCCTGTAACCGCAGCTGGAAGAACGCCAAGACAGACGAATGGGAAGAGGACACCTCCTACTTCAACGTCATCGCATGGCGAAAGCTCGCCGACGATACCGCAGACGTTCTAGAGAAGGGTGTTGGCGTTATCGTCACCGGTCGCATGGAACAGCGCGTCTGGGAAAAAGATGATGGGACCAAACAAAACATCGTCGAAGTGGTGGCTGAGAACATCGCCATCCAGACTCGCAGCATCTCCGACTTCACTCGCAAGCGCGCTGGGGACAACGCAGAAGGTGGCTCCAAGAGAGCTACGGCTACGTCTCCGCGCAAACAAGTAGAAGAGGAACTGGTCAAAGACCCGTTCTAGGTCGCGCGTAGGTAACGCGGAAACCACAGCGCGAGGATTTAGGGACCTCTTCTGGCATTGCCCGGTACAGAGATGCATGGGCAACCCGGAGGGGGTCCCTATTTCTCTCTCAGACAGCCACACAGCCCTCCTAAGGCGTTCCCACCTTCTTACTAGCCCCTTGGAGGTATAAGCAACTATTACTAAGGCACGGGCGGTGTGGTGGAATAGGCATACACAGGAGACTTAAAATCTCCCGACTCTTGAGTCATGCGGGTTCGAATCCCGCCATCGCCACTTCGGGAGCGTAACTCAATTGGCAGAGTAGCGGACTTTTAATCCGACGGTTGCGGGTTCGATTCCCGCCGCTCCCACTCAGCCCCCATCGTCTAGTGGTCAGGACACCAGCCTTTCACGCTGGGAACACGGGTTCGATCCCCGTTGGGGGTACCAATCGGCGGTAGTTCAACTGGCAGAACGTCGGGCTTTGGACCCGAAGGTTGGAGGTTCGAGCCCTCCCCGCCGAGCTAGGCCCCCGTGGCGCAACGGATAGCGCAGCGGGCTTCTATCCCGAAGGTTGTAGGTTCGAATCCTGCCGGGGGCGCTATTTGATTTACTTGTCAGAAATTGTTGTTAAATCTTCAAGCCAAGAATCAAATTTTTCACGCATCGCAGCCAAACGGATACGACGCAGCACAATTCCCCAGTGAGGCAACCTTTCGGCAGTTTTAAAGAAATCATCCACCAAAGTTTTAGCTTCTGCGGCCAATTCGTCTAATGACGCATCGGCTTTAGGCGTCCTTGGTGTGACTTCCCATGACATATTTGGAGTGGACTCGGGAGGCATATCAGGTATACTAGTACGATGGCCACTTGGGACGGGGAACTGCAGGAAATTGAAGCCGTCATCGGCGCTTTACGCGACACCGTAAACGATGTTCGACGACGTTTGCAGATGCTGGAATCTAAAATTGTCACGCTTGAGCAGCAACAAGGGTTGATGCTCAAAGAGACCGCGAAGCGGCGACAAATCTAGTCGAAGAGCTCCTGCCAAGACGCAGGACCAACAATGCCATCCATCGTAAGGCTCTCATTCCTTTGGAACTGCTTTACGGCACGTTCAGTACCGCGTCCAAAGATCCCGTCTATACCTTTTCCGGTCATCGTGCGACTAGAAGTTTTGGCCGTGCTAATGCCCTGTTTCTCCAACAACATTTGAAGCAGCTTTACAGCTTCTCCGCGATCACCCTTGCGCAAAACTTGACGGCGGGCACGAGCAATAGCCTCAGCAAGTTCTTGGAGAGGATGCTTCGCTTTTGCCAATTCTTGATCTTTTACGCGAATCGCCTTTTCAGACTGCTCGCCCTTCAGCGCCGGAGCATCAAACCAATTCCACTGTCCGTTTAGAAAACGCCCATATGGTTGATGATGCCACCACTCGCCACTCACTGTAGGGTGTAAGCCATACTGCTTAGCAGTATTATTGACTTCCCAAGTGGATAAGCCTTTACCGGTAATGCGAAAATCGACAGCAAATCCGTAATTGTCAAATGCAGGCTGAGCCATATGCCAGCTACCCTGAAAGCCATTTCCAAAACGTCTTTGAGGATTGGCAGCTAAGTTTCCCTTGCCTGATTTATATTTATCGTATAACGCCTGCTGTGCAGCCATCGTTCTCACGCCCGACACGATAGCCACCCGGCCACGAATAATCGGATCGTCAAAAAACGCCCCCAAGCGTAATTTGAACCGAGGATGCAACTCATCGAGCCGCACCCAACGGGATGTCACTGGCAGGTCTATGTCCACTCGCTATCACCTTCAATCGTTAACGTAAATAAAGACTAGCAGCTTGGGTTTACAGGTGGGGGTAAAGCTGCTAACGTCACATCTATGGATGAAGTCAGCGCAGAAGCCATCATCAAAATCGAAGCCATGCAAGCCCGATTCACCGAACGAGCTCAAGCTGTAGCCAAATCCGGCATGCCCCCACTAGAGGGTCTCATGCGTCGCAAATGGATTCAGCAAAAGGAACTTGACTACCAAGATTTCCTCATCGTTGCCGACTGCGTCGTTGAAGTTGTCGAGGGCATCCTCAAACTCGATCTTCGACCGGCGATCTGTGATGCCACAATGCGGAACTCCCCCAACGGCATCATCGACAAAAGCCTAGAGAGAGAAACACACGTCGCCACAGACAACATCGCCAAAGCTCTCCCCACCGACGGAAACAAAATCACCCCCAAAATGCTCGACTCCAAAACAGACCTCCAAGACCTGATCGACGGAGCCGAGATGTTCAGAGTGGTCCGACTTGTCCGACCAATCGTTACCAAAAAAAAAATTAAAAGAAGAATCGGTCTAAGCGGATACAACCCCAACTTCGAATACGGAGGCGAAAGCGGATGAACCTCAAATCACTCTTCTTCGGCACCATCCTCGCCATCTCAGGCGGAATCATCTCCGGAGGGCTCGTCGGCGAATGGTGGGCCTTCGCAATCCTCATCCCCGCCGGAGCCTACGCAGGATGGACACTCGGAGAACGCAAACCGCGCAACCCCTAAAAACCCATGCAACAACAAAAGAAAACAAACCCCTCAAAAATTTTTAGGCACCCCACAACATGACCGGGGCTGAACAACCCACACCCCCCTCCCAAAAAGGCCCCACGGGACCCGGACAAAACACAATCTACGAAGCCCTAGAAATTTATATCAACGAACTCAGCCACCTATCCTTCAACGAAGAACCAGACGACTACCTAAAAACAAGCCTCGTCATAGAGAACCTCCTCGAAATCCTCCTAAACAGCCACAACTACGAAACACACGGCATCATCATCGACAGAGACGAACTCACCAAAGACGCCTACAAAAAAGGCATCAAGCTCTACAACAAAAAAAAGAACCAACTCCACCTGCAATGGACACTCACACTCATCACAACCATCGCACTCGCAACCATCCTCTACTCCGCACTCTCCTGAATTAAACCAGAGAAACATACACACCAAAATTCTGTATGCGTGCCCCCACAGCCCGAACGTGTGTTCGAAAAGTTTGCGGGACTATGAAGTGACGGTTCGGTAACTTCGTTCGGATTCGTTCAGGGTTGCCTCACGGTTTCGTTTGGGTTGCCTCACGGTTTCGTTTGGGTGTTGCTCGCCGGTTGAGCTTGCGAAGCGGGGCAGAAGACAACTCGGTTCTCGGCGTGTCGAGGGGGGGGATGGTATTCCTTGGCTTTTCCCAGCAAATCGTGTTGCGAGGTTGCTTGTTGTTGGCATAACCGCTAGGCTTATCCCCATGACAGGGCTAATCAGATTCACGGCGGCGGCTACAGCCATCGCAGCGTTCATGGTCTTTGCTATCTGGGGCCTCGGTTGGACGAACGAACGCCACTCCCGTTTCACTTGTGAGAGTGGGACCCATGTGGCTGAAGCGTTCGACACCATCTGGGAGATTGCACGCACCCGGTGTGAAGGCAACCTTGAGAACGCCGTGTACCACTTCGTCCAACTCAATGGTGGGACGGCGTCGATCCAGATTGGTCAGGAAATTCGCGTGCCCTCCACGGGTAATGCTGATGAGTAGAGAGCCGTGGAAGCACAAGGCAGCCTGCATCTCTGCTAACACCACCATCTTCTTCTCCAAACGTGGAGGCAGTAGAGGTCCAGCCTTGGAGTACTGCCATCATTGTGATGTGAGAGATTCCTGTCTCGCTGAGGCCCTCGTTCAACCTGACCTCCTTGGTATCTGGGGCGGCACTACTCGGAGGGAACGTAGGAACATCCGACATCAGGAGAAGCTTTCGCCCTCCATGTCTTTCGCTGATGTCCTCGCTGTCATCCGCAGCCTTGACTGATGTTGCCTCTCCTTGACACGACGTTGACATCCAACTAAGGTACGCACATGGCATACGACACCGCAGCCCGAAGCAAGGCACTGAAGTGTAAGAAGGACTGCACCTGTGATCGACACGCCGCACCCATGCGCAACCGATCGCTCTCCGCTAAAGAAGCCAACGCTCGGCTGAAAGAGAAGAACCTCGTCGCACTGGAGCCTTGGCATGGACGCACCACCCAACCTTGGAAGGTCAAGTGCTTGACCTGCGACACCAAAGGATCGCCCACTATCGGAAGTCTCTTCGCTACAGGCGGATGCAGGACATGTGGATACCAGCGTCTGGTAGCAGAACGCATCAAGAAGGCAGCAGTCGACGCAACGGCTTTGATGATCGACAATGGCTTCACCCCTCTAGAGGAGTACACAGGCAGCAAGGTTCCCATGAAATGCCGACACACCTGTGGGGCCACAGTCACGGTCAAGCCAGTCATGATCAAGCAGGCCATCAAGAAGGGTTGGACCATCACGCAATGTGAGTGCCAAAAGGGAACAGGCGCTAAGCCACGAATCTCTCAGGAAGCAGTGTTCGAAGAGATGAGGCAAGCAGGGCACGAACCTCTGGAGCCGTTCCTGTCCATCAAGTCACCTTGGCGAACCATCCATGTCGAATGCGGCGGCGAACGTCACTCCACCCTTGAACTAATCAGACGTGGAGGCTCAGGTTGCTACCCATGTTCACGAAAGTCAATCGACCCCAGCAGCCTCACGGGTGGTGCCAGCCCTAGATGGTCACACCCACACACCATCAGTCCAGAAGCAGCAGCAGACTACGTTCGTTCCAGAGGGTTCGAACCCATCGACGAATACAGCGGCTCTCAGAAGAAGTGGAAGATGAAGCACTCATGTGGCGCTGTCGTCACCCCCTCTCTCACGAACCTTAAAGGGGGCTCAGGTTGCAAAGCTTGCCACTCCTCGTTCAACTACATGGAGGAAGCCATCGTCTACCTCTTGAAGCACACGGGACATAACGCATTGAAGGTAGGCGTTGCAGGCGCAGAGTCCGCTGACCGCAGAATGGGTGACAACGTTCGCAATGGATTCGCCATCGTAAAGACTTGGGACATCACAACAGGTCAAGAGGCAGAGGACATCGAACAAGAAGTCATACGGCACTGGCGACAAGACCTGAACGCACCGCCCAATGTTGAGAAGGCGCACATGCGAGGTGGTCACACTGAGACGGCCAGCATGCGCAAGGTCGGCCTAGCCAACACCATCGACTACATCGACACACTCGCACCCAGAAGGGACACAATCTGACGGACTACGGGGAACACTTTCGCCCCTTATGGACCACCTGCGGATCTCTTGTCGCACCCAGCCACTGATGCCACTCGCCATGGCGTCGCCGCGCTAGCCAAAAGGCGGGACTGTGAGTGCCGTAGCTATCTCGGTCACCACTTGACGGAGCCGGGTTAGCACAACGAGTACAAGACATTCGTCAAAGTCAACTAAGAGTCCTCCATTTTCATGAGCCTGCGTTGCTCTCCGTCGAAAGAGGCTGGCAGGCTGGAGGACCGGCCTCGATTAAAGGTGGTCCGTCCGTCATTTCTCAAAGGAGCAGCACATGGACTGAACTCCAACATGTCTGCTCTTGGTGTGTCAAGAACCACCCCAGCGGTGACAAACCGTACAGGGGACGCTTCTATCGTCCGCATTTGTTGGAGGAGTACAACAAGAGGATGCAATCGCTCTTTGGAGAAGAACACATGTGGATCGTTCCCTCGTAAGCGGGACTACCGATGAGCTCTAGAAGCGCTCACGGGTGAAATCATGGAACCCTCCAGTTTCTGCCCTGTCACTGGGGGGTTCCGCCTTTCTGGTTGGATTCAACTGGTATTCGGTGTACGCTTGACCCATGAGCCACGACCTAGAACTACGCACCGATGGAACGGCCAAATTCGCCTATTCCAACCGAGAAATTCCATGGCATCGCCTAGGCAAACCCATGAGTGGACTTCAAACTGCTGAAGCAATGCTTGAAGCGGCAGAAGCCGATTACGACGTAATTCTCGCCAAAGTCGCCGCTGTTGATGACGACGGCAATTGGATTCTCAATCCGGATGGCAGCAAAATCATTGTTGAAGACTCACGAGCCACTCTGCGACAAAACAACGACGGAAGCTTTAACGGATTAGCGACCGTAGGGACCCGATACGTCGTTCAGCAGAACAGGGACTGCATTCAGTACGCATTAGACATCGTCGGCGCCTCAGCCGGAGATGCAGTCGTCGACACATGTGGAGTACTGCATGGAGGTCGCCAATTCTTCGCCTGCATCGACATGGGCGGATTGATCATCGACCCCACGGGTATCAACGACAGGTTGGAACGATACCTACTAGTACACACGGGTCATGACGGCAAGATCGCTATGACCTACGCCAACACGGCTATCCGAAGCGTGTGCAACAACACGGTCACCCTCGGCAAGAAAACTGCCAAGTCTGTCTTCACCGCTAAGCACACTCGCAATGCCAAGCTTGCTGTTGATCACGCCAAAGAAGTTCTCGGGATATCCACGGACTGGGCTGACGGTTTCAAGACCACAGCCAACGAGATGTTGGCCACACCAATGATTGCGGGTTCACGTCAATTTGACAGACTTCTAAATGTTGTACTTCCTCCCAAGGGCAACGAAACCAGCAGGCAACGGTCGAATCGTGAAGAAACCGGATCGGTTATTCGCCGTTTGTTCACTTCTTCCCGGAACGCAGGTGGCTACGGGTACAACGCATGGTCTGCCTACAACGCAGTAGTTGAGTACTTCGACCACACCCGTGACGCCGAACCCAAGGACCGTGCACTGGCCTCAATGACCCACAATTCATGGGTGTCGAGTAAGAAATCGGCTGCAGAAGAATACCTACTGTCTCTTTAGAGCATCCCCGCATGGCACAATAGGGGAGGCTGCGCTTGTCGAAAGGAAGGGACTGGTATGTCTGATGAAATCGAAGGCGGAGAATCGAGTTCGGATACCGGCGAAGTTAGCCGTCAGGAGCTAATTGAGTTCCTTGGCGACTTCATGTCGGGCACTATGCGTATCGAGCAGGTGTATCGCTCACACCTCTGCTCAACCCTTGTCCAACGGGTTCACTCAGAATTCGGACCCGAAGGACTCGCAGAGATGATGATCAAAATCGACGAAACTGGCGGGTGGATCTCTGACATCTTGCTAGAAGCCCCGGATCTGGAGAACGCCATGTTCGACAAGTTCGGCGTCTTTGACCCGCAAGTCACCCATAAAGCTCGTGACACCAAGGCCATGTACGAGATGAACAAGAAGATTTGGCGACTTCGGAAACGCTACGCCAAGCTGATTGTCGATGAGATCTTCGAAGAGAACAACGCTCCCCAACCTGTCGAACCCGAGACTGAGTAGTGTCCCACTTCTGGGGAAAACTTACTCGTCTGGTTCCAACGTTCACGGGTACCCCTGAAGAAGCAAAAGACAACACGCAATCGCACAGCTGGAGAACCGTTCGTCTCGCCGACCGATTCAACGAGGTCAACAACTCTGCCCTCAAAGTTACCGAGTGTTCGAAATGCGGAATCCTTGCTCGGCATCACGCTTCTAGCTACCCATGCGGGACTCCCCCGGAGGAGCTCACGTTAGAAGAGTTGCTACAGCAAAAAGAAAGCGGCCCCACCCCCAAGCCGTAGCCTGAGAGTGGAGCCGCTAACCCGTCCGTGACCCCTAGGTGGATGAGGGGGGAAGGGGTTCCTAGATGCCCCAGACAGAACGGTGCTGATCTTCGATGAACTTGGCTTGTACCTCATCGACACAGCGCATTCGAAAGATCTGCGAATCGGACGAGTCGCCGTCAGGACTGGCGAACCAGAGGTGTAGGTAGTTACCCACAACTTCGGTTCCGGTCAGTGTTCCCTTCATGCGGACTCTTGGCCTTGCTTCGGTTTCCATTTAAACCCCTTCCATGGGTTGATTTGCCTTACAACAAACAACCTAGTCGTTATTGCGACTACTGCCAACCTTTATGACGCTTTTTCTTTAGAACTTGCGGTATTTCTTTCTCAACCCGATTGACCGTGGCTTCACATCGAAATACTCGGTCTTCGTCGTCCCCTGTTTCGGATCGAGAGTCACCTTCCCAAACGGAGTGACCCACTCAGTCACCACCTCGTCATCGTCGAGCTCTTCAGCCCCGCTGTTCACTTGTTCGTTCCTATCTTGTTGACGGTAATCAACTCTTCGTAGTAAGCCTTGCGTCTAGCATCGGCTTCTTTCTTACGCAAGGCACGACGCTTCGCTTTAGCAGGACTCAACTTGGCCCTGTTCCTTACATGTTGTTGCGTCTTCTTACGTTTCTTTCGCATTCAACGAGACTAGCGCAGGAGATGGATGCGGAAGATCACCATTGACCAACCACTCAGGACGGATCTCTCTCCATCCAATCATCTCGCACTGCCATGCTCGGCGTTCACTCTTACCGATGAGGGTGATGATGTCACCATGCATCATCGAGCGAATGCCCAACTTCTCGGGTAGGTCGCCACGTTCGATGTTCTGAAGCTTCCTAAAGTAGTAGTCCTGCCATTCGGGCACGTTAGCGATAATGGCGACGTTCGCTATCTCTTCGTGAAAAACCTCAACCAACGAATAAGGACTGTGTTCGACGGGTGGGTTCAGAGGCGTCTTCGCCATCCAGCTTGGGTCTTTGCGATAGTAAATCGCTACCTCATCCACTGTCGCCCGCTGCCTTATCCAGTTTGGCCACACCCTCGTACACATAAAACGATCCACCAGAGAGAGCCACATGCGCCACAGGTGTCAGGTCACTCATCTGCTGCCTCCAGTCGGCCCATTAGAGCCTCCATCTCAACAGCCATCGGGGTTGTCGGTTGTGTCTGTCGCACCCACCACAGAGCGGACACGATCAGTCGTCGGTCAGCAGTAGACAACGGCACCATCTCCGAGTCACTCACTGGTCGTCCTCCTTGGTTTGCAGCCGCAACCGCCGACACACAACACAGTGCGTCCACACGGCACTGACACCAAACTCCTCGGTCACTCTCGCCCGCCGCCATGTGTGGCACGGGTCGTGCGCGTGGCCGCTGCATTTGTCGCATTCCTCACCGTTGGGGTCACAAAACGATTCAGTCACTGAATCCTCAACGCCGTAGGTCATGTCCTCATCTGCCACGCCGTAACCCGTATCGATGGGTGGAGGTTTTCTTTCACTTGGCATCGTTACAGCAACCTTTCTTTCATTCTGATAAACCCTGCATACTCTGATAAACCTGAGTCTCAATCTCATCCAAGTTGGCCAACATGCGGCGCTGGAAGTCGAACTGCGGGTAATCCGTTGCGCCGCGCCTCTTTGATGTCCGGTTTGAACCGGCCAAAATCATCCATGAGTGTCGCCTCCATGCTGCCTCCCGCAGATGTTGGCTCCGAAACTCGCCAAGAATCTCCAACAGATCCTCCGCTTGGCGGCGGGACAACGTGACATCATTCTTGGGCGATCCTTCGACCTCATCGAATGAACGCCCAACTGGATCTGCGCTACCAGACGGACGGTCTTGGCAGCGGCATTCTTCGACTACATCGGATGGCCGCACAACGTCGTCCATTGCGTCGTCCCGCAACCCCGACAAGCACCTATCCCGCTCATGCACACCGTCGTCATCTGTTATTGGTTCCCACGACCAATCCAAGGTTTCCAACTCAAACGTCGGGAACGTGTACTTGCCGCAGCAACAAGGCGTCGACTGTCTATTACTGGTTTTTGCCATCGAACCCATGGGTTTCTCCGTTCATAAATGGGTCGCTGTTCACGATTTCAAGGCTTGGAGGATCGGGCCAATCGGCTCCAATCTTCTTCACCGGATACTCACGAGGTGTCGTCTTCATCGTCCATGCAAACTCACAACACGGATTCTCGTCGGTTGAGTCCATCAAGTCAACTGGGTGTCCACCCTTCGACTCTTCGGTCAACTTCGGGATCTCTCTAACCAGCCACAAGCAACAGTCGTGGCACAGGTGAAGCGTCACGAGTGGTTTCCCCATGAAAGACAGCGAGTCGTAAAACCCACCGTCATAGCCAATAACTTGGAGGTGTAGCCCGCCCCGCAACTGGGTTACGAACTCTGGCATGTCCAAGAACTCTGGTCGGGTTGGCGTGTCACACCTGTCGCATCGGTACCAATCATTCGGAGTCATGCTTCCTCCTCATCGAACAGGCAATCTTCGGGTGTGTCGTCAAGATGCTCCGGCACTGGGCATGCAGGCTGGTGCGAGATGCTCCAGACACGGTTGTCCACGGTGCGGTCCTTCATCGTCGCAACACTCCAATCGATCGATCTTTGATAAATGGCGCATGTTCCGGTCCAACGTCAGTGTCTATGACCCGATGCTCAACTCGGCCACACTCATCGCAGATGCGCCAGTCGTACTCGTCCTTATGGGGACGGTACACATGCCTACAGGTGCGGTCGCCCGCCTTGCCCTGATTACCTCTCCAATGGCTCATCCGATGATGACGAGTCGTCAATGGACCACGGCTCAGGTACCGGCCTTCACGACGCAGTCCCTCTTCTACGGGCTTACGCAATGTGTAGACACGGAGAGCAGTGTCTTTAGCGATTCCCCGCTTCTTGAGCCCTCGTTGAACATCGCGAGGAGCGCCTTCGGACGGGTAAACATCTTCTGCGTACAGGTAGTCCTCGCCCAACATCCGGATGACCTCGCAGGCGAAAGCAATCATCGTCCACTGGTCGGCAGTCCGATCAGCGGTTTCTTGCTCTGTCTCCGGCTCATGCGGAAACGGCACCAGTGTCGACTTGCCGTTCTCGTTCCACCACAGTTCGTGGCCTGCACCGAACTCGTCCGGTGAAGGAGCGCCGGGCTGGTCTGGGCGCAACAGTGGCACGTTTGCCTCACCGGTAGGACTGAAACTCCTACCGTCTTTGGGTGCAGAGTCCACATCAAACGTGTTCATCCGTGGCGACCAGAAGTGGTACGGAATCAAACGCTGGGGTCCGCTGCTACCTCGATAGTTGTGGTTCTGGTCCTCACTGTCATCGAGGCTCGGACCATACTTGTATGACTCCTGAGCTTCGTTCATCATTATCTGCCACAGTTCGGCGTGATTGGTCGCCAAGTCCATGATCTGTGCAAACTCGCTGGTGCCCGCCAGTGGCGGCTGGGGCGGAATGACCTTATTGCTCGTCAACATCGAGCCATTGTCGAACTCGCTGTTCGACCAGAACCCTTCACCCGCTAACCATTTGATCGAGTTGCTTGCGTGGTTCCATCCAGCATCGCAGATCCAGAAGATCGTGATCTTGTTCCCGTCTAGGTTCCATGCGATAGCAGGTGTGATCTCTTGCTGCCCAGTGGGGGCTACGTCCTGTTGTTGGAAGTTCATGTCATCCGTTACGGGTAACCACACGATGCCCGTTGGGGTCACCAACTCATGGGGCTCGATAAACGCTTCGGTTCGACGGACCATCCGTCGGGCTGCCTGATCTCCCATTTCGGGAGTGACGTAATACATGCGTCCGTGCACGGCCTTGTTGTATGACCGAATGGCACTCCTGACGATAGAACTAGCCAGTCCACCGCAAATCTCGCCTTCGGGTCCAACGATCCCGGTGCCTGCGTGTACCGCACTTGTAGGAAGGTCCCATCCTGAGGTGAGCCCTCCCATCGTTGCCTGCGGCTTGAAGATTTCATCGACCAACGATCTTGCCTGTTCAAACTGATCGACAACGGGCTGTATGCCTGTGCCTACACCCGTCCGTGATGCCGCCCACTGACCCGTCTGGTCAACTTGAAGCATCCACCAGTCCAGATACATGCGACCTAGCTCGCTGTTGACCCACTCTCGCAGGGCAGCAGTGTCTCTGCCGATCGCCAGTTTCAGTCTGGGAGTCAGTTCTGTACCCACAAGCGCAACCCTATCGGTTATGGACAGACAACACAACGCCGTCAGGCAACAATATTTTGATTCAACAGGTTTTCCACAAGGGATGCAGCGGGACTCGCTAGCTCTAGCTCCCCAAGTTCTCCTTCGGTTGCCAGATCCACGACCGCTCGCTTCGCTTCAATCAGGTCATAGATGTCTTGATCCACCGTGTTGGAGGCCAGCATGTACGTCGCCGTCACCGAACCCTGCTGTCCGATGCGGTGTAGCCGTGAGTAGGTTTGGTCAACATCGGCAGGCGTCCACGGTTGCTCAACGAACAAGATGTCCTGTGCTGCCGTCAGTGTGTGACCCGTCTTTGCTGCTTGGATGCTCAACACGATCACCGGAGCTTCTTCGACTGGTTCGTCTTGGAAACGCCGCTTCGCTGCTTCAACCGCTTCGACCGACATCCCTCCTTGGATCTTGAGCCCTCCGTGTCGGTTGGCAATCTCATCCACGATGTCCCTGTGGTGCGCAGCAACCACGACTTTTCGACCTTCTTCTACCCTCTGCGTAATCCACTCTTCGACGTGAGGCATCTTGGCCTTCGCTGCCAGTCTCCTCAGAATCGACAACTTCACAAGATGCTGGTTCGATTCAGCACGGAAGCGTGCCCGAACGGCTGCTGACCCCACGGGTTCACCCAACTCTCGGGCTATTGCCTTCGCTCGATCAACGAGGTACTGAACGATGTCAGCCTCAGCCTTCTTGTACTCCTTCATAGCTGCGACAGTCCCGTCAACAACAACCGGATCGTGCAGAACGGGAGGCAACTCTTTCATTACCTCGTCCTTGGTACGACGGATGTAGCAGGTGGATCGCAACTTATCGTTGAGTTCATCAAGGTTGGAGTGTCCCTCCAGATGCCACTGGCCCCACTTGTCCTTGAATGCTCCGCAATATCGTCGGTAAAAGCCCCACTCTCCCCCAAACTTGTCGATCTGTCCGATGATGTCCAGTTGGGCTGCGTATTCCATGGGCCTGTTCGTGATGGGCGTACCGGTGAGCATGAAGACCGGGGCCTCCGGGGAGCTCTTAGCTATCTTCTTGCAAGCCTTTGTCCGCTGCGAGGTCTTGGTTTTGGCGTAGTGGCTTTCATCGAATATGTAGCCATTGTGCCTTGACAACTCCCTCACCCATGTGTTAGTGTTGCTATAACCTACAATGACTACCTCATAGTCCGTAGGGAATTCTTTGCGATTCGCCACCACCGCAGTAGTCCGATGCGGCAAAAAGCGGGAATACTCGCTCTCCCAGTTCAGAACAAGGTTGGGGGGGCATACGACCACTGCCGGATAAGCGTGCAAAATTTCCAACGCCGCTATCCCCTGCAGGGTCTTGCCGAGTCCCATCTCATCTGCGATGAAACATCGTTCCGCTGCGACCGCATAGTTGATCCCCGCCTTCTGATACGGGAAGAGCTCAGCTTGGAGCCCCGCTACCTCTAGTTCAGCATCAGTAGCCCGACTTGCATCGAGAAGTGCCCCCAGTTGCGCTTTGACCGACTCTCCCTCGACCTGCACCTCGGGGTGAACAGGGATTCCGAAGATTTCCGCCCATCTCAGCGCCTCCTCAACCGAAGTCAACGGCGCTCTCCACGCCATCGTCTTGTCATCCCATGTGACGCCGGGGATCTGCTTGACCGACTCGATCTTCACACGGTCATACCCGAACGCCATGTGGATGTAGCCGTCTATCCCCAATGTCACCGACGATCCGTCGTTCTTGTGCTTGGGCGGATTGAACAGCAACACCTCATTCGAAATCGTGTAACCGTGAGCTGCAGCGAAGTCCCGTACTTCAGTTACCGCAGACATTGGGAAGCGCCACAGTTTGTTGCGCCTATCCCACTTTGCGCCAGCGATCTGTTTGACCTCTGCCACCTGTTCTGCGACATACGGGAAGTCGATCGCCAGTTCTCTGCTGTCGAAGAGGAACAGGTCGGCGTCAGCCAAGGTCAATCCTGTCCGCTTCGTTCGCTAGTGGGTTGTTCACGACATCGCCAATCCAGCGAATCTGAACCTGAAGAAACCTTGTCTCCCATTTTGATTTGAGAGACAAGGCTTCTTGCAGGTTGTCAGTGATGTACCAATTGTGGGACTCACTGTTGTATTCGTTGTATCCCAGCACGATGTACTGGCGGCGGCTGCGCCCCAAATTCATGGTTAGACCTTAGCGTCTTCGATCCATCCGTCAACAGTGGGGACACAAATGAAGTCTCGATGGTGTGTCCTCCGATTCAGGAGAATCGCTGCAGTCCGACCATTTCCGTCTGCGAAGGGATGAATCCGTAGGAACTCAATACAGAACTCCTCGATTCTTCCATCCCAGAACAGATGACTTTTGCACAACTGGTTCACGAGGCGAGGGATCTCTCGCCAGTCAGCGCCATCGTTGCCGTTGGAAAACACCACGGGTGTAGTCCTGTAGCCCTGATGACGCAGATCTCGCTTGGAATTGTCCCACTCGTCGGTCACCATCATGTTGACATACACGATCTGACGTTCCAGATCCATGTGGTCGCTCATGAAAAAGTTATTCCGTGAGTAATCCCAAGCTTGAATGAACTGCGGAGCTAAGCCCGGGGCTCCCTGTCGGGTTACCTCGCGCTCTGCCCACGCCCATGCTTCGGGTCGCTTCGGTTGATCTTCTGCTTTGGTCTTCAGTTCAGTCTTCATGTCTTTCCGTTCTGTTAGCAGATCTCGAATCCACCTGAGTGAATGAGAAAGTCTGCGAACTCTGTTACGCATCCCTCTTCGACTCCGTATGAAGTCCAGATGGACTCTTGCTTCCCCAGTCCGTTGCAGCCGTTGCACCAGCCGAACTCTCGTCCGACGATGATGGCTACTTCGTCGTCTAACTTCTTGTCGTGCTGTCCGGCGTTCATCCCGACCTCATCGGTGCGGATGCCAGTTGAGTCGCAGAACTGGCACTCTTCCAGCGGAAGGTCGGCTTGTGCGGCTCGAAACTCCTCGATCCATTGCAACGCCTTGCCCTTTTCGACTGCGTTGTGCAGCGCATAGCCAAGAGCGGCAGCGTCTATGGCTCCCAGTCCGTCGCCGTCGTTTGTGTGTGGCGACTCGACTTTCGTGGCGACATCGGGGACGAGCGCTTCAACGCACTCCCAGAGTGGTCGCCATCCCCAGACGTTCCGGCGGAAGTGTTCGCCAGTCTCGTTTGTCGGCTCTTTGCCGTAGATATCCATGCCCATGTCAGCACCCTTCTTCGGGCGACTTCTGCCAGATGGCTAGCCGCAAGTTGGCGACGAACTTGAACTGGTTGTACCGGACTTTCTGATCTTCCGTCAGAGAGTCATAGCCTTCCCAGTTAGTAGTCCGTAGCAGTGTGTCGCTCATAGGAGCAACCCTAGCCGATAAGAAAGGTCAACGCAACCTCTTACGCAACATCTCTTGACTTTCTTTTGATCTAGTGCAGTAGACTGCAAACGCAGCCCCGCTGATCACTTTTGCAAGATTTTGAGGAGGATCTGGGTTTTCCCTCACCTGACTGACTCGTCAGTCAACGATAATAACCGTTATTACTAGAGCCCAGCTAAATCCTCGTCAAGAAGACCTTTGAGCTCCAAAGCCCCGGCTTCAACCATGACGATTTGGTTATCCCAAAAGTCCAAATCGTCATCAACCACGTCAGGAATTACCCCACTTCTTAGTACGGTGGTGGATGAGTCAGTCATAAACTCATTATGACACTTACAACTCCTCCAACGAGTGAAGTCCTGCCATAATGATTGGCGTGTTCTCGCCGATCCATGCCCCAGCGATGTTGAACGAATACCATTCCCACGCTTCGTCATGGGACATGCCCTGTTCATCCATCAACACGTTCAGGATGCGACCTTCGTCGTAGACCACTACGGGAGGTTTGGAATATTGGTTTCCAATACCCAGAATGGCGTCATCAAGCCCATCCATAAACAGTGCCCCCGGGTTGAGCTCTTGGCAGCCCCGTTCCGCTAGCTCCCGTTTAGAGCCAACGGTTGTTTCGGATGAACTCTCTGAACCGGTTGATGTGGTCATTTATATTTCCCACTCCCCTTCTTGCGATGCCACAAAATAAATGCGGTGGCTGATAGTAGTCCTGCTACGCAGATTAGTACCCATCCGCTGTGTAAGTCAAGGGTTATGTTGAACTCCATTTGATTTCTCCTCAGTGTTATGCGGGACTCTTCCCGTCGTTACGTTGAGGTAATGAAGTAACAGTTGTCTTAGCCAGTCCAGTACCGGATCTTGTCTCGGCAGATGGTTCGATTCCCCTCTTTTTTGCGATCAACGAATGTTGCGGCACGGCACTTCCGGCCTTCTCGCAGGGCGTTGACCTGTGCGTCGCGGCTCGCCCGTCGGATGGACTTCAAGTCCTCCTTGGCGATGCGGCGACTGGTCTTGCCAATCGGGGTACGGTCCTTCTTCCTCATAGCGACAATCTTATCCTTTATAACTGACAACGACAACGTGTTTGAGGAGCTCCTCGCTGAGTCCCGCTATTTGCGGCAGCCAGCACATCGGGGTCTTTGCCCCATCACCGCTTTGACGATCCTTTCACCTACCGTCATTTGACGACCCAAGCCATTCAGTTCGGCTTCGGTTTTACCGATGGGTTCGTCGGGTGAGCTCTCCTCCCCTTCATTACTCATGTAATCATTTTACACGAAGAGCGGGGCTCTGATCTGCAGCTCAGGCAGAAGGAGGCACAGGGCTGGGCGGTTCGACAGGCGGCGCCGGAGAAGTAATCGGTCGAGAGTTGTCCTCTCGGGTCATATCGTTATCGTCTGGATCTGGTGTGTCGCTCATGTCTTACAGTCTACAACAAATCAAGAAGACATCCCCGAACGGGGCTTCCAGCTGCAGCTCACCAAAAAGCAGAAAACCCCCACCGAAGTGAGGGTTCCCTTTGATCGACTCCGAGAAGTTGACCGGCTCGCCGTGTTACCAGTCTACAGCATGGCGTAGATGCAGGGTACACACATGACCCGGTTGCGACCAGTCTCGGTCTTGATGGGCTCCATGCTGGGGGAGTAGACCATGTCGTCGCCGCATTTGCGGCATGAGACGAATCCCGGTCCCTCCATTGGTGCCAGTTCACTCATCGGTCATTTCCCCTATCGTGATAGTAGTAATCAGGTGTAGAGCTGCGTGTCAAGAGGCGCGATGTCTTGGGCGGTCACGATCATCCGGTCACAACCGTCTTCGAAGTTGTGACCGTTACGCCAGATCACTTCGACGTTCTTGTTGCGCTTTTCGGCTGCCCTGATGACAGTATGGCGAAAGAACCGGCTTTCAGTCTCATAGTCGCCATGGGTGTAGCCGCCGCTCAGAGAGCGCTTTGGTTGACGCACCAGCAGGTGGGTCTGTCCGTCGAACCATTTGTGCCACGGGTATTTGCACGGGCGACCCAACGGATCAACCGTCTTCGCCCAAGTGGGTTTATCAGTCAGAATCTGACTCATTCGATACACTCCTTGTGTAGTCCTTGCAAGACTCCAGTCTCGCTTGTGATAACAGGCTAACGTTAAAGCCCACCATACGCAACCTTGGGCAACTCACCGAGCTTCCAGATAGTCGGCAGCGTTGCGAATGCGGGCAGCCCCGCTTGACGCTTCGCTCCGGAGCGGGCTTAACTTCGGGGCTACAGGAGACCCCCGCCCGAAGGCGAAGGTCAACTGGGGTCAGCAGATACCCGAACCGACCATGTCGGGGTCGGCATCCCACATGTCGTAGTAGAAGTCGCCCCGCGCCTCCTCAGAAGAGAAGGCAGCCCCGCCATCATCGTCGGAGCTATCGAACTCGCTATCGTCGCGTGGATTTGGCATAAGTAACACCCCCTTTCCCTCATCTAGTAGGTAATGCAACCCTACCCGTAATAAGGTATAAGGGCAACGCGCCTTACTCGAAAAGGCTCATGGTTTCTGGACCACCGTCCCGGTAGCCCCGCAAACACCAATCGTGAAGGTATTTGTATTCGTCGTTTTCCACATACTGAATAGACTTGCCCTCACCCTTCACCCAACCCCTAATCAAACGAAGCGTGTTAGAGCTGGACTTCGTAACGGGGCTACCGCATTGGACACAGACAAACTGGTCGGGTAAATGATTCATTGACATAACACGCGCTTCTTCTTACGGTGGAGGAAAGCCCTCTCAACCCGTAGCAACTGTGTTGTCTAATCGACGGTCAACCTCGTCTGACCAACGATCAGAGAGAAACTGCATGTGGCACACCTTGTGCACCCACATCGTTTTCAGGTCGTTCGGAACCGGGACTTCCACGTCCCCTTCTTCGGGGCGGCAGGGCAACCCACAAAAACCACACTTCACTGGACGATCTCCCATCTGTCGCCTGACTCTGGAATCAAGGATAGCCCTGAACCATCGTCCCAGTCAACGTGTAGTTGGTCGTATTCATCCATGACGTTCTCTCGGAACTTGCGAACCGTGCCCATAGCCCCGGCCTGAAGCTTTGTTGCGAAGTCGGATGTGTGGATAAGGCGAACTCGGTCGCCTTTCTGCGGCGTCATCAGACGCCCCACGGATGTTTGTCGGAACAGAGGTAGAGAACTACCCCCAATAGGAAAAACGCAATCACCGTGTGTGCCTCCCGGGTCGGGCGAGTCCGTATTCGTTGGCTCGCTCATGGTCGCACTCAGCGCAGATTGCGCCGAATGTCTTGTCAGAGCAACGGGGGAATAGTGGAAACTCGTAACCGGCTCCCGATCCTCCGCAGATCGTGCAAGTGGGTATGCTTTGCTTCATAATGGGAATCTAGCCGTAAAGGCAACGTGACACAACATTTGAACAATCTTTATTATTAGGTAGACGTTATTAGTTATTACCGATAGGATGCCATTATGAGCGAAACACTTGTCATACCAGATGGACTAGAAGAAGCAGTCCAAGAAGCTGCCGCACAGGCAGACGGTTACGACCCCTCCTCCGAGTGCGAGGATCTAAACGAAGATCTTGGCGACTTCGACGAGGGTACCCACCCGTGGCGTGGCTGGACTTGGGGCTACCACCTTGAGACACGATGCACCTACAGACAAACCCTAGAAAGTCCTGCCGAGTACGAGGTATTCGGGCATGTCTGGATCGACTACGATGGAAAAACCGTCGTAGATTGGAAAGCATCACAGCTGTGGTAAAAACGTACACACAGGAAGAACTGGGAGGGTTCATCCCACCCGGTAGTCGAGTTGTCTGGTGGAGCGATGCCAAATACGGCGGGCTCCCCATCGGGGCTGTGTACCAGTCCAAGGGGCAGATAGAGGCAGAAGGCGTCGGCTCTGATGTCGCCATCTTCGAGAACGCAGGCACGTTCTACACGATTGACCTTTGGACTGACGAAATCATCCGAGTTCACGCCCCGGAAGGCGAAGCCCCGGATCGGCAGCTAACCAGCAGAACTCACCACGAACAAGCGCTCATCACAACAGCGCTTCTAACTCGTTACGGTGGAGGAAAGGGCTCAATAGAGGGGGACTAACACCTGCGGACCTACCTTTTCAACAGAATAGGTCACGCAAGTCGAGAGATGTACCTCACTAGCTAGCTCAACCTCTTGCCCATCCTGAGTCAAGACAAAGGCTGTGTCCTGATACGGGTTGTACCTTACTCTGCCCATCATCGCAAAGGTGCTGCGCGCTGAATACTCGTACCAATCGCCTTCGATAAACGCATGTACGTTTTTGCGCTTTTCACCGCGAACTCTTTTATTCCCGGACAGTTGAACAACGAACTTTGCGTCTTTCAACATCAGCTCGCTCAAATGGCAAACCAGTCTGCCCTTCTTGCGAGAGCGGGGCTCCCAATCAAGCACGGAATAACAGTCCTTGTGAAGATTCCAGTAGACCCGAACTCTCACTTACCTGCCACCACTTCCTCAATGCCGTACAGCTCGAACAGGTCGTGCCACTCTGTCTCGCACTCAGGGCAGCGCACCCATTGGTACACCATGTTCTCGAAGGCTTCCAACTTCGTGGCCTCGATGACCGGGTGCTCGCAGAACGGGCAGAAGTAGGGGCGCTTGATGTAGTCCCTCAATGCCGGTGCTGATCGCCACTCCAGTCGGCGTTCTGGGTCAGTCCTCATGACTTGTTGATCATGGTGATCACGTCGGAGGACAGAATATCGTCCGCCCACTCGGCAAGGTCTAGGTGCACCGTCCCTAGATCCATGTTCGGAGCCTTGCCGGTGCTGGCGTCTAGCAGCACCTCCAGCAGTATCTCCGCTACTTGCTCGCTTACGTTTTCCATAGCGTGTATCCCTCTCTAGTTGGTTGACTTACTATCGTCCCCGCTCCGGCCACGCTCCGAAGATGGACTACCCGGGGGAAACCTCAGGGCGTCAAACCCACACGCCCAAAGCCTGCAAAACCTCATCGACCAGATCGCCCGACATCTCCACGCTAGTACGCTCCACGCCCCACTGAGTACCCCACGAATGGGTGAGCGTAGCCCCACTATGCTCCGACGACCAGCGAGAATCCCACTCAACGCGAACGGTGGGACCGCCGACCGTCAGAACCAATTCGGCCTTGTTCCGAAAATCGTCGCCCCTCCACGTCAGCACCTCCAGAAACATGTCATGCAGCCTCTGCTCTTCGATCAGCCGCTCGTCATACCCATGCAAGGCCTTCATGGCATCAAGCACTTCCCGGAGATCTCGTTCCAATCCCCCCCTAAATTCCAGAATGTCTACCGTGTGGTCAGTGCCCATAATCTTCCCTTCCTTGTCGGTCAGATTGGTCAGGTTGCTACGCGTGGTCCACCCCGTCTGCCAGATCGTAGAACCGGTCCCGGTCCCACCGGGGATGATCCGCCACCATTGACGCCGCCACCCCATATGTGACCATGTGCCACGTAGCGTTCATGCCCTGCCGGAACGCATCCCGCTCCTCATCTGTCGCCCAGATCTGCTGGTCCGCAAGGTTGCCGGAAGATTCCCGCACCCTTGCCAGCATCCCGGCCATCGTGTCCGTGTGTATCGTTGCCATCACAGACCCTGCCTTGCGCAATCACGGTGCGACTCCAAAGCCGGGATCAGAATGTCCAGTCCGCCCACTCCTCAAAGGTCATGCCGACTGTGCCCAGATGGGTGTCCGTTTCCGGCGTGAACCCTCGCAGGTACACATCCATGATGACACCCTCATGGGTAATGTTGATGTCTAGGTACCGACCATCATCCAAATTGATGCTGGATCGGCATGGGGATGCACACCCCTCTACGGTAATAGTTGGTTCGCTCATTAGTAGTAGTACCTCCTGAATAAGAGCGTAACTGTAATAGGTGTCGCTTACAACCTATGCGTTGTAATCAACAGCAATCAATTTGGGTTCTTCACCCGCCCAAGCTGTGTAGTGAGCGTGGTCAAGAACTTCAAACTCGTCTTTATCCGTTGCGTACAGATGCCCGTGTTCGGTTTCGATGCGCAACCATCCCCTAAGGAGGGAGCTCGGCTCAACGCTGAAGACAGCTGATAGCCCCGCACACTAACCCACGATCACATTCTCGTCGGTCAGGTTTTCTGCGAGTTTGGTGAGCGTCACCCAGTCGTGTGTGGGCACCTCCGTGGAGGTCACAGCAACTCCTCCAGCTTCTCCGTAATGGCAAGATCGGTTGCCCTCTGGATCGACTCCACCATGTCTGGCACGGCGAATCCGTCCATCGGCCAATCCTCTTGGGGAGTGGCGCCTCCTTGGAGCCAGTCCTGCATCGCCTCGTCTGTCCCACAGGGAGAGCAGACGTAGACGGGAGTGTCCTCCGACGTTCTGGTCGTGCGACTGAGAGCGTTCAGAGCAGGGCGTTCCTCCTCCAAAGCGTTCTTCCCGCATCGTGGGCAGGCGATCATGACTTTAGAGCTTCCTGCACCTCAATGGGCATGATGTTGTTCTTCTTGACCCAGTTGGCCGTCTTGCCCAACGACAGGTGAAGCAGGAACTCGGCTAGAACAAGAACGCTGTCCTTAACCTCGTAGGTGTAAGCCTTGCCACTCCAGACAACGACAATGGTGTTGTCGGGGAGCGCCTGAATCCTGTCAACACAAGAGGAGGTTCCGTTGCCTTCAATCTTGAAGTTGAAGGAACCGTCAGTCCACTTGTTCATGTAGAGATCCAAGTGGCCATCATCAAGTTCGATACGCCTATGGGCGCTGTCCTCAATGATTACGTCTGCGATAACCGCAGTAGTGGTTTCATCCATGTACCGAATCGTATCCGTAATAAACGACAATCACTACATTATTTGACATCTGTGGATAACTTTTCACCACTTCACCAGCTCGCTCAGAGAGAACACCAGCGTTCCGTCGTCGTCGTCCTCCATCCAGTCGGCAGCGTCGTCGTCCAGAACGACAGCCTTGCCGCCGTCCCAGCGCACGATCTTGCCGTGGATCTCTTGATCCTTGACTTTCACCAAATCGCCGAGCTGGAACACAGCCCCGTCGTCGCGCTTGCGCTCATTCGGGGGCGGGTCGGTCCAATGCGGAATCATGTTCACTCCTCTTCGTCGTAACTGTCATTCACGTCAAGAGCTTCTACGAGTTCGTCCCTGTCTTGATCCAACTGGGCTACCCGCTCTTTCAGGGCGGTCAGGATTCGGGCTTGCCCGTCGGGGCTTTCCAGCGTGGCGTACCCGTCCTCTTCCTCGCACAGCGGAACTGCGAAGGCGAGTAGGTAGGCGTGGTTCCACGTCACGTCAGATCCTCGGGTCGGTGGAGAGGTAGTCGTGGGCCATTTCCTTGTCGCAGAAACGGCAGCCCTCGTCGTCGCAGTTCTCGCACGCTGCCGCCGTGTACGGGCTTTCCAGCCATGCGTCATATCCGGTCATGCTCATGCTGCTGCGTGCTCCGTTGTGTGAACCAAGGTGCCTGTCTTTTTGATGGCGTTAGCGGTCTTGCCGACAGAGAGCGTCGCTGCGAAGATCGACAACGCCCAGAAGGCGTCTATGTCGTCATAGCGGTAGGTTGCGTTGCCCCAATGAACTGAGGCTGTTTTGTACCCACCATCCAGCGCGATGTAGCTCACGTCAGAAGTGGTCGCATCATCGTGCGGACAGATCGTGACGTAGTGCCCTGACTCGTAGTAGGTGGTGCCGACGCTAATAACGCCGCCATCGACCTCGTGAATAATGCTGTGGTGTTCTCTGTTCTCATCCATAACCAGAGCGTATCCGTAATAAGGGACACTCCCTCACTTTCCATAGAGATTTCTTGACAGGTCGAGCGATTTCTTCGAACTTCGACAGCGCAGCTGGCACAGCCCCGCCTCGGGTTTCCCAAATCTCACCGAAGAATGTGCCAAACAAGGTGTAAGTATTACGCTGTGCTTACATCGACGGTGGTGGAAAGCACCCATGTGGCAATGGGTATCGCAATCTTCTCCACCGTCTCCCACGGTATTTCACCGCAAGCTTCGATCTCTTCGTAGACCTCTTCACGCTCATCGTCATCGAGTATGTCAATGTCAATGAAGTAAGCGCCGTCGTTGGCCCCAAAGAAGGTGCCGGTGCCTGAGTGGTAAATCAGTTGGTTGCTCATGGGTGGGAGCGTATCCGTAATAACACCCTGACGCAACCTCAGACAAATCTAACCATAGGGTTGTCGTAGGTGTTCATTTCGGATACCCTTGCACTTACAAGGCTTACTAACGAAAGAGGCACCTTTACTATGGGACTAGACAACATGCCCCATGCTTATCCTTGTAAGGAACAAGGCACAGCAGTCATTGAAAAGAAAACCCACACTTGGGAGGACGAGAATGGTAACACCCAATCTGAGAACTCCTATCCAGTGGACTGCGACAAGACCATCGAAGCTGGTGGCTGTCCCTACACAAACGCCAGCCCACCCGAAACCGGCTCAGTAACAGGCATGTTCGGTACCTACTGTTGGTACAGGGGCAAGTACGGCAACTGGCTTATCAACGCTCTTGACGCCCCCAAAACAATGAACATCGACAACATAGACCCTTACGGTGCTGACGACGATGCCAGTTTCTATGGCACGGACCCTGAGGGGCGGTACCGCCCACCTCAAGCATGTCGTGATCTAGCCGATCAGATGGAGTCCGCTCTAAATGAGCGTGGCGGTCAACTCGTATTCAATAAAGATGACCGTACTGACGACGTTCTGTTCGCCATCTGGTATCTACGCTGGGTCGCCAAAGAGTGCGACGGCATGGATGCGTGGTACTGATGGACTTCTGGCCGAGAGGCGTCTACCACAGAGCGAAAAAGATCGCCCGTGGTCCGAGAAGCAAGGAAGGCACCAGCCTGAGATTCGGCATGGATGGCTTTCGGAGAGTTCGCAAGAAGGGGCGGAAGTCCCGGGATAGCTCCAAATCCGAGCCGGACTGCGTCAACTACAACCTATTTTGCCGAAGCTTTGGCTCCTGTGACGGACAGGTGTGTGAGTACTAATGAATCACATCACTGTCATTAGAAATCTTTACAGCGCAGGTTGTCACTGTCAATCATTAACTGTAGTCTCGTCTCCATACTAAACAATGACACACCCCTGAGGAGGGGCGCATATGAAACTTGTAGATACTGAAACACCCAACCCGGATCGGTTCGCTCGCACAGCGGACGGAAAGATCGACTTTGACGCCTACGTCGGCCTAACGGCTGACTACCACGTCAATGACCTCGTGTTCCTGATGCGGATCGACGGCTCACGCCAGCGATTTGGACATCTGGATCTCTTGGTCTCTCCTGCACAGGGTTCCGGCGATCGCTGGGTCGAACTGAAAAACTTAGTTATTCATAACGACCCCGGTAACAAGACCGTGACTCCCGTGAAACCTTCCGTCCCTACGACGGTCCACACAACTACGCGAATCGCTGGACCTATGCCGATTCCTTCACCATATGTCGCAGAGGTAGCAGAGATCGTTGAGGAAGAGGTGGCAGAAGTTGTTACCGTACCTTCCATACCTGCTCCGGCTCCGATTCCGGCTGCCAGCGTCAACTACGGCACCCATTGGACGGAAAGCACCAATTCGATAACCCCAGCGCCAGCTGAGGTTTCTACAGAAGTTGTGGAAGAGTCCACAGCGAGTGACATGGAAGTTCAAGTTGAGACCATTCTCAACGAAGACAGCCCTGTCATCAAGTAACAGCGCCATCTCACACCTGCGGAGGTACTAAAAAATGGCGAATGCAATCAAGATAAGGCTGGAGAACCCTCCCGACTCGAAGCGTGGTCGCCACGCAACAGCCGGAGCTATCCAGACCTACATCAAAACTCTTCGTGAGGAGCATCCCGGCCAGTGGGCCGTGTTGGACCGCAAGAAGAAGAACATCGCGTACTTGTACGCCCTCAAGAAACAGCATAAGGATCTTGAGGTAACCACCCGCAAGAACACCGACGGCACCCATGGTGTCTGGCTCAAGGTTGGTAAGGAAATCAAGCGTCGGAAGACAGCTAAAGCTTCTGCCTAACACCCAATACGAAGAGCCCTCTGGTGGTCGCCTCGTAAAAAAGGTCGACCCCTAGAGGGCTCCTCTATTTCCCACCAGCTACCCCAGAGCCGAAGCCCCGCTGTGCCAGTCGAGAAACTGGGGCGAGGGTTCGGTGCTTGCACTTGATTCGTAGCCTCTGGGAATCCGGCTAAGGATTCGGTTTGGGGTTACGGTGGTGGAAAGGGCTTACTTCTTGTCAGCTTTGGGAGCAGGCTTCTCTGCTTTCGCCGGGGCTGCGCCGTCGCTGTGACCGGACGTATCCATTTCTGTGCCTTCACCCATGGGGCTTGGCTGAGTTGCTTTTTTCATAGTGTCTCCTGAACCTTGTAGGACGTACCCATTTTAGCAGTCGTTACGCAAATCTTTTGTCAAGTGTTGTGACGACCTCGAATAACGGCTACGGTTGCCAATACCGAGGGAAAACCCAGAAGGGGTAAACAGAAAGGCAACACATGAGCTTAAAGAGAAAGCTCGACGACGAAACTATTAACGGTATACACCATAAGGCATGGGATAAAGAGATCGAGAGGTATGGGTCAGCTATAGCTATTCCCAAAGAAAAGGCAGACCTCATCGCCGAACGTGACCGTGCAATGTATTGCTTACAGGTGTGGATTCGCAAGGGCGAGCAGGGGTCGGTCTACGCTCACCTCTATCCCTACAGCCTTCGACTGGGAACACTTGAATGGGTAATCAAGAAGTTCTGCGAAAAAGACGACCTGACTCCACCTGAGAAGCGCAAAAAAAACCAGAAGGCCCGCTGGCGGGACTTGGAAGCTCACGCCGTCCAACATGTGTGCGAGCAGTTCACTACCGCTGAACTCGCTGAGATAAGCGGATTCGGCGCACAGACCGTTGTTAAATGGCTTGCGACCAGCCGTCACTACAACAAGATCAAGCGTGGGCTCTATGAGGCTCGCGACCCCCACAAGAAGAGCTCAGATTAATTTGGGTGATGTTGCATCCGAGGTTGCCTCACGGCTTTATTACGGATACCATTCCCCTTGGTGGCAACAACGCCACTATCACTACTACTAACAAAGGCAGTTATGACTACTACAGACTCCGACGGAAACGTCGTACTTCCTGAGTGCTGGCAAACACTTGAGGATTCACTCAACGCTGGTATCGACCGGATCGTACTTTTCGGTCCCCCGGGTACCGGCAAGACCTTCGCTGGTCTCACCTTCGGCGACACGTCAGCAGGTGCGTTCCGCATGGTATGCACAGAGGACATGACCAATGGTGATGTCACTGGCTCATTCATGCCCAACTCCAACGGCTCATTCTCATGGGTCGCCGGAGCCGCGCTCAAGGCGTGGGAAGGCGACGGTGTGCGTGGCGGTCGACTCATCGCTGATGAGATCGACAAGGCTGGTGGCGACGTAGCCGCGAACCTTCTCGCCATGCTTGACGGTGAGGACTCCGCTTCATGGGAGCATCCTGAGACCCATCGCATCCACCGTCCCCGTCAGGGTTTCTCAGCCGTGATGACGACGAACATTGAGAACATGGAAGAGTTGCCTCCGGCACTACTTGACCGGTTCCCTGTTCGGGTGCGTATCGATCAGCCCCATCCCGACGCTCTGCAGCGGATCTCCCGTGACCTGCGTGGGATCGCCGTGTCGCTGGCCGACGCTGGCTCCCGACGGGTTTCCATGAGAACGCTGATGGCGTTCGACAAGATCCGTAAGGTCCATGACGAAGAGAGGGCTGCAACCATCGTGTTCGGCGATCGTGCAGAGGACATTCTGGACGGCATGAAAGTGGAGCGAGTCTGATGGCTCTCCACTCGCCCGAACCTGAGATCCTGACCCGTGGGGACACGGAGCCGGGTCGCTGGGAGGTAGAGGATTGCCCACCTAAGCGTGGACTGCCTCATACCGACATTGTGAATCGGCGCATGGTCTCGCCCGGTGACGACTCAGAGATGAGTCGGGTCATCCGTGCCCATGAGATGATGCATGCCAAAGTCTCTCCGGCTGATGAATGGCCGAAGTGGATTGCCCGTGGCATCGCCAGTAAGCAGGGCATGGAAGCCGTTGAAGAACTACGGGTGAACCTGTTGTGCCAGAAGGCTGGCTTCAACATGAAGGAACACCTGTCTGACGACGGCGAGACCTACGACGGCGAGCGCATCGGTGCCAACACTGATTGGGCTGGTGCTGTCTACATGACCATCGCTTGCGCTGGCACGGCATCGCTCAAGAAGTACCTGACTGGCATCCGGCGTAACAACCGGCTGTGGGGCAAGGCGCTCAAGAGGATCGCTACCAGAGCCGAACGTGAGATGGGCAACTACTACAACCACGACAACCTCGCTTCCACTGAGATCCATGAGGACTCCGGTCTCGCCCCCTACGGCATGTTCTTCACAGAGAGCATCGCCGAATGGATCGACAGGATAGCTGCATCACCACCACCCGAACCAGAGCCGGTGGCTGTCGTCCCTAAAGACGACGCAGAGGCCGACGAGGCTGATGAGGGTGACGAAGATGCCGATGAGGTCGAAGGCAGAAGCCACTCCAACATCGGAGTAACGGACCCTGTGAAGTTTGAGAGGTGGGAGGAACGACTCAAGTCGGTCACTCACGAACGGGTGGGTGGCTACAAGGGGATTCCCTGCTGGGAAGAACTACGGATCGGCGCACAACAACTCTCCATCCACGCTCCCGGGTCAATCGGCAAAAAGAGGATTCCTGCCAATACTGGTAAGCACCCTCGCCGACTCCACCGGCTGCTCACCGATCCCGAACGTCGAATCTTCGACCGGACGATCCATGGACGTGGTGGCGTAGTCGTAATCGACTGCTCCGGCTCCATGAGCCTGTCTGTTGAAGAGATCAAAGAGATCCTGTCGGCTGCACCGGGAGCAACAATCCTTGGCTACTCCGATCTTGGCAACGAGGGCACGAACGCCTACATCCTTGCTCACAAGGGCAAGATGGTTGCGGAGATCCCGAAGATGGGTGGAGGCAACGGAGTCGATCATCCTGCTCTGGAATGGGGCATCAAGGCAAAACAACGCCCAACCAGTCCGGTGATCTTCATTACTGACGGAGGTGTCTGTGGCAAGAACTCTGGATTCATCGACGCTCTGGCCATGCAATGCATCAAGACGATCATCAGGAACAACGTGCTGGTCTACGAACACGTCGAAGATAGCGTCAAGGCGCTCAAGGCGATGAGTCGTGGCGAGAAGCCAGTACGAAACTGGCCCTACATGTTCAAGAGCGTCTGGTATCGCCAGATGGGAACCCGACTCACGGTGAACACAGGGCTATGACGGTCGGCTGGTGGGATGTTCCTGCCTTTCATCCCATCAGTCTTATGAAGGACTGGCGCCGGGTGTTTCCGGCCCGGCGTCAGTTCTTCCTCCTACCGAACAGGGCAACGTTCCACATTTTGAGGGCAATGTAGATGGCTGCTATCCCTGCGGCAGCGTGCCAAGAAAGTGAGTTTTCAGCAAGCTGTGAGCTGTCGAGCAGCTTCGCAAAAAGCCAAAAACCGAGCGCGTGTATTAGAACCGTGAAGACGAAACCCAAACAAACGGCAGCTGGGCTCTCGGTATTAGGCGTTTTCAGTGACAATTTGGTGCACCCTCTGTCTGCTCAGGCCGAACGTGTCGGCAATTTGGGACAAGGACTGTCCTCGAAGACGAGCTTGTCTGATGTTCTTGTCTCTGTTCTCTTTTCTGGGAGGCCCGGGACGCAACGGTCCCCACTCCCAACCGGGGAACATCTCCAAAGAACGCACCCTCTCAGGAGGAAGCTCTCCCCTACGTTTCCTCTGGCGGGTGTAGTTTGCCCAATTGCCAAGAGTGAGCCTTTCCTCATCCAGAACTTCCACATGGATTGCCGGGACTTTGACGTGTCCTTCTCGCAGTCGGAACTGGTTGAGCGCCCGAATGTACAAAAGGAATCTTTGATCGTGATTCATAACGTCTACAATAGTGGGAGAAATCTCGTGAAGCAACCCGAGTTCCTAGCTACGGTGGTGGAAAGCAATGGATGAAGAGTTCGATGAGCAGCAAATGATGGATTTCATCAATTCTCTACCAAAAGAACAGAAAGATCAGCTGCACGAGCTCCTCAACGTCCTTGTATACGAACTATTCAGTACAACCAATAAGGAACAAGACGTTGTCTTCTGCGGTTCGAACGGAACAAGTGTAATTAAATGCTTAAACGCATCGAGGAGCTCCCTTGGTGAAGACGGCCCAGTTCTCTTGCCTTCCTCTAATCCAACTGTTATCTTGTTTGCTGTGGCGACGGAATATCTCCAAGAGACGGTAGAAAGCTACAAAAATCTCTACCCCGACCCAGAGCTCTGCGAAAAGGAATGGCAAAAGTTCTTTGATTCCCTAGCTACCCAAGCATCCCAGCTGGCCGATTCGGCTGAACCCGCTAGATGGGAACAGTTATTAGATGTAGGGCATAACGAGTGATTGGACCAAAAGGCATGCGTGTCCCCGCAGGCTCTTGGGAAGACTCGTGCGAAAACAAGCTTTTACACAGTTTTCGCAGGTCACCCGGAGCTGCAGAACAATCCAAAAAAAGTGAAGATTCCGCTGCCAGCACTGTAGCTAGCACCTCCGAAAAACAACTTTCCGACTCCGATCAGCTTCAGCAAATTCGCCAAAAGGTCGACCTTCTGATTAATGAATACTTGGGTTCTGCAGGCCCGGGGGGTGGCACACGAGATGCCTATTCTCCAGTTTTTGAACAGATCTGGGAATACCTAGCTGCCTCGGCTTGCGAAGTACTTCAAGACCGGGGAGCTCTACCCGGTAGCCCCGTCGCGGCAGCCCACGAAGTGGCACAGCTTCTCGTGCGCAAACAACGAGACTACGGCACTGAGAACATCTCCCGCTTTGGGCGCATTGGCCTCATGATTCGAATGCACGACAAGGTCGCTCGATTGGAGCACCTCGCCGAGCTGCGGGGCTCCGGGGGGGTACCTGAGAACGAATCGATAGATGACAACCTCATGGACGTGATCGGCTATAGCACGATCGGCCTCATGTGGGAAGATCAGACTTTCTTCATCCCCCTGAAGTGAGAATAATTCTCAAAAGTCTTCTGCAGAAAAGCTAGTTTTCCACAAAGTGCGTTTTTCGCACTGACGGTGGTGGAAAGGGAGAGCTCCGGGCGCCGATGCCACCTGCAAACCACACAGCACCCAGAACTCGATCCCCATTCAGCCCGACGAAGGAAAGGAGACTTCGGTCGGTCAAATAAATAATACCATACGCCTGCAAATACAGGGCTCGGCGGTGCTATCGAAAACTTTTTGATATTTTGACTTGCGCAGCTGCGCGAACTGATGTAGTGTCAAGGACGAGCAATTAGAGGTACCTCACCTTCATAGCCACCTACACCTTGTAAATACAAGTTCTGCGGAAGCCTGCCCCAAAATAAGTTTGGGCATTTCTAAAGGTTCCCCCAGACCCCCTCCAAAGAGGGACAAAGGGATTTACATTGAATAAATGTAGAAGGAACCGATTAGTTTTCCTTCAACGCGGTGGAAATCAGCTATGGTCATGAATATACTGAAATCCATGGATCAGCTGACTATCACAGGGGAGCTCGTGGCCACTAAGAAAACACGAGGACCTTCGAAGCTCACCCGCCAGCAGCTGGCAAAAGCCGAAAAAGTACCTGAAGCCGAAGTCCAAGAGCTTTATGAGTACTGGTGCTCAACGATGCGTCCGGGGAAGAAGCGGGTTCCAGCTCTCGATGCCAAGAGATGGCTTAAGGTTGCCAGTGCTATCGCCGACTATGGGGTCGAGGAATGCAAGCTTGCTGTCGACGGTTGCGCAACCAGCGATTTCCATATGGGGCGGAATAAGCAGAATAAGCGCTACGACGATATTGAGTTGATCTTCCGGGATCAGGACCACGTCGAGCGGTTTTTAAGCTATGTGCGGGACGCCGGGGGTGATAGCTGGTGACTAAGGCTGAGTTGGCACAGTTGGTACGGTTGGTGTATGCGTCGTTTAATCGGGATTTGTTGCCTTCGGAGGAGAAGGTGATCTTTGCTGCTTGGTGGGCACTCCTGCAGGATTTACCCGAAAAAGAAACCCGAAAAGAACTCACCACTCTTTGTACCCTACAAAAGTACATGCCGAATCCGGGGGCATTGCGGCGTCAGTACTTTAAAACCCGAATAAAAAACCCGCCACCAACATCCCAACAAATGTGGAGCTATCTACAAGACCTTATAAGGAGCAAGCACTCCGGTGTCCCACTAAAACTCCCGAAAGAAATATCCGAACACGAATGTGTTCAAAACACCATGTCCGAACTCGGGGCTTCCGCCTATTCCATGAACACGAACGGCGATCGCCAATTCGTGCTCGAAGCCTACCAAAGACACGTCGAAAGCTGGCAAGAGACAGCGTTCAGTGTGACGGTGGTGGAAAGGAACGATTCAGATGATGAAACGTAACGTAGGACGGCCACCAGTCGTACCAAACGGCGGCAAATCGTCCATAACCATGAAGGTGCCTGCTGAATTCAAACAGACAGTGCTAGACCAAGCCGCCGCCTACGGAATGACCATCACCGAATACATCCAAACGCTAGTAGAACGCGATGCCAGCTAACGCCAAGCCCGCAAAATACCCATCACGCCTCTACAACATCGTGCTCCGGGTAACAGGAAAAGAAAAAAACAAAATCCTAAAAGCGGCAAAGAAAGAAAACCTCTCCCTAAGCGAATACATCAAATACTGCGTATGGGTAACAATGCGTAACGAACAAGGTATTCCGCCTCCTACAACGACAAAAATCGAGCTGCCAACAATTGACGCGCATTTGCGGGCATATTTGAGGGGTGAGAACCTTCTTCAGCCTTGTGGTGAGGTGGAGTGTGACATGGTGGTGGAAACGTTTGGGGTTATGAAGGTTTGTGCTACTTGTAATTTGAGGGTAGGCTGATCCTTATGGCTGTTACTTATCATGAGGAGACTTCACTGTTTGAGTTGCCTGCTGATGGCTTTTGTCATGGTGTGAATACTCGGGGGAGTATTGGTGGTTTGGCTGCTGATGTGTTTGGGCGTCTTCCTGATATGAAGGAGGTCTATAAGATGGCCTGTCTTCAGGGGACGTTTGAGGGTGGAGACATCTTCCCTTGTGATTTCGAGACGTTTTGGGTGTATAACCTGTTTTCTCAGGCGGAGCCGGGTGCTAATGCGAAGCTGGGGTTTTTGGCGGATGCTTTGGCGAAGATGCGGGATCACATGAAGGAGAATGAGGTGAAGACTATGAATATTCCTCAGATTGGTTGTGGTATTGGGGGGTTGGAGTGGTCTGAGGTGAAGGGGGTCATCGAGGATGTGTTTGGTCCTGATGATGCGGTGATTTTGCAGGTGGTTACGCAAACCACATTTGACTGAGGGTTGGTCTTGTTGGTTTGACGCCTCGTCGTTTTTGTTCTGCTGCGAGTTGTCTTGAGGTCATTCCGGCCCATACTCCGTGCATGTCTGCAGGTGGGTATTCGAGGGCGTATTCTAGGCAGGGTTTTTTTTGGGGGCAGTTTTCGCAGAGGGCTCTTGCTTCGGCTATGTAAGTAATATCCTTGTGTTCCTTGGGGAACATGAGGTGGGTTTGTCCTTTACAGTTTCCTTCGTCCATCCACTTGTATCGGTGTATAGCTAGTGGGTTAGTGGGTGGGTCTTTTTTCTCGGACATTATGTTCTGGTGTTTTCGTGTGCTTTTAATAGGTCTGTGAGATGGTTGTTTTGGTCAACCAGATACATGATCCTTTTCGTGTACCAGTCCATTCCCATGTCTTTACAGGGCTCATAGTCACCAAGAGAGTAAGTGTTGTCCCCTGTAGGGGAGTCTCCCTCTGCCTTTGCAATCATTGAAGGATTCTGCGCGGCTTTATTCTTGGCTTCGAGTTCTTCTTTAAGTCGGTCGATCTCTTCATGGCTCTCTCGAAGCTTCATGTGTAGGTAGTTCTGCTGAGGGGTCACGACCCATTAGGCCATTGTCCGAGGGACCATGCCCATGCACCGAAGGCTGCTGCAACTGCGAAAAGAGCCAGAATCGCTTCGCCCATTAGTTGATGAGGTGCAGGTTGTTCCAGCCGTCAGCATCAACTGTGAAGTTGAGGGTTCCGGGCCGGGTCTTAACTCCCATGGAGTCTTGGAAGTATTCTCCTACTTTGGTGAGGCTTGGGGCGATTATGAGGGCTCTACCTTCTTGTTCTTTGACATTGAGGTGGTGATAGTGGCCGGTTATCAACACGTCTGCATCAGCGACACCTTTATGGGCGCGTCCCATGGCCTGTTTAGACCACCATGTCCAGACAGCTTGCGCGGCGTTTGCTCCTGCTTTGCTGAGGTGTCCGTGGGTAAATCCGACGATGTGGCCTGCGAGTTCGATACTTAGGGTTAGCTGGTCTAGTGGCAGCTTGAATCCGACGTGTCCGAATGCTTTGTTGTTTACGGAAAAGATTTCTGCGATTTGCTCAAATACGGCTACGTCGTCGTTGTCTCCTGTGGTGGTGAACCCTTTGCCGCCACCGTTGCCACGGTTCTCTCCATGGTTGCCGCCGACGGCTAGCACCGTCATTTTGTCTACGGTAGGGGCCGTGGAAAGGATGATGTCGCGTACCCCGCGCCGGACGAGTTTGAGTTGTTCGCGTCGGTCGACTTCAATTCGGAACTGTTGGGCTGGGTAATGGCCGCAGGTGCCTTCGACAAGATCACCCAAGCCAGCGATAACAACATGCCCGATATTATGACCGCTATCTCGAAGGTTTTGTATCCGATCTGGGATGGCTTCGACAAGGTTTGAGATCTTCTCTGCTTGTTCTTCAACTCCGCCTCCATCGCGATTGCCCATTTGCCAGTCGCTCAGTGCAACGACAAAATGAGTGTCTCCCTTAGGGGCCTTCTTTTTGCTCTTTTTGGCCTTTCGAACTTCCTGATATACGTCTTCCGGAATGGGTTGCTGGTTAATGACGTGAGCTCTTAAACGAATTTCCGTTTTGTACGAATAGCAGATGGTGCTGTACGCCTCTTCTCCGGGGGCGTCTCGTTTCCAGCCGTCGTAGCTGGTCCACCTGATTGTGTCGCCGACGATTTCGTAGATAGCAGGATCTAATCCTCGTTCTGCTAGGAGTTCATCCCAGTCGCCGACCGTGTCGTACACGGTATTTGTGGTGAGTTCTCCCTTTTCGCCGTCCCAGACAACTCCGGGTTCCCAGCCGGGAGGAGCAATCTTGCTTTTGACTGCATCCTGCATTTCGGCTTGACCCTCGACTGCTGCAAGGCGCTTCCTAAGGGAATCACTCATTTTCTGAGGCACCTTCAGTCAAGAGAAGAAGACAACTGCATTTGAGTTGTCCTTTGAGGATTCTTCGGGCGTGGTCAACGGCATCTCTCGACACCTTGTGTCCTTCGACGTTTAATGCAGTGGTGATAGACCGGGTGGATGCTGGTCCCTTGAGGACAGTGCGCAGCATGATGCGGGTTTCTTCATCCTGTTGGCGGAAGACCTGCGGCATTCGACAATTCCACTGATTGCTCGGTGATTCGAGTATTTCAGTGAGTTTGTCTTTGAGCATGGTAATCTCCAAATGATGGCCTGCAGCGAACTACTTATATGTTATTACATCGGCGGGGTCCGTGTGCGGACAAGGCTATGATGAGTACATTATGAGCAGTAACCTCTCTTCTAGGGAATTACGCAACGCTTTGGCGGAAGCCGTCTCTCAGCCAGTTGAATCAGCCGCCGTTGAGGATTTGATGCGCGTTCTTGACCGGACAAAGCTATTCAGATACCACCAAGATGAGTCGGTATCCTTGATGTCGACTGCTGGGAAGGTACTAGCGGCCATTATCGAAGACCCGACCCTCACCCAGAGGGCGATTTCGGTGTATTTGGGGTGTAGTGAAACCCTCGTCGATAAAACTGTTAAAACCCTTGCAGAATCAGGGCTGATTACAAAGACAAAAGTCAACCGCAAAAATGTTTACAAAATCGACCTACAAAACGTCAAAAACCATAGTGATATCACCCATTTATCTGGTGTGCTCGAACTGCTCGAAAAGTTAGAGAGTGCGTCTCAGGTGTCACCAAACCAGTTGGATTCAGCGGACACCTCTGAAAAGTCTGAAAAAGATCTCGGAGATGTCGGAACCGTACCCATGACCCCCATCGGTGGAACTGCCGACATCTTCTAGTAAGATCCGAATATGCTCATACAGTCTGGATGGATCACTAAACTCGGATTTGAAATCGAATCTCCTACCCATAGTTTGCTTGGTTTCATAAAAGCGATGGGTGGGAAGGCCGATACGGCTCTGACGCTTGAGGTGATTGCTGGCAAATTTGACGATAAGTCGAAAGTTGCGAGATCAGCGAAGGTTCTTCTTCAAAATAGATATATCACGGCCACGAAAGGTGGCAAGTGGACTATCACTGCCGAAGGAAACAACGCTTTGATCACAGCGACATCTCGTGTAGGTTTACCAAAACCTTCTAATCCACAACACAGACGGAAAAGAAAGCGATAAGAGATGGGTTCAGCTCCAGAGAAAAAAAAGGTCAGGACGCAAAATCCACGACCTGCTAACAAGATACCCAGAATCGATAAATCTAGTATCCATGACACCTACACCCGTGGAGAGCTCATGCGCTTACGCGAAGAAGAAGTGGAGAAATTTAGAAATGCCCAAATTAAGTCAAGCAAAAATTGACAAGTGGAAAAAGAAGCACGCTCAAATTACTCCGAACCCTTATGGGACCGGATGGGCTAACGAAGCTATCACCAAAGAAGAGATACTAAGAAGTCGTTAATCATCTGTGGGACGCTGGTTCATCCAAGCGTAGAAAACCTCATCCTTGATAGGAACGAACCACAGTTGCCCGGTTTCGACATCGCCGAAATTACCCTGTAAGCACCAACAGATCTCCATCTGTTCTTCTGGTGCGCAAACACCTATGTTGCACTCCAGACCGTAAACGGCTATGAAGTAAGAAACAACGCAACCCAGATCAGATCGGCAAGGGGCTTCGTCGTCGTCCTCGTGAGGACATTCGATTTCAGCAACTTCCAGTTCAGCCTTATTTAAACGCAAGCTGATTTTGTGGCCGTCGTTATTCCATGCAACTTCGTCTTCAGCTATCAAGGCGGGCATGGTGACCATCATAACGGAAGATGAGGGTAGGGCGCTGCTTTCCTCCCTACCCCCACCGACCAAATTACAGGTCACCTCCAGACTTGAGGCTTACAGATGAATTAGGAGAAAAGGCCCTTTTTCCCTAACGCCGAGATCCGAAGACCTTGGCTACACAAAGTATACCTTATAGCGGTATGTCTTCTGGTGGATGGTGCGGAAAGCAGGAAAACTGCAAATTTGCCCCTAGGGGGCTTGAAGCTCTAAATGTAAAATACTTTTCGATTGTCTGACGGTGACGTTTGACCACCACTCACCTGTGCTCGTTCGGCCTTCAGTCCTGTATCTTTGAAGTTGGACAAGATCAGAAAGAAATGAATGAAGACCCTAATCAAAAAAGTGAAGAACGTACTAAAGCCAAGAACCCACTACTACCAGAATCAGGTTTTCACCGATGCGCTAGAGCGCGAGCTAATGAAGGCTTACGCTGGAACCCCTTTTAGATTCAACCGAAAAGGTCGCCGCTTTTCTAGTAGAAATCAGGTCCGCGCATCCAAGCGACCAGTGCCCAGCGTTCACCCGTAATCAAGGGCTTTACCTCATGAAGAGTCCACGACGGCCAGACGGTGGCATAACCCTGCATTTGGGTAACAGTCCATGGCTCAGGACCGTCGTATAGTAAAACTTCTCCACCCCCATATTGTCGGGAGTCCGACAATTGGATGGTCATAGATAATTTGCGTTCCCGGTAAAACGGACTCCAGTCAGTGTGAGGCTTGTAGAAATCGCCCTCCTTGTAGTGGAGGACCTCCACAAGTGGAAGTGAATCCGTTCCCCAGTAAGTACAGAAGTCCCACACGTTGTGGTCACCAAAAGCATTTAAGAGTTGATTGAGCACTCCCAGATCTTCGACCCTGTATCTCTCGGTTGATCGAATGTCCGGTTTCCGCTGTGCCCCTTGAGCTATGACACGAGCTTCGTGGGCTTCTCCCTTTTGTGCAATGTCAAGAACCTGCTGGCACTGCTCCTGATCCCAGAGATGGAATTCTTGGAAGGTTGTAATCGTCGGAGGCTTGGTCAATCCTCGTAACCTCCGCCCGGCTTGGTACGAGACTCCGCTAGATCTTCCGGAGACGACATGCTGTGAAAGTGAATTTCATCTTTTTCGTCAACCTCAAAAGCGTTTTCTTCTTCCATTATGTCTATCTTGCGCTTACCGCCATACCAAACCGCGTCCATGCCCACTAGACCTCGGTTGAAACTGCGAGGACCCATCCATCCGGAAAACGAATGAAGGTTACAGCGGTTATCCCAAATCAAAAAATTTCCTTCTTCCCAACGAAACCACTGTTGATTCTCGGGATCATTAATCTGATCGTGTATCCACTGCATATATTCCACAAATTCTGGCTGTTCATCCGAACCCATATATCCGTAGCCTTCTATGCCCGCTGCGGGGTCTAAGCCCGCACCCCATCCACTCCCCAACGCATCTTTGGAAGCTCCTATGGGCAGCATGCGGCTGTCCGAGATGCATAAACTCGTTTTACCGGTAACAGGGTGCGTTCTTAAAGCTGGATGGATTTGAGCTTCGATACTCTCGTCTATCTGGACGCCCCCCTTGGCGGGATGGGCAAGATTCAGATCTTCTAAATACTCTTTATATGGACATTTTTCGTACAGATCCTCTAGATTGACAAGAACGGTGTCCCCTTGTCCCTCCGGGCAATCGTATTCCAACATGCTCATACTCAAATAAGAGACCGGACGCTTGTACTCAACACAATCTGCGTGCCAGTTGGACTTCATGCAGTCCAACGGATCTTTGTCTTCAGTCAGCCGACCAGCGGGAGAAAGGTTCTCGTAGGTGTTGTCTGTCCAGATACTGGCACCCCTAGTCGAATAAACATTTCGACATAAATCAAAATCAAAAAGGCGCAGCAGTACTTTTCCGTGCTGCTCGGGTGTCAAGTAAAGGGGGTCCTCAAAGCCAAGAGCTTTGTGTTCTAATAGTAAATCCGCGTAGACCTCAAAGCCATCGATGAGGTCGTTATAGGAACCGCCTGCGACTCTGTGCATAGGTATATCTTAGACCGTCCATATGTCCGCAACAGTCACAATGATTGCAGCTACACGGGCATGATGGACAACTGCAATTTGGACATCCTGAATCTGACATAATTCCCTCCTTAGACGGTTTGAGTATTTGTTCCGCCTTTTTTGCCTGTAGGAGCACTAGCGAAAACCTTGTTAACGTCTTCCTTGGATAGTTCGCCGTCCACGAGGTAGGCCCTAGCTAGCCCACCGACAACTGTCGCCACACCTGACAGGCCAGCGATAAGACAAGACTGCAAAATGTCGACACCAGCAATGGCGCCTGCTCCGATCACACTCAACGCATTCGCCACAAAAACGGCAATACAGCGCATAACAATTGTGGCAAGTCGTCTCATTTGAATGCCCCTCGGGCATGATCGGCTACATGCTCATCTAAATTTGCTTCTGTTCGTTGGGTGGATTCACGGACTTCATCAATAGATCTACCCAACCCCCGAGCGATCATGTCAAGTTTCATGGCGACAATACTGTGGTCGCGCTTATTGTCCCTACGGACCTTTTCGATCAACGCCACCGATGTCATAGCAAAGAAGCCAATTAAGGCAACAACGATCTCAGTCATAGTTACGCCCTGTCCCATCCCGGATTATCTTCAGCTACTGGTAGGTATTTACTAAACATCCTGCCTGCCACCAAAGCTAAGACGGTTGCTATTCCTGCTGCAACCAATGAAGTCTGAGCAATGTCGGCCCGTGAGGTGCCGTAGGTCGGCGATTGCGCGATCATTTCGACCCCGAAGGTCGCTACGCCGCAAAGCGCTGCTCGTGTCCAGTTGTTAACACGAAGTCCAAACACTGCAACTACGGTTGCGATAGCTGCTGTCAAACCACCCGACCTGAGAGCGTTAGCCCAATGGTCTCCTGTGATGGCAGACACGTCACCGCCAGTCATGGCAGTCAAACAGCCAAGAAACGTACTGCTTAGGTGCGTTTGTGGCTGTGCCACCTTGATCCGGTCAACCACCCCATTCATAACTATGATTCCAATACAGCCCAAGTTTTAGAACCACACACTCCATCAACGACTAAAGCATGATCATGTTGAAATGCTTTAACTCGCTGTTCAGTTTGAGGTCCGAATGCGCCGTCTGCAGTGATAGAAGTTGCTCCACCACAAACGTTGCATGCATGGCTATTTAAGAGTTCCTGCATGTATTGAGTGGCCTTACCTTTAGAGCCTTTTTTGCAAGTTGTTTTACGAGGTTTTGCAGGGGCAGCAATCATTCCATCTATTGCTCCCTCCGCCAGAGGGATGCTTCCTCCCCATAGAGGGGTTACGGCTGCTGCATAGTGGTCTGCATCGTCAGCGAATTCATTAGAGATTTCGACGTGAACCCAGTCTCCACCGGGTGTGAGGGACATCACTTTGCGGTCATACGCTGTCCATCGTTGCCGGTCACATTTCCAGCCGCGCCCAAATGGCTTAGGCCAGTAGTCATAGACAGCTTCCACGCCCAGTTTTTCAGCGTGTTCTACAAGAAAGTCCATGACTTTGCGAGCCATTTCGTAGTCACCGTTGCCTTTAGTGCCCATGTCACGCCAAGAAATATCAAAAGCTCGACCAGTTCCGTGTACGGAAGGAGACGATTTTCCACGTTTATTGCGGACAACCCAAGAACCGTTATGCCACATGCCGTTATTCGTGGCTTTGTTGATTTCTTTTATCAACTGTTCGGTCCCTTCTCTTCTACTGTTTGCTGTTTTATCAAAACCCGTATATGGGCGGGATTCAACCATTATTACTCCAAAGACAACTACGTCAAAAACCTACGACGCCATACACATTGTACCTGACAGATAATAGAGCTCTTCTTTACTACTTCCCAATTTTGTATAAAGACACTCTTTATTCATCAATCAACCTCTTCGATAGTTAGTCGATACCACCCACTGTTGTTCCCGTTGTATACGGCAGCCTGTACCACATAGTCGCCCACAGCCATGTCCGTGCGGACGATGCGAGCATCCCACTGATCGCTCACGTTGTCGATCACGGCGACACCATCAGAGCAAGCGCCCCCGGTATCGCAGTAGGTGATCGTCGGGGTTTCGTCTACATCCACGGCGTTGCTAGGCGGGGTAGCGCAGGTGCTTCCACAGTCACTTCCCCCATCGTCGTCCGTTTCAATCTGGGCACCAACCGTGACAGCACCAGTGTCCCCGGAATGATCCCCGGTGTCAGAGTCGTTGTCATTGTTCAGGTAGATGTACGGGTCGCCAGCCTCGTTGCTGGACCCGAACTGGGCGCTAGTCAGGTTCGATTCGGCGTCGATACGGACACTGGTTACCTCGTCCAACGAGAACTGAATATGGTCACGGTCGGTGCGGCTAGAGGATTGCACGATGCACCAGTCGCCCATGCCTCTCCATCCACCCTCAGAGCAGCCTTCCTCGGTGTTCACAGCCTCAGCCGTTGTAGTAGACGCTGATGTGTAGGCGTCGCCAGCGGTAACCGTCGTGGTTTGAGGACTCCAGCCGCGCACCGTTGAGCAACTCTGCTGAACACCATCTGAGAACGTGCAGGTCGTCATATCCGATCCGGCGCGAGCCACCACGGTTGTCGTGTCTACATGAGTCGTCGTAACCGTCGTCGCCGTTGTGGTTGCAAGATGCCAGTGACCATCGTTGCTGTTGTGGGTCAAGATTCCGCTCTCAGCGGTTGTGGTGGCGGTCCCCGTCTGAGCAGTAGTGGTGCTCGTAGAGATCGTCTCGGACAAGGCAGCGTTCGTGGTCGTGTAGGTGATGGTCGGGTAGTAGACCGCTATCGGGACCACGACCGGGATGTACGCCTCTTGGACTTCTTCGGGGAGGTATTCCTGAGCGACATCTATTGGAACTATCCCTGCCTCAACTTCAAGAGTGAAACCAGCCCATGTGGTGTAGCCGCCCGGTGGTGCACCCCAATCGTCGTAGTAGGTGGGATCGTTGGCTGCGTCGTAAGCCTCCCAAGTTTCAAAGCCCCCGGGGGCACTGTCGCAAGCTGAGGTGCCCCTACAGCCTTCATAGGGGTCTACCCACTCCGGTTCCTCTGGTTCCGGCTCTGGTTCTGGCTCTGGCTCTGGTTCCGGTTCTGGTTCTATTTCTTCAGAAGGCAGCTCCGTTTCATCCATTTGCTCTTCATCCACTTGCGTTTCTGAAGATGTATCTGGGTCGGATTCTGCGTCTTCGTCACCGGGTTCGAACCATTCGTCCTCCTCTATGGGATCATCTTCAGTATCCCACTCTTCTTCATCGGGAAACTCTTCCCAAAGGGGTTCGTTCTCTTCGTCGTAAGCAACCCAATCTTCCTCTGTCCAATCCCACGACTCGCTAGGCGATGGACCCCAATCTTCCGGCCACTCCTCTAAGCCCATCTCCTCAAGGATGAGGGCTTCTTCGTCTTCAGCAGTCCATTCCTCTACTTCTTCTTCAAATTCTTCGACCTCTTCTTCAGTGAGACCTTCAAGCATTTCAAAGAAAGCCTGTTCTTGCTCTTCGTCATAAGTCACCCAATCCTCTTCGTCCCATGGACCCTCTTCACACTCGTCGCACCATTCAGCATCATCAGGCCAGAACTCTTCTTGCCAATCGTCCCATTCCTCTTCAGTGTTAAGCTCCCACGACTCTTCTTCTGCTATCTGCTCCTCTTCCCACAAAGAGTGCATCTCATCGTCGTAAGCCTGCCAATCACCGTCATCCCACAGCGCTGTTTCACTAGGAGAAGGACCCCAATCTTCTGGCCACTCATCAAGACCCTCTTCTTCAAGAATCATGGCTTCTTCGTCGGCTGCCCACTCTTGGTCGTAGGTGTCCCAGTCGTCCTCAGTCCACTCTGCGGCCTCCGTAGGTGACGGACCCCAGTCTTCGGGCCATTCCTCTACGCCCAGCTCCTCCAGCAGTGATTCTTCCCACGATGTGGGATCTTCCATCTCTTCTTCCCAGACGGAATCCATTTCCTCGTCGTAGACAATCCAATCCTCTTCTTCCCAATCGACAGTTTCAGTGGGAGACGGACCTAAGAGTGTTTCGTTCCACTCCTCCAGCCCCATCTCTTCGAGAATCATTTCTTCTTCTAATTCAGCGTCGTATTCCTGAAATGCAAAATCCTCTTCGTAATATTCTTCTTCGTACTCCTCCCAGAATTCCTCCTCGTCAAGCTCTTCATGCTCCTCGAAGAACACAATGCGCTCTTCTTCAACCTCCGCCATGAATGATTCAACTTCTTCGAATAGTTCTTCTACATCGACAGCCTCACCAAAGAGGTCATCCATCAGCTCCTGCTCATCTTCGAACCATTCGTCTGTGTATTCAACCTCCTCCCACTGTTCGTCCTCCCAATATTCTTCGTCCACGCTAAGGAGGATTTCTACAAAGTCGATCTCATCCTCCTCGAACGACTCAGGAGCCTCCCATTCCTCAACCGATTCAATCTCTTCTACATAAGAAGTACCCAGAACCTCTTCAATGCGATCTTCGGCGACTGCTTGGAAATACTCGGCATCTGAAGCCACCCACGCTTCAACCTCGACCTCCTCCGTGGTGATCTCCCCAGCATCTGCGTCGAACGTAAGTTCGATAACAACGGGAACGACAACCGGTTCTGGTTCCGGTTGTGGAGGCAACGTGGTGACTGGCTCGTCTGGTCGAGCTGGAACAGTGACAGTTGGTTCCTCGAACACCTGTTCGGTAACCCGATAGTCGGTCATATCGACCTCTACCTCAGCCAACACCTCACCCTCATTATCCTGAATAGCAATGTCCAGCGTGTCCCTAACCGGCTCAGGTTCAGGAGTCGGAGCGCCGGGCTGTTCGACTTCGGGTTGAGGTTCGGGTTCCGCAGCGAAGGCCACCTCGATTTGCTGACCAGCCTCCAATTCGATCTCAACTTCAAGGGCATCAACTGCGATAGCGACAGTGGCTTCTTCAATCTCCGCAATTTCAACTGCTTCTTCAGAGAAGCTCAACAATGATTGAACCTCTTCGGGCTCTCCCTCCTCTTCCGGCTGTTCCCACCGCTCAGGCGTTTCTTCTTCTACGATTACAGCTTCAATCTGAACAGATTTCTCTTCGTTTAAAACCAGCAAAGAAAACTTCTGTTCGGTTTCTTCTTCTGTCTGTTCCTCTATTGCCTCTTTAATCCTGTCCTGAGTAGAGCTGGGCTTCTCTGTTTCCGGAGTTGGAATATCAATCTCTTCAACATCTGCGGAGAATGCCTCCACCCCGGGAGGGAGGAATACCAGCACCGGGTCCGCCGTACTCGGTCCTGAAATCAGGTAACGATAAGTAGCTCCTTCAATCTCATTGATAAACACGCCGTCGTAGTAGCCCAGCCTGTTACCAGATTCAGTTTCGATTTTGAGAGCCATTTGCTTGTCGCCGGAAGCGGCAACAGTAAGCATCGTTCCTGATTCTTCCCCATCTTCTTGAGGGCAGAAACTGCATGTGAATGGACCTGACCGAGAACGCATCGGAGTGAGCTCCATGGTTCCTGTCCCACCAGACCATGCTTCCGACTGTTCGGTGGGGTTGGTGGCAGCCAATGCATATATCCACTGACCGTCTTTAGATACGTCAATCCAGCGTTCTTCGTTGGGCCAGTTAGAGTCATAGATATAGATGCGGTAGCCACCGGCCATTTCTTCGACCCGGTAAGGGGTGACGGCGTGGCCCCCCTGTTCGCTGTAAATACCGATTGTGAAGCCGGTGTGTGGGTTTCCCTTTTCTGCTTCTGAGAAGTCATAAAGAAGAACTTGTGCGAGCTCTGTTGGGGATTTCTCCAGATAGGAAGAAGCTTCCTGCTGCACCTCCATAGCAAACTGCGTCACATACCAGTACGCGATCTCGGAGAGGAGTGCTGGGTCTTGCTTAATCAGTTCCGCGACAGTTTGAGTATTCTGAAATGTTGCAAGAGTCTCTATGTCACCTGCAAGACGTAAACTCAGAACAGCCAAGCCTTCACATAGCCCACCACGCATTGACTTGTTGGCCTGTGACATCAACTGCAGAATCACCGGGTACGGCGTACATTTACCGTCAGTTACATCTGAACAGACCTGACTGTCACCATATAGGCGACGTGTCATATTGACCGTTAAGTCTGCTGGGGCTTCCCCACCACTGAAGTTCTGAAACGAAAAGGTGTCATCGTTGGTTGTGTAGTTTGGGATGGCATGGTCGGCGAGGGGCGCTTTTTCTAATACCTCTGGAGCAACGGTCGACGTAGTTGAGATGACCCCATCGGTAGTTGTCGTGACGATTTTAGTAGTCGTTGGGGGGAACAGAGTGTCTGTTGGAGCAGTCGGTTCCGAACTAGAGCAGCCGGAAAGGACCAGAACGCCAGCCAAGAAGGCAGAGAGAAGCCGTTTCATGGCTTACCCTCGTTTACGTTTACTCTGGTACCAGATCAGAAAGCCGATAAAGATAACGATGCAGGCAGCAGCAATAATGACAGTGGCCGACCCCCCGGGGGCTCCACTCATATCAATGGAAAAGTTTTTGGCTCCGCCGCCGAGCAGGTCGTTCTCAGCCTTTAGTTCTGCTACGGCTTCTTCTAATTGGGCGACTTGATAGGACAGAGCTGCTTCCTCGTTGGAGTTTTGCCAAAGGAACCCAAAGGCGCCAGAAATGGCGGCTGGAAGTCCAAGGACCCAAGCAATGTTGTCCTTGCACTTTGTGAGTAGCTTTGTGGCCTTTTTCGCCTGACTCAGAGAAGCCTTTTTCTCGGGCTTCGCAGGGGTAGAGGCGGTTTCGGCCAGTGTTTCTTCAATAACAGCGGCGCTGCGCTTTAAATACTTTTGGAGGTCCCCATCCATCCTTGCCCCCTATAACTAACAAGCCTAGGAGGCCATTTTACACTACAGAACTAGACGACTCTGTTGGGTCCTTCGAGTTTTCCGACAATATTGATGAAATTTTCAGATAATTTCTTTAGATTCTCATACGGTTTCTTATCCGCCTCAGGGAAATCGTCTATTAGGGAAACTCCTTCAACATCGGTTTGCCATAAAACATCAGGTTGTGTGAAATCCATAGCATCAGCATCTAACCCCATACCGAAAGCCAGTTCAAACATGGTCGTTTCAACGTCTTTTCTAGCTCGCAGAAGAATCTGACGACGTTCCGCTGTTGTCATTGAATGTGGAATAGCCATAATGCATCACCAACTAGATTTTATCATTAGACAGCAGCATCAATATGGGTATATGTAGCGCTTGTCAAGGTTATGTTGCTTGTTATTGTCGAAGAAGCCGTGTCTGTGATTAGAACGATGCCACCGAAACGACCCAGACCGCCTGTTGTTCCGGTCCCACCAGCACCGCCAGCACCGCCAGCGCCTCCCGGATCTTGGTTTCCTGCAGAGTGGTGAGCCCCATGGGACGGATTGGTGTTTCCACCGGTTACCGGGTTGACATTTCCACCCGGATTTACATTGCCACCCGTCGGCGGATTGACATTTCCACCTTCGACTGGGTTGACATTTCCACCGTGAGTCGGGTTGACATTTCCGCCGGGATTGGTGTTTCCACCTTCGACTGGGTTGACATTTCCACCGACCGGGGAATGGGTGGGTGGGCCGGGTCCGTAAGCCGTGTATGGATTTCCGGGAGAGTGGTACCCATTTGTTGGGTGATGGAAGCTCGGGTTGTGCGCTCCGTGTGAAACCGGGTTTCCCGGAGATTCCTTATGGTGAGACGGATTGACGTTTCCGCCCGTTACTGGGTTGACATTTCCACCCGGGTTGACAGTGCCGCCTTCGACCGGATTGACATTTCCACCGGTTACCGGGTTGACATTTCCACCGGTTACTGGATTGACGTTTCCGCCGGGATTAACGTTTCCGCCCGTTACTGGGTTGGTATTTCCACCCCCGGCAGGAGTGTGCGAACCGGGATTAATCGCTCCCGCATTTCCCGGGTTTCCAGCAGCCCCAGTAGCTCCAGTAGACCCAGCAGACCCAGCTACTCCGGCACTAACAATCGTTCCAGAACCGCTAATCGTTTTGGCTGCCACTACAACCAAACCTCCGCCAGCGCCTCCAGCGCCACCAGAACCTGTGCCTCCCGTACTTCCGGGGTTTCCCGGATTACCCAACGGTGGAGTTCCCGGCGCAGCACCACCTGCGCCTCCCGGACTTCCCCCAGTATCAGAACCGGTATCACCATCGCTGCCAGCTTCAAAACGTTTAAAACCGTCGGTGGGGTCCCAGTTCCAACCCTGAATAGCTTGCTCTAAGTCCTTCAATATCGACGCAGGAACTTGAGTTGCACCACCTGCGGTAGAATCTCCCAAAACGTAGGTTTTAGGGATGCTTCCATCGTCAACACGACCAGTAACCGTTCCGAGCCCAACTGTATGTTGCACAGCAGAAGGCATACCCAAGGTTCCCGTTATGTCTAAGTCTCCAGTACAAAAAACACGGAATCCATTAGTAAATAGAATTGCACCACTTTGTATAGTGCAGGTCGTGTAGTACATGTCACGAGTCATTACGACGGTTCCAGTAATAGACGCGGCACCGTCAACGCCCGTTCCATAAATAATGTCGTTGCCGAGACGTTGAACAACGGGTCTGTTATGTCGAATGATAGGCATTAGTCAACCTCAATGTAGATGGTTGTCCCATCAGTGTGGTTACCTGAACCGCTTCCTTTCGCCGCCGACAATGTCAAGTGTGTTTGGGCGTTGAACGTAGCTTCGTCATTTGACGAAAAGAAGATAATGGCACCTCCGCCCGCTTGGGCGCCCCCAGTTGCAGAAATCGTGCAAGCTCCTGCTGTGGAGATGTATCGTGCTGCAACAATTACTACCCCTCCGCCAACCCCTTGACCAGTTGGACCACCTGCTCCACCCTGCAAATGAGTGGGAGTGGTTGCTGAAGCAGTAACCGCGTAACCACGAACAGCCTGAGCTGGATATCGCCAGTATGCGGTTCCGCCTTGTGCTGCCGTGGGGGCGGTAGCAGTGCCCCCATCAGCGGAACTATCTGTGTTTCCGTTGCCACCGAGGCTGCATGTCGTATTAACTGTGACTGCCGCTCCAGCTTTTAGGGTACCCACAGCGGTTGAACCACCGGGAAGGCCGATAACCGACGAAGCTCCCATAGTTAAAACGTTTTTTACAAATAACCGATACCCACCAGTATTTAGTGTGATACCACCATTAACAGTCAAGTTGTAGTAGTACATGTCACTGGACATGGTGGCATTAGTAGCTATCGTTGCATCTAAATCTGCGCCTGAGCCATAAACGTCATCCGGGGAATCTAGGAAGCTTGCCAATTTTCCCGGCGAGTTGACCTTAACCCTGCCCCATGTCATTAGGTGATCTCAATTCCGCTCACCGTCGCATTAACGCTAGAAGCGTTGCCACATAACATATGCAACTCGTCTCCGGTGTTCATAACCATTGACATGTTGAGAAGCGTTGTTTCTTTTTCTGTAAGGGATAAGTCTTTGAATATCTGATGTGTGTCAGCAATGGTGACACCGTTTGGCTTCAGTGTGAGGGTTACCGTCTGTGCTGAAGCTGTGATATTTGTCAGGACTATTTGTTTTACAATTGTTGATGTGCCGCCCCCTACTGTGTATTGGACGCCACCGTATGTACCCGTGTTGATTACAACTGCGGGTCCAGACAACCTTGTTTGTGTCAGTGCCATAGATTGGGTCCTTCCCGGAAAGCTGCACTCTTCTACATATTACCAGTCATACCCTACAACGTATTGCCCTTTGGGGGGTTTAACTCGCCGAAGATCCAATCGGATAGGCGTTTTTTGAAAGACTTCTGTTTTCCAGCCACAGGACACACTTCTGGAATCGGCGCATCCTTTTGTTCTCGACGGTAGGCACCACTTCTATCCGCAGGTATGCCGATAGGTGATTGCATGCCGAGATTTATTAACCATTCAGCTATTTTCGGCTGACCATACATAATATTTTGGTGATTTCGTGGAAATGTAATCATTTGGGCAATAGGCCAGCCCATAGGGATCACGAATTCTTTGTCAGTGAAGATATTAATAACCCAATTCATAGTGTGGTAATAATCGGTATTGACAATCCCCGGCATGAGTGACCATTCCCGTGGTTCCTCCATCCAGCACGGTAATAGCAGTGTTGACCAGCCGGGAGCTGTTTTAATTGTCCACGGATTGACTACTTTGATGTGGTTACTCTCAGGCAGTCCACGTCCTTCGTTGAATGGACAGCCCGCTCCGCTGGATTCATAAGTAAAAATATCTACAGCGAGACCGTGATTTCTCTCGTCTCCAGCTATGTCCCAGCGAGCTTCCCATTTCTGTGCGTCTGCCGACGGTCGGAATCTAAGAGGGGCAGGTAATCTCCATGTGCCCCCCAAGGAAATGTAATCAGATGTTCCCTGACAGGCTTTAAATCCGCCTCCTGCGTTTCTTCTCCAAGAAGGCCAAACCTTAGAGTTATCCAAGGGGGTTATTTTGGGGTCATAAAATCTGTCGTGTTGTGGACTCAAAAGGATGTGACCCGGAGGTATCTCGATATCAGAAGCTAACAAATAGTCGTCGCCGAGAAGATCTTCTCCACGGATTTTGAAGTCCATACGAATACTTTAGTCTAATTAGGCAGTTTTGACCGCCACAGAAACTCCAAGACCTGAAGCCATGTGGTACAGATTTGCATCTGCTCTATCTGTGAGATTCGAATACAAATTGACGTAGTCGTGAGCACTGTCGAACTCGAACCACCTACCATGATCGTTTGTACTGGTTAGGATTATTGATCCCCCTACCGGGAGCTGATCAAAGATGTTCGTTACGATTTCAAAATTATGGTTTACCTGCGGCATGTGAATCGATGCCATATCGAAAGTCTTAGGAAAACTATTTAATTCGATCGCGCCCATCGTAATGGTTTCGTATTCCAATCCAGACACGTCCATATGGCGTTCCATGTAATCCAAGTGCAGATTGTTAACCAAGGTTATGTTGCCTACGCCCAACTTGAGCGGACAATAGGGAATTCCGATCACAAGCAGTTCAGACGGAGCACTTAAACGAATCAGCATTTCCTGCATGCTCCGCATGTGTGCGTTGACCGCGTTAAAGCTCGGGGAGTTGGAAGCAACTCGCTCGTAGACGCACAGCTCGTCGTTGTAACCAACGGTCTCCGTGCTTCGATCCATCCCGTGTCCGGTTTCTTCGTTAACTATTGCCGTAGCAGAAGCAATTTGTGCGTCAGAATCTAAGTTCGACGTATGGTCAGCTGAGGTGTATTTTTCTGCGACCTTTATCATGTCGATTGCATTCAGCGCCATTATCCGTTCCTAGCTGTCAGAAGGTCACGCTGGTATATGAATTTACGAGCGTTATCAAATTTTCGTTGTCTGGATCTATAAATGGTCCTTTGCGCCACTGTCCATCCTTCAGGAACATGGGGATCGCCGATACCGGCGTGAGCGGTGGCGATCAACTCTTTGAGGTCAGCATAAGTGATCGACCCAGCAGAGGTTTCGTCACCCCCAACGGAGGCGATTATGACCCCAAGCGAATTACAGATAGATGTGTAATTGGCGTCTGCATCGTAAGCCATTGCTTATTCCTCCTCCGGTGGATTTAAAAGGGGATCATCTATTGTCATAACAGGAGAATCGTACATTGTGCATAACACGATAGAGTCGTCTGGTTGAACATCACGATCTAACGATGAATCCCACTTTTCGGGTTTCACATCAGGCATAATAGGTTCTCCAGCGCAGTCCTACTTTCATTGTATCAGTTGTCTTTCTCGACAATTTGGTCTTCAGTCTCCACACTTTCTACATCTACTTTGAGTGGAGTAGCCATAGGTGCCAGAGATCGACCATGACTCTGTGTGTCTCCCTGAATGTTTTCACATGTAATAAAGCTGTTGAGAATAAATTTGTCGGAAGATAACGGAGTTAGTCCGAGATGTGGATGCGTCCAAGCTGTAGGAAATACGGCCACACGGCCAGCAACAGCTGAAACGATTTGTCTCTGTTCTGGAAACTTTGTGCCACCACCGGATTCCACAGTATTGAGATATATGATAATTCCAAGAACACGGGGTAAATCGTCCCCTGAAGCGTACCTTTCCCATGGAGTTGCATCACAATGCTGTCTATACCATCCTCCGGCTTGGTGATAATGCTGCAGACGGAAACCAGTGTCACACAGACCCGGAGCAGTCCATAGTTCCCTGTATTGCTCCCTGTACTTAGCAATCGCCGTATACATCGCCCGTTGAGCTTGAACTCGCATGGACCCAAATACAGATACCGAATCAAGATCTCTGTCCTGTAACCACGCCGGATCGATAGAGGCGTCCATGCTTTTTTTCATATCTGGACGAACACCACCCCAAGTGGGGCCGGGTTCAAACATCACCTCATAATGTTGTTTACAAGCATCTAAAAATTCTTGACATAACGACTCTTCAATACTCCCATCAAGAGTAAGTAGGAAATTTCTAGTACCACCGGGAAAATCAAAAGAAAGAGTCACTTCACTGCTCCAATCTGGGAATGAGTTGTCCACCGAAATCATCAAAATGCCAGTCGGCACGCTTGTCTGAGTATATTTTGTGGGCGCGATCAAGGACCACCCTATGCGCCACTTCAAGAGGATTTTCACTAGAGCTTTTGACCTCTTCCAGCATGCTTCTTGCTGGTTGGGTAGATCCGTATGCTTCGACCCCAACCCTAGCCCCCTCCTTGCTGATCAGACCCTGACCTTGAGCTACATGCCAAAAGTGGGGTATCTGGAAAAGCTCGTAGCCAGTCATGGGTAAGTCGTGAGCCTCAGGGCCTCTGTGGCTAAACATTTCTATTAAGAAATTGAGTAGCTCGGGCCTTGGCGAATGCTGTTGGTCAATCCACATTGGTGAATCCTGACGATCTGAAACATAATGCATAGCCACCATCGTTAGAAGATTATCAAACATCGAATCAAAAACCTTGCTGTACCCCTGTTGTGGGGCTGTCGAGTTCGACCTGTAGGTGGGCAAGTATGAACAAATCAATCTAGATTGCTCGATAGTCGCAGCTATTGAAGTTGCTTCTAGTGGTTCAATAAAGTTGGACGCCAACCCTACCGCAACACAGTTGAATTGCCATGAATTTTCTACTTTAAATGGCTTGTACTTGATGATTCGAGCGTCGGTTACTGGCTCATTTATATACTCTTCAACTTCTTTAGCCGCTCGTTCTTCATCCGTATAGCGAGAAGAGAATACATACCCATGACCCCTTCGTTCATAGGTGGGAATCTCCCAATGCCACCCAGCAGATAAGGCTTTAGCCTCAGTAAAAGGTTTGATCGTATGGTTTTCTTGCGTTTGAAACACCAAAACAGAGTCACAAGGGAGATATTCTTCATAAGAACTTTGCCAAATCTCACCCAACTCTTTCAGTATTACTTGGTTAAAACCGCTGGCATCAATAACGAAATCTGTTTCGATGTTTCCTGTAGAAGTAATAACGCTAGTAATGTCACCCGAGGAAGGGTCTCTTTCAATCCCGCTGACCATAGCGTCAACGAACTTGATACCCATGGTTTCTGCGTGACCAATTAAATATGTATTTAATTTGGCACTGTCAAAATGAAATTGATTAGTTTGATGCCACGGGTTAGGAGTGTCTGGGACTAGATTGTTTATTAATCCTGCATGGGTAAGTGAAGGGGTCAGCTGCCTGTCGGAAGAATGAATGTAATTATAAAGACCATTAAATGTACCTGTGTTGGTATATAAAATACGACCAGAAATACTATGAAAATAGTCTGGCGTATGGTTGGTCCAATCTAAAAATCTAATTCCATATTTGAAGGTAGCCATAGAGTCTCTAATTAAATGAGGTCTATCTATCCCAACACGATCCTCATATGCCGCCCATTGTTCCGTGCTGCCTTCGCCCACACCAATAGGCTCGATCTCTTTCGAAGAAACTACCGTGACCTCGAAGTCCGCGAAAGTCGCCTTTATGGTTGTTGCCGCAATCAGCCCTGCTTGACCAGAGCCCACTATAAGAATGTGTTTCATTTATACAGGCCACATGTATTTGAAGTATAGAAACGCTTCATCATTTACTGATCTAGCTCTTAAATCAAATGGAAACAGACACGGCAAAATAAGCACATCTCCAGCAAACATGTCATATTCAATATCGTGTGCTTCTAAACGAATCGTAACATCGGAAAGAGCAAACATCGCTGCCGTCGTATAAGAATTGGTAGGTGGATCGAGGGTCCCAGAAAATTGGTTGCCATTTTTCTCTATCCATATGAACTGAGGGCCACTATCTCTTAAGTAAAAAGTTTCGTGATACAGAGAGTAACTATTCAAGCAGTTTTCTACTATTTCGTTCATTTCATAGAAAGCTTCTTTCATTTCCAGTAAACGGTCAGCAACCGCAGTCAACACCGGACTCAAAGGGGTGTAGTGACTATTGCAATGCTCCAAATCGTTGCTGAATCCCCCAAAAGATGGGAGATACGACCATGTTCGTGCAGTCTCTTCTTTGTAGCCTTCTATAACGGCTTTAGCATCATGGCCGCAGTGAAATATTTCTACAGTAGGAATGATTGTTGTGACATCTTTTATCGTCATGTAAAAAATGCCGCCATACTGTATTTGACTTCTCCGCTGTATCGTCCAGCTGGTTCAGAAGCATGAGCATAAGCATATGAAGAAGGAAAGAGAACGATGTTTCCTTCAATGCAATCAGTTGCGACATTTTGGAATGGGAAAAAAGTTCTACCACCATCCTTAACGGTATTTAAATAACAAACAACCGACAACAGTCTGGGGTCATCAGTACCATGATCGGCGTGAACCTTATATTGTCCGCCATGCCCGTATTTATTGATAACCCAACCCGAATGATCTTGAAGTTTTAAATTATTCTTGATTCGATAATCCCAAACAGCCCGCTCAACATGGTATAAAACCGGGTACGCAGCCTTCTGTAGCTCCGTATAGGTTTCAATCTCAGCTTCGGGATCGAACACACTCAAATGGTCCGTCAATACTTGAGAACGAGAGTCCCTATACAGGCCGATTCGTTGATTGTCTCCACGACCAACCTTTGCGGCGTTCCAACGGGTTATGTCTCCGTCTTTTTCAATAGCATCAACTAACGCTTGACCGTCAAACGGATAATGGTAAACGTAGAGAAACGGAGCGATTTCGAGATGAGGAAATGGATCATCCTCCAATGAGGTGCGAGCAAGGTGGGGATTTGGTATCCCCTTTGGAAATTTCACCACGGATTCACCGTGATTTTCTCAGACGCTATATCTCCGTCTTTGTCATAAACTCTGACCTCATATTCTCCCGGACTGGGAAAACGAATCCTCCAACCCTTGTAATGAGGATCGCCCGACATTAGTGCTCCGACCTCCGTGGTTCCCTGAGGTCCGTCATAAGCCAGACATACATTGCCTACAAGCGTGAATTCGTCTACATAGTTACACGCAAGGGTTTGGTAAGGTCTAAGGAATGAGTCAGAGATCTTAAAATGCTGTTCAATTGGGATATTTAATATCTGAACTTTATCCCTGTCGAAGTCAAGCGCTTCCGTTGCTTGACTCTCTCCAGTTTGAACATGAATACCCCACGGTAGAGCCAACTCCATAGCTTCCTCGACCAGATCGTCGGAGGGGCAATAGCAGATCCGTTCCATTGTTTATTCCTCTACGGAATCGTCAGTTACGAGCTCCACGTCTTCAATGGCTGCCGCTGGTGGACCGTCAGGAGCCGCTGCCACCTGTTGCTGTTGCATTTGCTTAATAGCTGTACGGAGTACCGCATTATCTATAGATAATCGCTTTACTTGGTCAGCCAAATCGTCAATGACACCTTGTGGAGAAACCGCATCGTTTTGCATGCCTAGACCTTACCATGAACGTGAGGTCTTCCCCGTCGGGAGTTAGGTTTAAAAAGCGGGTTGGGGATGACTCGATTTGTTCTGGAGTAAAGGTGTACCCGCCTCTATTCACATAGTTGCCATCATCGTTAATTGTGTAATCGCTTGGCTCACATTCCCTGCGCAACGACATCCAATTATCTAAAACATCTGGATCTACGTTAAAAACGTCCGGGAACTCGACAATCCCTCCGTGATGAACTACCTGCATATTCTTTCTCCCCAGCCTTCGGGCATATAGTTAGCTTTAGCGGACTCTTCTTTAAATTCTCTAGCTTGCACTCCCGAAGGTAAGACAATCGGGACAATAGAAGCTAACGGATCGTTGAGGAACAGGTCTGAGACAGACTCTGCATCATCGCCACTTAGCCACATGAAGCGTCTCAAATCGCCCATCTCGTGTGACAAGGGGTACCCGTAGATACCACACTCAACGTAGCTGTTGAGCAAGGTGGCGTTTTCTCGAAAGTCCTCCCAGTTGCTCGGGTGAACCCAATTGCAGTCAACATAAATACCTGAAAAATCAACTTCTATGGCTGCGTCCATCGTTGGGTATGACTCAGCTCTAGGATAAATGCCTTCTTCTGTGACCATTGTTTGCTTTTCTTGGTCCCACACGGCACTTTCTCCGATGATGACGCCGCCAAACTGGGAGACAGAAAACACAACATCTGCTTCTTCGAATACTCGATCTGGGGTTTCAACCTCTCTTGTCCCCACTATGCGAGCTCGTTCTTGGGTTAATTCAGAACGATCCTTTGTGGCCGACAACACATCATGACCGGCTCGAAGTAACGAATCGGCAATGGTGACTCCCATGGACCCTGTGTGGAGTATTCCTATTGTTGCCATAGGTCGCCACTCAGCACGCCTTGGCGTGTTTCTCGTTGTATTGCGATGCCCGTGGGCTCATAGGGATATAGGTTACCAGCTATAGATACACGGTCTCTGTCAGGAAATTGCCTTGTTGTCATGTGTTGGTAATAGGCCCCAAAGATGACTAATAGGCCCGGGCGGAGTGGGATGCTTTCAAGAACTTCAAGACGATTGCAGTACATGATGTGAATCACCATGTCAGCATCATCTTCTTGACAGAGGGGGTAATAGCAGAAGGAGAAGTGTTCCTCTGGATTCAGCCAAGTATTCGACCAGTGGGAATGGGCCATAACGGACTGTCCGGGTCCTGTGTACACACCCCAGATGGCGTCTATGTAATACGGTCGACCCAATAGCTCGCAGGCAGCGCTTGTGATTTGCTGCCGCAAGTCCATAGTGATATTTCCGATTGGTAGATCAAGGTCCTCATGTGGCACATGCTTTTCAACAACAAGGTTATGGATAGCTTTAGCATCACGGCTATCCAACTCGCATGTCCAATAACCAATATCAACAATTGAATGTCGTTGAACATTCCGTATCGGCGGAGGTGGTTCTCTATCTTGCATCGGGGAGTTTGTAACCTTCTGGCATATAAATATTTGTTGTTATGTCTGCCGCTTCTGGGTGTTCAAGCGGGTCTATAACAGGCTCGTTAAACGCGCCATTTGGCGTTCCGTGGCAATACCACCCTACATGCGAATACCTTGACCCTCCGGAAACCTCAGAAACAGAATGTGCCGCCATGTAATTTGCAGGGAATAAAACAATGTCGCCCTTGCTTGGCTTGTATTCAATACCCAGATATTCCCATGACACCAGCCCCCCTGTGAAGTTGGTTCCGTCTAGCTCTGCTTCGGTCTCAACATGGTCGTTAAGGCATGCCAGTTGCCCCTAATGAAATCTTCCGAAGATTCGAAGACGTTCAACGGGTGTTGTTCTACCATCCACGAATGATCAATATTTAGGATATTTCCTTGCGACGGTGGGCGCGACCTGATTGATGCCAACCCTGTTGTTCCCAGAGTCAACCTTCAAGACATCAGGAGCGAGAGAGACGCCATAGGCGATCCACTTCTCACTATCCCACTGCCACTGCTTGCCGCTTACAGTGTGGATGTCACCCGTTTGACGGGCTGTTTGGAAAGTCAATAGCCATTATTCGATCTCCTCTTTACGATACTGCATCAACTTGGCGTAGTAGGCCATACGATTAGCGATACACGGTCTGCCGTAGACGGTAAATCTCG
>Ga0257115_1000046_pt1 | contig 132447 bp, 125 predicted proteins | sample SI112_100mmetaG_FD_194465 | JGI IMG/M metagenome (GOLD analysis project Ga0257115, IMG submission 194465) | Marine microbial communities from Saanich Inlet, British Columbia, Canada - SI112_100m | ecosystem: Environmental > Aquatic > Marine > Inlet | place: Canada: British Columbia | collected...
TTTGATCTGCACAAAGTGCCGCCCTTACCCCTTCAAGAAACACAAAGTTGTGTGGCGAAGTTTTTGCTGAAGCACAGAAGGGCATAATAGCATCAACAAAATCAGGGTACTGAGCAGCCCACTGATAAGCCTGACAACCAGCCATTGACCATCCGGTAACTAGGGCAATCCTTTTAACTCCTAAAGCTTCAGTTACAAGGCGATATTGACAAGCTATATTATCCCATAGTGAAACATGAGGGAACCTTGGACCATCCTGAGGTGACTCAGTATTGCTTGGTGAGGAAGAGAGTCCGTTACCAAACATGTTAATTGAAACAATGAAGTGCTTATTCGGATCTATAGCTCTGCTAGGGCCAAAGAAGCCTTCATTTCTTTGATGAGAGCCAGTATAAAAAGTAGGCAAGACGACAACATTGCTTTTATTGGCATCTAATTTGCCATAGGTTTTATAAGCCAAGAATGCAGAACTTAATACCTCTCCGGATAGAAGAGTAACATCACCTAATTCAAATTTATCATAGTCCATTTGAGCATCTTGTTTGTCTAGACGACAACTTTTCTTATTAGCAATCTAGAGTATTATCTCTCTCCCACTGGCTTAGATGGGATGAATAATCATTCCACTGACTCTGTTTTAACTTGATGTAAGCATCAATCAAATTATCACCAAGTCTCTCTCTCAAAACATCACTTTCCTCAAGAAGCCTCAGGGCATCGAGTAAGTTTTTTGGAAGCTGTTTGTAACCCTCAATATCTTTACCGAGTTCATACATGTTTATATCAAGTGGGTCACCCGGGTCGCGTTTTGCAGCTATTCCATCTAAACCACAGGCAAGAATAGCAGCTTGCATAAGGTAAGCATTCGCAGCGCCGTCCATTAGTCTTAATTCGAATCTTCCAGAGTCTGGCACTCTAATCATGTGAGTGCGGTTGTTACCCCCATAAGTAATTGAACTTGGAGACCAGGTTGCACCAGAGAGGGTTCTTGGAGCATTGATACGCTTATAGCTATTTACAGTTGGATTAAAAATAGCTGTTAATCGATCAGCGCTATGCATAATGCCGCCCAAAAATTGATAGGCCAAAGAAGACAATCCTAAGCCTCTTTTATCATTGTCCCCATTAAACAGATTTTTAGTTCCGTCTAGACTCCAGATAGAGAGGTGAGAGTGACAACCATTTCCAGTTAGGTGGGTAAAAGGCTTAGGCATAAATGTTGCCCGCATACCATGCAGTTCTGCTATCGATTTAACCATAAATTTGAAAAATACCTGGCGATCCGCTGTGGTGAGTGCATCATCAAAGTCCCAGTTCATTTCAAATTGACCATTGGCATCCTCGTGGTCATTTTGATAGGGTCCCCAACCGAGCTCAATCATGCTGTCACAAATTTGTTTAATTACGGGATATTGACGCATTAATGCTTGCTGATCATAGCAAGGCTTGCTCTGTTGGTCTTTGTCGTCAGCTATATCGGTTCCATCATCATTGATTAGATGGTACTCACACTCAACACCCGTTTTCATTCTGAAGCCTTGCTTTTCAGCCTCAGCTAACTGTCGTTTTAGAGCAACGCGTGGAGATGCCTCTACTGGCTTTCCATCCATCCACAAATCTGAGGCCAGCCAAGCAACTTCTGGCTTCCATGGCAATTGAATTAAACTGTCTGGATCTGGAATGGCAAACATGTCAGGGTGAGCAGGCGTCATGTCGAGCCAAGCAGCAAATCCTGCAAAACCAGCACCCTCTTTTTGCATATCATCAATAGCCCTTGCTGGAACTAATTTTGAACGCAAACTACCAAATAAATCCACAAAACTTATTAGAAAATACTCAATCCCTTTTTCTTTAGCTACTTTACTAAGTTTAGTTGCCATAAATACTCCTATCTTTACCGTCTCAAAAAATTAATACCTATTTAAACTCCATTCTTTCCAGGAATCCAGCTTGTCCCTGCAAGAGGAACTCCAGCCATAGCCGCAGCCTCCATCGTTAATGCTACCATATCCTCTGGTTCCAAATTATGAACGTGGCTTTTACCGCAGGCACGAGCTAAAGTTTGCAACTCAAGTGTGAGAACATTGATATAGTTTGCCAGTCTTCGACCTCCTAAAATGGGGTCAAGTCTTTTTGCTAGTTCAGGATCCTGTGTCGTAATTCCAGCTGGATCATTGCCTTGCTGGTAATCATCCCAAAACCCAGCGGCGGATCCGATCGCTTTATAATCTTCATCAAACTCAGGACTCTGGTCTCCTAAAGCTATTAAAGCCGCAGTTCCAATCGCAACCGCATCTGCTCCAAGTGCAAGTGCTTTTGCAACGTCTGCACCACTCCTGATACCGCCAGAAACAACCAACTGAACTTTACGATGCATATCCATTTCTTGTAAAGCTTCTACAGCCATTCGAACTGCTGGTAATGTTGGAATTCCTACATGCTCAATAAAGACATCTTGAGTAGCCGCAGTTCCCCCCTGCATTCCATCAACGACAACAACATCAGCTCCTGCCTTAACCGCAAGAGTGACATCATAAAATACGCGGGTTGCACCAACTTTAACGTAAATCGGTTTCTCCCAGTTTGTGATTTCTCTGAGCTCTTGAATCTTAATCTCAAGGTCATCCGGTCCTGTCCAATCTGGATGCCGACAGGCTGATCGCTGATCAATACCTTCAGGAAGATCTCTCATTTGTGCGACTCTGGGCGAAATCTTTTGGCCCAAAAGCATACCACCGCCGCCCGGCTTTGCTCCCTGACCAAGAACTATTTCAATGGCGTCGGCTCGTCTAAGATCATCAGGATTCATACCATATCTTGAAGGAAGGTATTGATAAACAAGCGTTTTTGAATGGCCTCTCTCTTCAGGAGTCATTCCACCATCACCCGTCGTTGTACTTGTACCTGCAATTGTTGCACCGCGCCCTAAAGATTCTTTAGCCTGAGCTGAAAGTGAGCCAAAGCTCATTCCAGCGATAGTGATTGGAGTCTTCAAATGAATTGGATTTTTTGCAAAACGACCGCCAAGGGTAACTTCAGTCGTGCACTTTTCTCTATAGCCCTCAAGAGGATACCTTGAGGTCGACGCACCTAGAAAAACTAAATCATCAAAGGTTGGAATTTCTCTCTTTGCACCAAAACCTCGAATATCATAGATTCCTGTTTTTGCTGCACGCTGAATTTCAGCAATGACATGACGGGGAAAAGTTGCTGACTCAATTAATGTTGGATTGTCTTTACTCATAAATCTTTTCTCCTTAATAGTCATCGACTTGGTCGATATCAAAATTATATAATTTACGTGCTGAGCCATATCGACGAAACTCATCTGCACTGTAATTCATTTGCGCCATCTCTAAAAGCTTAGTCAATTCTTCTTTGTGTTCTTTTTTCATTTCTTTTTCTACACAATCTGCTCCTAAGCTTTTAACTTTTCCTCGAACGTAAATTTTTGTTTCATAGATTGAATCACCTAGAGCGTCACCAGTATCGCCACAGACAACTAAGGTTCCTGATTGGGCCATAAATGCACTCATATGACCAATATTGCCGCCTACTACGATATCAACCCCTTTCATTGAAATGCCACAACGTGAACTGGCATCGCCCTCAATAACAAGCAGTCCGCCATGGCCAGTTGCAGCAGCGTATTGAGAGGCGTTACCTGTCACCCGAACTTCTCCAGACATCATATTTTCTGCTAAGCCTGGGCCAGCATTTCCATTAATTTTTATTGATGCCTCCTGATTCATGCCCGCGCAGTAATAACCAACATGGCCATTAATTTCAACATTAACCTTTTTCGTCAATCCGACCGATAGCGCATGCTTACCGACCGTGTTATTGACAACGAATTTATCGCCAGAAGAGCCACTTTGCAATTTTTCATTGAGCTCTCTGACACTGCTTTCGTTTAAATTTATTGCTGTCATATTTAACTCCTTTTCCAACTATAAATTTGTGTTGGTTCAGGCTCCCATATGCATGCATTTTCTGCGCCTGGCAGGGTTGCGATTGCACGATACTCTGATGACATTGCAGCCCAGTCATCCGTCTCAGCCATAATTGCTGGTTTACATCCAATTGGATCCCTCATCACAGCAAAGCCATCTTTAGTGCCAATGGCAAAAGTATAAAACCCATCTAGATCATCTATAGCATGATTCAATGCCTCATCTAAGTCATCACCCTCACTCAAGCGCCAACTCAAATATCCTGCAGCAACCTCACTGTCATTATCTGTCTTGAATTGAACGCCTGTACGTTTTAGGGTTTCACGAAGACGATTGTGATTTGACAATGAACCGTTATGTACTAGGCATAAATCTTGTCCCGTAGAAAAAGGGTGTGAGTGCTCAGTAGTAATAGCACTTTCAGTCGCCATTCGTGTATGGCCAAGCGCATGAGTTCCAGTCATATTTTTAATGTCGAATTGTTCTATAAAATCAGCCGGGTTACCCTTGCCCTTGAAGATTTCAATATTAGTTCCTGCACTTGTAACACTCAGCTCACTCCAATTTAATGCGAGCCACTCCTCCACTTCATTCAGTGAATTGTCCAAAGAGAGAACTGCATGGTTCTGAGTAACGGTAAATTTTTTGAGAGAAAAATTAGAGTTAACTGATTTTTCAAAAGTAGTCCAGTCAAAATCTAATTTTTGAGAAAGAATTGTAACCTTGCACCCTTTGTCATTTGGATCTCGATAGACAGCCATACCAGCGCTATCAGGGCCACGCTCTGTCATCTCACTCAACATAGGCGCGACTAATGCTCCTAGTTCAGACTCAAGCGTAGGATTTTTAATAAAAAGTCCAACAATTCCACACATATTTACTCCCAATAATCAACACAATCTTTGAATTAATATTAACTCAAAAAAATGATAGTTTAAATTAAAAACGTACTAATTTTTTAGTAATGATTTATTATCTAGTAGAGTCTTAAAAACTCTTGAACTTCCCAATCAGTTACTGCCTGATGATATCGATCCCATTCATCTTTCTTGTATGAGAAAAATTGAAGAAGCATTGAATCTCCGAGCACCTCTCTAGCAAAGTCATCTTCATTTAACGCCTCAATAGCTTCAAGAAGATTACGAGGCAATGATTTGATATTAGATGCCTCCATTTCTTCAGGGCTTAAAGTATAAAGATTAATATTTAGAGGCTTGCCTGGGTCAATCTTATTTTTAATTCCATCAATAACTGAGGCAGTTGTCATTGCCAGAGATAAGTATGGATTCATGCACATATCCGCTGCGCGGTTTTCAATACAAAATCGATTTTGAGGAAGTCTCAGCATACATGAGCGATTGTTATCTCCATAACCCATTGTCGTTGGAGCCCATGTGTAAACGCCACCTTCAAATCCTCCCACAATAGGAACAAGTCCATTATATGAGTTGACTGTCGAGCAAGCTATTGCAGTTATGGATGTGCCATGTTTAATCAATCCGCCAACTGCGTGATAAGCTTGATCAGAGAACTTACCATCTTTTCCTTCAAAGATATTTTTGTTATCCTTGTTGCTGGTCATACTGAAGTTTATGTGTGCACCTGATCTCCAGTCACCAATCGTTGGCTTAGGCATAAAGGTGATAAACATTCCATATTTTTTAGCCACTTCTTTGAGTAACACTCTCAAGAATACTAATCGATCAGCCATTTGAAGTACATCGGTATACGTGAAGTCAAGCTCAAATTGTGAATAGGCGCCTTCTGCAACAACATCCTTCATTTCCCATCCTAACTCATTAACGGTGTCGATCAACTCTTTAAGAAACTCCATCGAATCTATTGAGTATTCAACGTCATATCCAAAGGCTTGCCTTCTCGGACGAAGGCCTTCGCCTGGCAATGGATCATCATCTATTGCTTTGACTGGCTGTCCATTTTCATAGCGCATCGCAATAAATTCTGGCTCGATACCACAAAATGCTTTATAGCCAGCATCATCGGCATTTTGGACAGCTCTTTTAAGCGTCTGTCGAGGACACAAATTGTAAGGCTCATCCTCCCACCACAAGTCAGAAAAAACCCATACACAGGTTTTATCCCATGGACAAATAACTAAACTATCTAGATCTGGAACTGGAATTTGATCCGAATCATTGGGGCCCAACTCTGGTACAAATGAAACGGAGTGGACAGCAAATTGTGGTCCTTTTCCTGCACACAAGGCTTCAAATTCTGCAAAAGGTATTGGCTTAGTTTTAGGGAGCCCAAGCATATCAATCCAACAAGAAAGAATATACTTAATGCCAGCCTTTTCAAGTCTCGCCTTTTCTTCAGCGACACGCTTTTTTGACGGAAGCGCATCCGCCATCTTTGTGTGATAAATTGTAGTCATACTTTTCTCCTTCTATTTTCTTAAATTTATTATCAAAGCTTCTCTTGGGACTTTAACAAAAACTGATTCTTATAAGTTGCAAGCCCTTTCATCACTTCAACATCCTTAATATCATCATTATTGAAACAATGCTCTTCAAGAAAATTACTTAATGTATCGTCACTCTCTGATGCGATCTCGACTAGTAAGTCATATCGACCCGTCACCCACATAATAAAAACTATTTCATTGCAACTCTCTAGCCTTTTAGCAACAACACTAGGGCTTGAGTTGGATGCAACCTTGATACCCAACATGGAATCGGTTGAATAGTTTATTGCTGATCGATCAGCGAGTGCTTTGATTTGTAGAACTCCAGCATCCTTCATGCGGTTCACTCGATTTCTTACTGTGCCTTCAGAGATATCAAGAGTGTTTGCAATCTCTTTGAAAGGCAATCTCCCATCTAACTCAAGTAAATCAATGATTTGTTGATTTAACTTATCCTTAAGGGTGTCTCTCGTTGGCAATTGCGAGCTCAAATCATTGGCTCTATCACTACCCTGATTTAAATTAACTAAACGACTACTCGAGTTACTCATCTTAATAGCCTAATTTTGTGGCATATCTTCTGGATCTATTCCAGGAACAAATGTAATGCCAGCTTGCTGTTTCCAGTCATGAGGGTAAGCTGCATAAAAAATAACGCATTTTTCATCACACTCATAAGCAATTAAATTATCTTTCGGTATATACAGAACATCACCAGGGCTACACTCATAGGCGACACCATCACAAGTCAACCTAAAGGTTCCCTCCATGCAATAAATAATCTCATCACATGTCAGCTCCCAAGGAACAGATACTTCATTTAAAAAATTAAGTCCGCCACACATCGTATCACTCACAGCACTGGTGACAAAAGGCTTAATATAGCTTTTGCCAGGCTCAAGAGTATGAAGGCGGTGCTCAATGTCGCTGAACTTATATAATTGTGGTTTATTCTCTTTCATTATTTTTTCCTTATTCAGTTGATTCAAGTTTTTCGTTTAGTTCGACAACATAGCCATCTGGATCTTCAATAAATGCAAGTATTCGAGTGCCCGCATTCATTGGCTTAGCAGGACTAATAATTTTGGCACCACTGGCTTCTAGGTCTTCAACAGCTTTATATACATCTGGCGTTTCTATACAAATATGGCCCCATCCATTACCTTTATCGTAGTGCTCTTCTTGGTCCCAGTTATGTGTGAGCTCCAAGGCAGGAAACTCCCTTTCAGGACCGTAACCTACAAAAGCATTTGTATAACGCCCTCCTGGATAATCGGTTTTTCTTAAAACATGCATTCCTAATATGTCACAATAAAATTGGATTGATTTATCTAAATCAAGAACTCTCATCATGGTGTGCGCCAATCTATATTCGCTATTAAAATTTTCATTTGTCATAATTACTCCTCATTAATTATTTTATTTTGTTACAGAATCTACAACCATCTTCTGAAATGCTCTCACGCTATCCTCCCAGTAAGGAGAAAGCATCCCTCCATCATTTGAAACAGGTGATGCCCGACCCAGTTGCATCCTTTCACAAATTGCGTGATCCTCTTTATGAACTTCCCACCACAACTTTTTCATTGCATCAATCTCTTCAGATGTAGCAATTTTATCTTCAGTACTATATATCACTCTTTTCTGAATGGTATGTTCTGAATCCACAGGAATATTTAGATGGACTCCAATTTGATCAGGAAAGTACCTTCCAATTATAAAATTAGGAAACAGCGTAAGATATCTTGAACTAACAGACAAACTTCCTTCAACCTTATTTTCCTCATCTAAATCTATCGCACTCCCGACGCAAACACCGTCCACTATTGTGTAGTGATCTTCAAGTGGCTGACTTGTGGTTGTTCTATGAACAAACTGAACATGATATGGTTCAATAAAGTTTTCCATAAGGAACTTCCAGTTTGTAGATATCTTTCCAAAATTTAATGTTGCTAAAGGTTTAACTTTATTGAAATCAATGTCCTCAAAATTATTTATTAAAGGCTTAGCATAATCTTCAAAAGCTTCAGCATCATTACTCAAATTAACAAAGATCCAATCATGCCAAACAAATATATTTATTGACCTTAAATTATGTTCAGACATATCAAATCCCTCAGGAACATGCTCCTTACCACCAAAAAAAGGAGTGGCGCAAAGCTTGCCATCAAGATTGTATGTCCAGGAATGATAAGGACAACAAATCATTGAACCAACATTCATCGGCTCATTGACTAACTTCAGGCATCGATGAGAACATACATTATGAAAAGCTGCAATCTCTCTTTGAGCATTTCTAATTAGAACAATTGGCTGACCTGCAACAGTAATAGGTATCGCATCACCTGATTCTCTCAATTCATGCGCGAATCCAACAAAAACCCAATTATTTAAAAATAGAGAATTGCACTCAGAGTGAAAGTAGCTTTCACTCGTATAGGCAGAACTAGGGAGGCCTTGCTCAACTTGATTTTTTGTCTTCATAATAAAAGAATATTTTTTTGATTATAAAATTATAGACCTAAAATTACATATAATGCAATAAATACTTTAATTAATTGTCTATATTGTCATTTATTTACAAAAAATTGAATAATATGTAATTTATTTGGGTATTATTTATATTTATTATGAGTACTAAACAGAGTAAGCCAAATATTGATCTTGGTGGTTATAGCGGTTATAGATTAAAACAATCAATTGAGATTGATGATGAAATTACTCGTATTGGTCCTAACACTCCAGCGGGTGAGTATCTTCGAAGGTATTGGCATCCAGTTTTTATATCTTCAGAACTTCATGAACTTCCAATAGCTGTAAAAATCTTGGATGAAGAGCTTGTCTTATTTAGAGATAAAAGCAATCAAATTGGCCTAGTTCATAAGCATTGTCCACATAGGCAGGCTTCACTCGAATTTGGAATTTGTCAAGATAAAGGAATTAGTTGCTGTTATCACGGATGGCAGTTTGACATTGATGGAACAATAATTGAAGTTCCTGGGCAGCCGAAATTCTCAGCCGATGCTATAAAACAAAAAGTACGCTTGGGAGCTTACCCGACACATGAATACAAAGGTTTAATTTTCGCTTATCTGGGGCCAATAGAGAGCATGCCTGAATTCCCTATTTATGATTGCTTTGAGTTTGAAAATATGGAAATGGTTCCATATAAGGCTCCCTTTGAATGCAACTGGCTTCAGGTCCTCGATGCTATCGTTGATCCAATTCATACCTCGTTTCTTCACTCAAATATGAGTCGTCAACAGTTTTCACAAGGCTTTGGCGAAGTTGGACAGATGGATTTTGTTGCACGCGATTGTTGGATTCTCGGGTGCAATACAAGAAGGGTGGGTGACAATGTTTGGTTTAGAATTAATGAAGTTATTCTGCCAAACTTTACGCAAGCTGGAGCTGCATTTCAAGCTGATGGAACTAAACAATTACTTTACGGTCGCAGTTCGTTCACAAGATGGGTAGTTCCAATTGATGACGAAAAAACAATTTGTTATGCCTGGGCTAATTTTGGCGACCGAGGTGATCCCCTTGAATACAATACTCCTGAAGGGCCAGAACTTATTGAGCAAGGTGAAATATTCGATAGGCCTTATGAAGAGCGCCAAAGATTTCCTGCAGATAGAGAAGCTTGCGAAGGTATGGGACCAATCAACATTCACAAAAACGAAAATCTAGTAGCGAGCGACCAGGGCGTTGCAATGATGCGCCAAAGAATTAGACAACAAATCAGAAGTTTGGGTGATGGTAATGAACCTTACAAAGCCACAGACTTAAAAGAGTCTCCAATCCCTACCTATGGAGGCGACTCTGTTCTCAATATTCCAATAATGGATGAGGATGAAGATAGTTTCTTTAGTACACTTGCTCATGAATTCATTAAAATTCAGTTTGATGTTGATGGCAAATCTGAAAAAGAAAGAATTGAAATTGTAACCAATAAATTAAAAGAAATTCAGTCAAGAGAGAATTCATAATCTAATAACAGTTATGGTCAGTGATAAAAAAATTAGAGTGCACTTTAAGAGTAACCATGCAAACCCTGATTCATTTCCGCCAACGATTGAAGGAGAGCGTGTATTTGCAATCACCGAAGAAAGATTTAATAAGGCAGTTGAAGGCTACCCAGACTTAAAAGATAAGATTGATCCTGTCTTTGATTGGGATCTCGATAACTTTTATGAATCCATGAAAACAGCAGAAGTACTTGTTTGTTGGGACTTTCCAACTGAAAATCTATCTGAAATTGCGCCTAATTTAAAATGGATCCATATTATTGGTGCCGGCGTTGAGCATCTATGCCCGATGGACTGGGTACCTGAAAATGTCTCTGTTGTTAATAATAGAGGAGTTCATTCCGCCAAAGCTGGTGAATTTGGGCTCATGAGTGTCTTGATGCTTCACACCCATATTCCTGAAATAGTTAGAAACCAACAAAGTAATTACTGGGAGTCCCTCTACTCCTCTCCCATAATGGGGAAAAATTTACTTGTGATTGGAGTTGGCAATATTGGTTATGCAGCTGCTCAAAAGTGCAAGCTACTTGGAATGAATGTGATTGGTGTGAGTCGTCACGGAAAAGACCTTGATGATGTTGACCAAATGGTAACTCAAGATGAGCTCGATGAAGTGCTGCCTCTTGCTGACTATATATTTATGTCAATCCCAAACACAAAGGAAACTTTGAACCTTCTGGACAAGAGACGTCAGTCATTAATGAAGCCTGGCGTAGGAATCATTAATGTTGGGAGGGCTGCAACAATGGACTATGATGCGCTTGTTGACAACTTAAACTCTGGCCACGTTAAGGCGGCAATCATTGACGTGTTTGACCCTGAACCACTGCCATCAGATTCTAAGCTATGGACTACGCCCAACCTTATGGTTATGCCTCATATCTCTGCTGATGATGGTGATACCTATATTCCGCTTACACTCGATTTGGTGATGATGAATATGCGAAGATACATTGCGAATGAGACCCTCAATAATCTCGTTAACCCTGAATTAGGTTACTAAGACTCTGAAATCCTCTGCAGCTTTTTGAGAGACATTTTTAAGACATCCATGCGGGTCCTCAAAAGCCTTTTCAATTGAAAAATTTTCATTAACAATGCCATACGAATTAGTTACTTTGAACTTTTTATTAAAAGCTTCTGGATCATCAACTGAGCCTGCAATGACAAAAACTCTACAGTTGAATTGATTTGCATAATTAATAACGCCTATTGGAGCCTTACCCCTCTCGCTTTGACTATCAATCCGTCCCTCTCCAGTAATGACTAAATCTGCATCCATTAAATATTGATTAAAGTTGAGCGTCTCTAGGACAATGTTAATTCCACTTTTAAGTTCTGAATTTAAGAAGGCTTTAATACCGAAGCCTAATCCACCGGCAGCGCCAAACCCAGACTGGTCAAGTAACTGACTGTTTAACTGACTTGAGATGACCCCATAATAGTGAGTCATGATTGACTCTAGCTCTACAATCATTTTATGGCTTGCCCCTTTTTGTGCTGCAAAAACTCTAGTGGCGCCTTGATCTCCGAGAAGTGGATTATCTACATCACAGGCAATCTCGATAGATGTCTGCTTTATCCGTGAATCAATATGACTTAGGTCAATATCAGACAACAAACTTATAGTTTCAAAATGACCTTTCAACTCATTGCCTCTAGAGTCTAAAAATTGAACACCTATTGCCCTTAAAAACCCAAACCCTCCATCATTAGTAGCGCTCCCTCCAAGACCAATAATGATTTTTTCTGCTCCTTTGTCTAGTGCAGCGATTAGAAGTTGTCCGACTCCAAAGCTGGATGCAGCCATTGGATTCCTTTTGTCTGCAGAGACTAAATGTAAACCACATGCTTCTGCAATCTCGATCACTGCTGTATTTGAGTTTCCAAGCATGCCCCACTTAGCTCTTGAAACCTCACCCATTGGTCCTTCGACCTCTGAAAACATAAAACTTCCATTCGTTGCTGTTACCATTGCCTCGACTGTGCCTTCGCCACCATCGGCGATTGGGATCTTAATGATTTCTGCCTCTGGAAAAACATTTTGAAAGCTTGACTCAATTGTACTGGCGACCTCAAATGCTGAGAGCGTTTCTTTAAATGAATCAGGAGCTATTACAATTTTCATAAGGGAGAATTAGTTTAGATAACTCAAATTGATAAGAGTTCTTCTCGGTTTTTAAAGAATTCTAACGCCTCAGCGTTTGCAAGCGACTCTTTGTTTTTAATGTTGCGTCCATGAACCACATCACGCACTGAGATCTCTACGATTTTGCCGGATTTTGTTCGCGGAATGTCTGCAACTTCCAATATCTTCTCTGGGACATGTCTCGGCGTACACTCTGTGCGGATAGTTGACTTAATCTCCTTAATTACATCGTCCGTAAGCTCTCGCCCTTCGCGCATCTTCACAAAAAGTACAACACGAACATCATTGTCCCATTCCTGCCCAATCACAATACTCTCAAGTACAGCATCAACTTTATCTACTTGACGGTAAATCTCAGCCGTACCAATGCGCACACCTCCAGGATTCAAAACCGCATCTGAACGCCCATAAATCACTACGCCGCCATGCTTTGTAATTTCCGCAAAATCTCCATGAGCCCATACATTTTCAAAGTTCTCATAATAGGCAGAATAGTATTTCTGACCCCCCTCATCCTTCCAAAAGAATACTGGGCGTGATGGAAAAGATTGCGCACAAACAAGCTCACCTTGCTCTTGAAGAGCCGGCTTGCCTTCCTCATTCCAAACTTGCACATCCATGCCAAGCCCAGGCGCTTGTATTTCACCGCGATAGACCGGCAGAGTCGGTACGCCCAAAACAAAGCATGAGACAATATCTGTACCCCCAGAGATCGACGCGAGATGCAGGTCATCCTTGATCTCAGAATACACAAAATCATAACCCTCCGCCGAAAGCGGCGATCCCGTTGAGGCCATGCCACGCAGCGCTTCAAGATTGTGTCCAGATTTCGGCGTGAAGTTCGCCTTTTGCAGCGCCTCAATATACTTTGCTGATGTGCCAAATAAGGTGAATTTTTCGGCCTCAGCAAAGTCCCAAAGTGTGTCCCATCCAGGATAAGATGGTGAGCCATCAAAAAGCATTACCGTAGCCTTACTCGCCAACGCCGACACTAACCAGTTCCACATCATCCAAGAACAGGTCGTGAAGTAAAATACGCGATCATTTTCACGAACATCAGCATGAAACTGCAGCTCTTTGAGATGCTGTAAAAGTGTACCCCCGTGACCATGCACAATGCACTTGGGAGCGCCCGTCGTGCCTGAGGAATAGAGGATACAAAGCGGATGATCAAAAGGAACATGCGTAAACTCAACTTCATTCTCTGGACGGTTTGATAACACCTCCAAAAGTGTTGAGCAGTTCTCTATATCTCCCTGATATGATTGAATGTATTCAACCATTACGATATTCTCTATCGAAGGTAAATCATCTAAAAATGACTTAACCCTCTCAATTGTGTCATGTTCATTTCCATTGTAATAATAGCCATCAACAACGAAGATCATCTTAGGTTCAATCTGTCCAAAACGATCCAAGACTCCTTGCTTACCAAAATCGGGTGAGCAGCTCGACCAAATCGCCCCAATTGAGCTCGCCGCAAGCATACCAATGATCGCCGCCGGGTGATTAGGCAGAAAGGCCGCAACCCGATCACCTGGTCCAACACCGCAACCTTTCATATGCGCTTGAACTTTGGCAACCTGCTCGTAGACATCGCCAAAAGAAAGACGCAATTCGACCTTGTCCTCTCCGCGAAAAACAATCGCGTCTGCCTCATCACGACGTACTAGCATAGTTTCAGCAAAATTTAAGGACGCTTCAGGAAACCATTTGGTGTCAATCATCGATTTGCCAACTCGCACAGGACCTGAAAAATCACCAATCGCACCGCAAAAATCCGCAACCAATAGCCAAAACTCATCCGAGTGATTAATCGAATACTGATGCAAATCCCAATAGTTTGAAAGCTTTATATCTATTTTCTGGTTCGCATAGCTTAAGAACTTGGTGACATTCGCGTTTTGAATTTGCGACTCATTTGGTGTCCAGATTGGTGAGCTCAAGTATTCCTCCTCAAATAATTAGAGTAAATATTTAATTATACTTTTTACCCCAACGCTCTAGAGAAATGGTTGCAACAAAGATGATAAACATGCCAATCCACTGACTCATCCCAAGGGCATCCTGCAGGAGCATTACACCTAAAAGAATGGTAAATACTGGCTCTAAATACATCACATTAGATGTTCTAACAGGTCCAATGAGAGAAATTGATTTAAAGAAAAAATAGAACCCTCCACTCATGCCGATGGCTGAAAGAATACTCCAGATAAGCATCTCAGATGAGACTGAGGAAATAGGGTCTGAGGTAATAATAAAATAGACGGATACAAATATCAGTGAAGGCAAAATTGTTATATATTTTACTAGTCCCCATCCTGAATCGACGCTGTCATGCCTTGATAGAATGTTAACTGTAACTTGCGCACAAGATGCAACCAAACCCCAAAATATACCCCACAAGTTCCAAGTACTTGAATCGCCCTGAACCAAAACCCAAATACCAAATAGTGAGACTATAAGTGCTGCCACTGACAATAAATCAATGGATCGACTCTTAATTAGAGAATTAACAAAAAAAGTAATAATAGGAAAAGTGTAAATTACTACAACTGCAAGGCTTAGAGGGATAAGCTTTATTGAATACATATAAGACGAAATAAAGAGTGCTTGAAATAGACTAATAAGGATGAGTCTAATGTGAGTTGATTTATTTTTGGTCTTTTTGGGTGACTTGTTTAATGCACTTGCGAACAGAAAAGTACTTACATATCGAACCGAGAGAAGGAGAAACACGGTTCCTCCAACATTATAGAAATACGGAACAGCTGTTGCAGCAAGGGAAAAAAAGAAAGCAGCTAAGATTGCTGTAATGACGCTGTTTGAAATATTATTAGCCACAGTTATTGAGATACTCTAGATTACAAAAACCTGCATTTTAAGTCTCATCAGGACTAGTCGTCAAGGAATATATTTGTATCTATCTAAATAACACTAATTATAGATTCAGGGTCATTTGTTGTAATGGAGCTGGAGCCCCACTGAAGAAGTTTAACGGCAGTATCCTTATCATCTATCGTCCATGAATGATACTCGAGGCCAGAATTAATAATTTTTTTAACCAGGGTTTTTGAGTTTTCGTTATCAGTTGAAATTCCGTTTGCCTTTATTTTTGAAGCCTCGTCAATTAATTTGTCTATATCTCGACCTTCCTCACAAGAATAAAGAAGTAAAGCTTTGTATTTAGGCTCAAGTTCCTTTAGCGCTTTAATAACCTTGGAGTCAAATGAAATGATAACTACATCATCAGAGCTCATACTTGATCCTGAGAGCTGACTGAGCAGAGGCAATATAATTTCAGTGCCGCATTTAATCTCAATAAAAAACTTTTTTCCATAGGGAATAGCTTGTATGACCTCACTTATTGTTGGAATTTTTAGATTGAGATTAGAATCACCTTCGTAACTTAACTCTAACTCTTTTAAATCTTGAAGAGTTGAATTTTGGATGATTGCTTTAGTCTTACAAACTCTCTCAGTGTCATCATCGTGAATACAAACAATTTCTCCATCTTTAGTTAGATGGAAGTCACCTTCGATTCCATCAACACCCAGTTCCCAAGATGCCTCGAAAGCGGGCAAAGAATTCTCAGGAAGATTAAATGAAACCCCACGATGTGCAATAATCATAAAGCCATTCTACAGAAGATCTAACTATAACTTACGGTACCTAGAACAGTGAAACAGACAGATTCATCCAAAAACTTGGCATTAATCCAATGAGTAATATCAGGACACCGTTAACCGATAGAACAGTTTTCAGGTCTATAGGTGCAGAGATGACTATTTCTTTATCTGAATCATCAAAGTACATTGTCTTAATTATTTGTAAATAATAATAAGCACTGATGACTGCAAAAATAACTGCGATGATAGCGAGAATGACATAGCCCTCTGAAACCACCTGCTGAAGAATAAATAATTTTGAATAGAAACCAATAAATGGAGGCACCCCAGCCATTGAAAGCATAACAACAAGCATAATGAGTGCGAACCATGGAGAATGTTTACTTAAACCTCTAAAATCTGAAATTTGGTCTGCCTCAAACCCATTACGATTCAGAACTATGATTGAACCAAAGGCTGCTAGGCTCATCAAAATATAGGCCAAAACATAAAAAACAGCTGATCCATAGCCCTCTACAACGCCTGTTACAAATCCAAGAAGCACGAACCCTACATGGGATATTGTTGAGTAAGCAAGCATCCTCTTGATGTTAACTTGAGTCAAGGCAACCAGAGAGCCAACTGCAATCGAGAGTATGGCGAGTATCATGAATAAATCAGCCCAATAATGCTGAAAATTACTCAAACCGTCAATTAAGAGACGGACTAAAAGGGCTACAGCGGCAATTTTTGGTACCGTTGATAAAAACATTGTGACTGATGTTGGTGAGCCTTGATAAACATCTGGCACCCACATATGGAAAGGAACTGCACCAAGCTTGAAGGCAACGCCTATCACTAAAAATACTAGGCCAAAATTAAGTATCAATGTCTGCTGTGGCTCTAAAGTTGTTAGACTTGCAAAACTTGATATTTGTGCAATATCTAAGCCACCAGTTATGCCATAAATCATTGACATGCCGTACAATAATAGGCCCGAAGCAATAGCACCTAAAACAAAATACTTTAATGCCGCTTCAATCGCAAAAGCTCTATCCCTTGCTGTTGCAATGAGCGCATAAAGTGAAAGTGACATTATTTCTAGTCCCAAATAAAGCGTAAGGAGACTATGTCCAGAAACCATGACCATCATTCCAAGGATAGACATTAACGCAAGAATATAATATTCATTCCTTAATAGATCATGAACTCTGAGATATTGACGAGAATAGACAAGAGCAATAACTGAAAATCCAAGTATAAAGACTTTAAATGTTGATCCTAAATTGTCTAATACGAATGTTCCAGAAAAAATAGTTGCGCTCTCTCCAATTAAACTGAATGCAAGAACGCCTGTAATAATGAGAGCTAATTGGGACAAATGATAAGTAAATTTCTTGTATTGCTCTCCAGCAAAGAGGTCAAATAACAAGATAAAAGAAATTGCACTTAGCAGAAAAAGCTCTGGTAAAGCAAAGATAAGTTCTGAAGCATTGAAGTTAAAATTGATCATAATATAACTGGTATTTTAGTAGTGAGCGCCTGCTCTAATAGGTTAACGATAGAGACGTGCATCACCTCAATGACTGGCTGAGGATAAACGCCCATCCATAATACTGCAACTGCAAGGATTGCAAGAATCCCAAACTCTCTTGCATTAACATCATTTAGCGTTTTTACATCTGGATTAACAATGGGCCCCCAAAAAACACGCTTAACCATCCAGAGCGTGTAAGCCGCGCCTACAATTAAAGTCATAGCGGCTAAAAATGCATACCAAAAGTTTGCTTGAAGAGCGCCAAGAATTACCATAAACTCTCCAACAAAACCTGAAGTGCCAGGGAGTCCGGCATTCGCCATTGCAAATAGAACTGCAAACCCTGTAAACTTCGGCATTGAATTGACAACACCGCCATAAGTTGAAATTTCTCTAGAATGGAGTCGATCATAAAGTACGCCTACCACTAGGAACATGGCTGCAGATATAAAGCCATGAGAAACCATTTGAATCATTGCACCTTCTAGGCCAAGGTAGGCACTCTCTATACTAGCGCCAGCAATCGATAGAAGTTCGCCATTTGAATCCATCTTCATAATTGAAAATAAAGCAAAGACGCCTAAAGTAACAAATCCCATATGAGAGATTGAAGAGTAAGCAATCAATTTCTTCATGTCCTTTTGGACTAAGGCTACGAAACCAATATAGACAATCGCAATCAATGAAAGCACAATCACTACAAAAGCAAAATAGGATGATGCATCTGGCGTTATAGGGAGTGAAAATCTAAAGAATCCATAACCACCCATCTTCAGCATAATAGCAGCCAGAATTACTGAGCCGCCTGTCGGCGCCTGCACGTGAGCATCAGGAAGCCATGTATGCACTGGAAACATCGGCACTTTGACAGCAAACGCAAGGAAAAATGCCCAGAAAATCCAGCTCTGCTGACTCAATGTCAGTGGCAAGGAATGCATATCAGAAATAGCAAATGATCCACCAAGGTTGTACATATAAATCAGTGAAACAAGCATAAATACTGAACCCAGAAATGTGTACAAAAAGAACTTAATCGCAGCATAGACACGGTTTTGTCCGCCCCAAACACCAATGATTAAGAGCATTGGGATTAGTGAAGCCTCCCAAAAAACATAGTAAAGCATTGAGTCCATCGCTGAAAAGACACCAATAATGATTCCTTCCATCATCAAAAATGCTGCCATGTAGTCTGCTATCCTATCCTTAATAACTTCCCAACCGGCGATGATGACTAATATTGTAGAAAAAGTAGTCAAAATGATCAAAGGCATTGAAATTCCATCTATTCCAAGATGATAAAAAATATTAAACTGAGATATCCAGCTCATCTTTTCAATGAACTGCATCGATGATGTCGTGGTATCAAAGTCTAAAAACAAATTGATGGACAATAGAAAGACGAGTATTGATATCCCTAGACTGGTCCATTTTGCAAGTTGGCTTCTATTATTTCCGATCAAGAGGACTGCGACACCTCCGAAAATAGGCAACCAAATCAATATACTTAGCAATGAATCCATACTTCTACCTTAACTTAAAAATGAATAATCTGAAGCGATTAGCACCCAACCCAAAACTAGCATCAAGCTCACTATCATAAAGAATGCATAGTGGTAGACATAGCCAGTCTGAACAGGCCTTATAAAGGCACCCAAATAACGTGTAAATTTCGCACTGCCATTGACAATTAGCTGGTCAATAAGTGCCATGTCTGAAATCTTCCAGAGGAGATTTCCAACCTTTAGTGCTCCCTTTACAAAGATAATTTCATTAAATTTATCAAATCCATAGAGAGAGTTAAGTACATAGTTTGTTCTCTTGAATTTTGATTGGATGGCCTTAGCCCAATCAGTTCGATATAAACAAAACACCCATGCCGTTAAACCGCCAGCAGTCATCATCCAGAATGGAAGAGTTACTACAGAATGCGTTATGAGTGCGAATGCAGAGTGGAAGTGACTTTTGAGCTTTTCTAAGGCGTGGTGTGATGAATCAATAGTAATTGCATTTTCTAACCATCCCCCAAATAGCATTGGTTCAATGGTGAGGTAACCAATAATAACTGAAGGAATAGCTAGGAGAACTAGTGGAACCGTTATTGATGGAGCTGTTTCGTGCAGGTGCTCTTCTGTATGAGTATCAACTCTTGATTTGCCATGAAAAACTAAAAACAATAATCTTAAACTATAAAAGGCAGTTATGAATACACCCAATACAACAGCGAAGTAGGCCCATCCTGCAAAAGGTAAGTCAGAATAATGCACAGCTTCAATAATCATATCTTTTGAGTAAAAGCCTGCAAAACCAGGAAAGCCAATCAAAGCCAATGTGCCAAGGAGCGAGGTAACATATGTGATAGGCATTTTCTTTCTAAGGCCGCCCATTTTCCTGATGTCTTGTTCATGATGGAGAGCAACAATGACAGAGCCAGCCGCCAAGAAAAGCAACGCTTTAAAAAATGCATGTGTCATCAAATGGAATATGGCAACAGAGTATGCGCTCACCCCAAGGGCAACTGTCATGTAGCCGAGCTGAGACAGGGTTGAATAAGCCACCACTCTTTTAATGTCGTTTTGGACAATGCCCAGCAACCCCATAAATAGTGCAGTAATTGCGCCGATAATCATTACCACAGTCAATGCAACGTCACTTAATTCAAACAATGGTGACATACGAGATACCATAAATATTCCTGCTGTTACCATGGTCGCAGCATGAATCAGCGCTGAGATTGGAGTTGGGCCTTCCATTGACCCTGGCAGCCAAACATGCAGAGGAACTTGAGCAGACTTACCCATCGCTCCAACAAAAAGGAGGAGGCATACCACTGTTATAGCGGATACACCACCAAACAATGTTTGCCCAACAATTAGCTCTTTTTGGCTAAACGTTTCAGCATAGTCAAGCGTTCCAAAAAACATGAGAACAAAGGCTATACCTAAAAGAAAGCCAAAGTCGCCAACTCGGTTTACAAGGAAAGCTTTTAGATTTGCCTCAATCGCCGATTCTTTGTGGTGCCAAAATCCAATTAAAAGGTAAGAAACCAATCCAACAGCCTCCCACCCAAAGAATAGCTGCATGAAGTTATTTGAGATTACAAGGGTAAACATTGCAAAAGTAAAAAGAGAGATATAACTAAAAAATTTAGTGTATCCCTTGTCATCATGCATATAGCCGATGGTGTATATATGAACCATTAGGGAGACAAAAGAAACAACGACCAGCATCACCGCAGTCAGGTTGTCAACTAGAAACCCTACACTGATATTGAGGCCACCAATTTGCATCCAGGTGTAGATGTTCTGATTAAAAATATCGGCATCATTTAAAACGTGGTAATTAAAGACATAGATTGACAAAACTGTCGAAAGAGCAACCCCTAATATGGTGATTGAATGTGAAATCTTTCTCCCTAATCTATTTCCTGCAAGCCCAACAATCACAGAGCCAATCAAAGGCGCTAGAACAATTGTCAAATAAATATCAAGCATTACTACCCCTTCAAAGTGTTGGTGACATCAATATCTATCGAGCCGCGATTTCTATACATCAATGTCAAAATCGCAAGACCGATAGCAACTTCTGCTGCAGCCACTGTTAAAATAAAGAATACAAATATCTGCCCAGAAAGATCTGAACCATAAAAAGAGAAGGCAACAAAGTTAGTATTAACCGCCGCCAAAATTAACTCAACACACATCAAGATCATGATGATGTTTGTTCTGTTAATAAAGATACCTGCAAGCCCAATACAGAAAACAATTGAGCTCAGGATTAAGTAGTCAGAAAGTGCTATCATTTTGACTCCTTGTTTGAATCTTTATTGATGGATGCAAACCTCATTCTATCTTTGGCCTGAACCTTGATTTGCTCAGAAATAATTTGTTTCTTACTATTAACCTGGTTCCTGTGAACGAGAGTAATTGCCGCAATAATTGCAATCAATAGAAGTATCGCTGCGAGTTCAAATGGATAGACATAGACAGTATAAAGCTGCTCAGCAATAGCAGTGATATTACTATAGGATGCGCCATGTTTTTCTGGCAATCCAGCCGCTTCAAGATCGAAAGGACCGGCATTCAACACCAGAGCCATTTGCACAATGACTACTATGGATACAAAAATACCTAGCGGAAGATAACGCGTAAACTGAGCTCTAAGTGTCGATTGCTCTGTATCAAGCATCTTGATTACAAACATGAAGAGCACCATAACAGCGCCCACATAAATCAATATGAGTGTAATAGCCAAAAACTCTGCTTCAAGAAGGAGCCAGAGGCTTGCTGCACTGAAAAAAGTTAATATGAGCCAGAGTGCTGCTTTCGCTGTATTTCTTGAGGTAATCATCACAAATGAGCTTACGACAAAAAAGAACGAGAACACATAAAATAAGATTGATGTAAATTCCATAGCTACCTTTACCTATATTTAGAGTCTTTAAGTTTAGCTTTATTAATGGCACCTTCATTTTCATCGCCAATCGCTAATAAGCTTTTTTTATCAATGACACTCCCCTCTCTTGACTCGAATGCATAATCAAAGATATGCGTTTCAACGATTGCATCAACTGGGCAGGCCTCCTCACAAAAACCACAAAAAATACACTTAAATAAGTCAATATCATATTGAGTGGTTCTTCGGGTGCCATCCTCTCTCATTTCTGAGTCAATTGTGATTGCGTTTGCTGGACAAACTGCTTCACAAAGCTTGCATGCTATACATCTTTCTTCGCCATTTGGATAACGACGCAGAGCATGAAGGCCTCTAAATCTTGGAGAAATGGGTGTGCGCTCCTCAGGGAATTGGACAGTGATTTTTTTATTAACAAATTCCTTACTTGTGACCTTGAGACCAGTTCGAAGCTCACCAAGGCTAAAGTCATTCACTAATTTTTTAACTTTATTTATCATTTCTCATTCTCCTCAGAACCAAGGTCCAATATTTAATTGAGTCATCAATGCCACGACAAATATCCAAACAATTGTCAAGGGTAAGAAAACTTTCCAGCATAATCGCATAATTTGGTCATACCTAAACCTAGGGAATGAAGCGCGTATCCAAAAATACAAGAATAAAAAGAAACTCATCTTAGCCAAAATCCAAATTAAATCTGGAACAAATGCAAACCAACTCTCAAGATATGGGATTCCTTCAAATGGCGAATGCCACCCACCAAAGAACAATAAAACTGCAAGCATAGCCATGAAGATCATGTTGAAATACTCAGCCATAAAAAATAAAGCAAAAGGCATTCCAGAGTACTCAACATGGGTGCCTCCAACAATTTCAGACTCGCCTTCTACAACATCAAAAGGCGCCCTATTGGTTTCAACTAATGCGCCAATCCAGAACACGACCATCATTGGAAATAATGGGATCCAGTACCAATTCAATATGCCACCAGACTGACTTTCAACAACAGTATTTAGGTTCACAGAACTCGCAACCATAACTACAGTTACTAGAACGAAACCAATGACAAGCTCATAAGAAATAAGAAGTGCTGTACTTCTCAATGCCCCCAAAAGAGGATATTTTGAATTGGAGGCCCAGCCAGCTAAAACAATACCATAGACTCCCACTGATCCTATCGCCATCACATACAGCAGACTGACATCTATATTGGCAATATAAAAATCCTCACCAAGAGGGACGACCGCCCAAACTGCAACAGCTGGTACAAAGGCTAAAATAGGTGCCAACAAAAATAGATATATGTTTGACTTTGATGGAAAAATTATTTCCTTAAATAGCATCTTAAAGACATCTGCAAATGGCTGCAGAAGACCAAAAGGACCCACCCTGTTAGGTCCAATTCTTAGTTGCATAAAACCTATCACTTTGCGCTCTGCATAGGTCATATATGCCATCATAATAATGAGAGGAAAGATGAGAGCCAAGCCCTTTATCACAATAATTAATATATCTGCTAAGCCGCCATCAAACCAAGGAATTAAATGGTGAATAAGGTCAACGAATGATTGCCACATAACCAATACCTCCTATACCTTTCTGGCCTGACTAGTATGAACAAAAACACAATCTTCTGCGACATCATCTGAGATTGAGACTGGCACGCCAAGGTAAAGATCATCTTGATCAAGATTTAATTTCTTTGCCGTTGATTTTGAAATATAAGCACTATTAATCTTTCCTATGTTTGACTCCTGGAGAGATTCTGCTCTTCGAGTGACATTATCAATTGCATAAGGAGCATATTGCCATAGCGTTGCAATGTCTGAGTCTTCAAAACTCTGTGCATTTGAACCATCAATATTGGTCTGCGCCTTTGAGGATAAAAGTGCTTCTTCAGCAACCTGTGATGAATCTATAAAATCAAAGCCTTCAAGCTCTAATAAATCTGCCATTACTTTGATGATTTTCCATCCAGGCTTTGATTCTCCAGGGCTTTTAACAGAGGCACTAAAAGACTGCGCGATTCCATCAAAGTTGATATGAGTGCCTGATGTTTCATAAAAAGAAGCCATAGGGAGAATCACATCAGCGCTCAATAGAGTTGATTCATCCTCAAAACTTGTTAATGAAACAACAAAGACATCACCCTTGTTAAATAAATCCAGTGCTAGCTTTGGATTAAAAAAGTCATAGTCACAGTCTACATCCGTTAATAAGAATGCTTTAGAACTTTCAGAGAGCATAGAGGTGGCATTCATTCCTTGGTTAGCTGGAATAAAGCCAACTTTTTCAGCGGAGTGGGCATTACCTGAAAGCGTCAAATTAGCAATTTTTGAATTTGATATTAATGCAATTTGAGAAATAAGGTTATTGATTGCTACTGAGCTAGGATTACTGTTTAGATGTTCTCCCAAAACAATCATTCCATTTTCAGAGGTAATTAAATCTTCAGCAATCTTATTATGTTCCTCTCCTGAAGTCACTTTTGATAAATACTCTGGTAGATCATCTTTAGTCTTGACATAAATAGACTTTAGAATAGATTGAAGGGTTGGTAATAATGCTTGCGGTGAAGATAAAAGATCTATTTTTGTTTTAAAGTTAAAGTCAAATTTCTTGCTATTAATGGTGTTGACTGTTGCTCCATTGATAACTGCCTTTCTAATACGATGATTAATCATAGGCTGCTCTAAGCGCGTATATGAACTCAAAATTAATGCATGGTCCACTGCCTCAATTTCAGATAGATTAATACTTGAGTCCATTGAGCTTCCCTCACTCAAGTTAGCATGGTCTAATCGAAAATCAATATTTTCTGTCCCAAAACCGCGAGCTAATTTTTGCATCAAGTAGTATTCCTCTAATGAAGCATTTTTTGAAGCCAAGACACCTAACTGCTCTGGACGCTTTGCATTATTTTTAATCCCTTCAATTGCAAACTCAAGTGCCTCATGCCACTCTACTTCCAGCCATTCACCATTTTTTTTGACTTTAGGTTTTAGTGCACGACTGTCATCATTTAAACCCTCATACGAGAAGCGATCTCTATCAGAAATCCATGTTTCGTTTACAGAGTCATTGTCTCTAGCAACAACTCTCTTTACCTTGCCTCTATAAGTTTGAGTAAAAATATTGGAACCAACCAAATCATGTCGCGCAACACTCTGGACTGCATTCATTTGCCAAGTTCTTGCTTCATACCTGAAAGGCTTTGAAGTGAGAGCCCCAACTGGACAAACATCAATCATATTTCCTGAAAGCTCTGACTGAATCCCTTCTGTTAAAAAGGGTTCAATTTTCACACCTTCGCCCCTTCCAGTTCCGCCCATCTCCACGATACCGGCAACCTCAGCACCAAATCTTACACAGCGAGTACAGTGTATGCATCTTGTCATGTCAGTTTGAATGAGTGCGCCGATGCCTTTATCTGGAACGATTCTTTTGCCTTCATTAAATTTTGAAACACCAGAGCCATACTCCATTGCAACATCTTGGAGCTCGCATTCTCCGCCCTGATCACAGATTGGACAGTCCAAAGGGTGGTTAATCAACAAAAACTCCATGACTGCTTTTTGAGCAAACTTGGCTTTATCATTTTTTGTATGAATTTTCATGCCGCTCGCAGCAGGGGTTGAACAGGCTGGCTGAGCTTTAGGTACTCCCTCGATGTCTACTAGACACATCCTGCAATTTGCAGAAACTGATAGCTTTTTGTGATAGCAGAAACGAGGAACCTCTATTCCCTCTCTATCAGCAATAGTAATAATGGAGTCGCCTTGATTAGCGCTGACTAGCTGGCCATCAATTTCAATTTCAATCTCAGACACTTGCCTCTTCCTCAATTAAATTATGTTCCATTTCCACCATGCTTTTACCGTTCTCGATATAGTATTCAAATTCTTCTCTAAAGTTTTTAATGAAGCTTTCAACAGGAGTAGCAGCTGCGTCTCCAAGAGCACAGATTGTATTTCCCATAATTTTTTCTCCAACAGACAAAAGCAAATCAAGGTCTTCTCTTTTGCCTTTACCGTCAAGAATTCTTTGAAGCATTCTATAAAGCCAGCCTGTCCCTTCTCTGCAAGGCGTGCACTGACCACATGATTCGTCATAATAGAAGTGAGCTAAACGTGTCAAAGTTTTAACCATGCATGTTGTGTCGTCCATGACGATGACAGAGCCCGCCCCTAGCATTGATCCGGCATTTGCTATGCTGTCGTAGTCCATGGTCATTTGCATAGCCGTATCTGCTGTTAAGACTGGCGTTGATGAGCCGCCTGGGATGACCGCTTTAAGCTTTCTACCTTCTTTTAAACCGCCAGCCATTTCTAGTAATTCAGAAAATGGTGTACCCATTGGCACTTCAAAGTTAGCTGGCTTTTTAACATTTCCAGACACTGAAAAACATTTTGTTCCTCCTGAATTTTCGACACCTAAGTCAGCAAACCACTGTCCGCCTCTTGCGAGAATTTCAGGAACTGAAGCAAAAGTTTCAGTGTTATTAATGGTGGTTGGCTTACCATACAGTCCAACGTTGGCTGGGAAAGGAGGCTTAAATCTTGGTTGACCTTTTTTACCTTCAAGAGACTCAAGTAAAGCTGTCTCTTCTCCACAAATGTATGCGCCAGCACCTAGATGAGTATATAAATCAAAAGAAAGAGAACTGCCTTTAAGGTTCTTTCCAAGCAAACCCGCCTCATAGGCATCTTTCAAGGCCTCTTCAAAACGATAATAAGGCTCCATAAATTCACCACGAATATAGTTGTAGCCAACTGATGCATTCATTACGAATCCAGCGATCGCCATACCTTCAATCACAGAGTGGGGATTGTATCTAAGGATGTCTCGGTCATGGCAAGTGCCTGGCTCGCCCTCATCTGAATTGCATACGACGTATTTCTGACCTTGTTGGTTTCGTGGCATAAAACTCCACTTCAAACCTGTTGGGAAGCCAGCGCCGCCTCGCCCCCTCAGTCCTGAGGTTTTTAATTCCGTAATAATTTCATCTGGTGTCATCTCACCATTGAGAATTTTGCGCCAAACTTGGTAACCCCCATGGGCTTCATAAGTAGCAAAACTTGATGGATTCTCTTTACCTATATTTTTAAAACAAACTTCATTCATTTTAAATCTTCCAAAATTTTATCTAATTTATCAGTTGTTAAATGTTCATGATACTGGTCACCAATCTGGCACATGGGGCCACCGACACAAGCGCCCAAACATTCAACTTTTTTGACACTAACTAAGCCATCTTTACTGACCTGTCCCGTTTTAACTTCGAGTTTATCTTCTAAGTACGAAATCAGCTTGTCTGAACCATTTAGCATGCAAGAGATGTTATGACAGAATCTAATGACATGTTTTCCGACAGGCTTATGGTTATAGTTTTCATAAAATGTTGCAACTTCTTGAACACTAATTGCTGGCATGTTTAAGTAATCAGCAACTGCCTGCATTAGGTCTGAATTTAAGCTGCCACCGTTCTCTTTTTGAACAATCGTTAATGCTTGTATGACTGCAGAACTTTCATGACCTTCTGGATATTTAGAAACCCAAAGATCAATCTCTTTTTTTGCTTTTTCAGAAATCATCTATCTACCTCACCAAAAACAATATCTTGAGAACCAATGATGGTCACAACATCAGATAGCATATGACCCTTAGACATCTCATCCATTGCTGCCAGATGCGCAAAGCCTGGCGCTCTAATCTTCACTCTGTATGGCTTATTTGCTCCATCTGAGACCAGGTAAACACCAAACTCACCTTTTGGAGCTTCAACTGCTGTGTAGGTTTCTCCCTCAGGCAAACAGTAGCCTTCAGTAAACAACTTAAAGTGATGAATCAGTGACTCCATATCATCCTTCATATCTTCTCTGTTAGGTGGCGTCACTTTGTGATCATCAGACATCACTGGTCCAGGGTTAGCTTTAAGCCAAGAGACACACTGATTAATGAGATGAGTAGATTGACGCATCTCTTCCATTCTGACAAGATATCGATCATAACAATCACCTGTCACGCCAACAGGAATTTCAAAATCTAATTGGTCATAAACTGAATAAGGTTCGTTCTTACGAATGTCCCACTCGACTCCTGAACCTCTCAACATAGCACCAGTGAAGCCAAGCTGCATCGCTCTCTCAGGAGAGACTACTGCTATATTGACGAGTCTTTGTTTCCAGATTCTGTTATCCGTTAGTAAATCAGAGTACTGCTTTATACTTGCAGGAAATTTATTTGCAAAATCTTCAATAAAGTCAAGGAGTGAGCCTTGACGGTTTTCGTTGATCTCTTTGAGCTTTTCTTCCGATCTTAACTTGGAATCAAGATACTGTGGCATTGTGTCAGGTAAGTCTCTGTAGACTCCGCCCGGTCTGTAATAGGTCGCATGCATCCTAGACCCACTAACGGCCTCATAGCAATCAATTAAAGTTTCGCGCTCACGAAAGGCATATAAAAATACGCTCATCGCGCCAACATCTAGAGCATGGGTTCCAATCCACATCAGGTGGTTCATAATTCGAGTAATCTCGTCAAACATGACTCTGATGTATTCAGCACGCTCTGGCACTTTAAGTCCAAGCATCTTTTCGATACTCATCACATAGGCATGTTCATTACACATCATCGATACATAATCAAGGCGATCCATGTATCCAATGGATTGGTTGTATGGCTTAGATTCAGCTAATTTTTCAGTGCCCCGGTGCAAAAGTCCAATATGAGGGTCCGCCCTTTCAACAACCTCACCATCTAGCTCTAAAATAAGTCTGAGGACTCCGTGAGCAGCTGGGTGCTGCGGACCAAAGTTAAGCGTGTAATTTTTCATCTCTGACATACTTACTTCCTTATCACTCTTGGAACATTAACATTTGGCTCGATACTGACCGGCTCATAGACGACTCTTTGCAATTCTTCGTCGTATCTCATTTCAACTTCACCGATCATTGGGAAATCCTTCCTGAGTGGGTGGCCCACAAAACCATAATCAGTCAGAATTCTTCTGAGGTCATTATGGTTCTCAAATAAAATTCCAAATAAATCAAAGGCTTCCCTTTCGAACCAATCCGCACAATTCCAGATTTTAGTCACGGATTGAATCATTAAATTATCAGTAGCAAGAAGAGCTTTGACTCTCAACCTCTGGTTACTTGAAACTGACAGAAGGTGGTAAACAACACCAAAGCGCTGGTCTTTTTGATTGGTTGATTTTTGTGCCTGTCGAGCCCTGCCAAAACCTGATGAACTTGCATTTCCATTCCAGTCAGACTCTCCATACGTTAAATAGTCAATGCCACAAAGATCTATCAAAATTTCAAATTTAAATTCATCTTTGAGCGTCTGGCAGACCTCCAAAATATCGTCACTATTAATGACAAGGGCAAGCTCACCATAGGCCTCATTCACATTTTTTTTACCAAAGGTTTTGGATAATTTTTGCTTCAATTCTTTCATAATTTAGGTTCGAGCAATCGTGTTGGTTCTTCGGATTTTGTCTTGTAGCTGAAGAATTCCATATAAAAGCGCTTCTGCTGTGGGAGGGCATCCAGGAACATAGACATCAACAGGAACGATTCGATCACACCCTCTAACTACGGCGTATGAGTAGTGATAGTAACCTCCTCCATTGGCACAAGAGCCCATCGATAAGACATACTTTGGTTCTGGCATTTGGTCATAGACCTTCCTTAATGCAGGAGCCATCTTGTTCGTCAGTGTTCCCGCTACAATCATTAAATCTGACTGGCGAGGAGTTGGCCTAAAAACGATACCGAAACGATCGAGGTCGTATCGTGATGAACCAGCCTCCATCATCTCTACAGCACAACAAGCAAGGCCAAAAGTCATTGGCCAGAGTGAACCTGTTCTTGCCCAGTTAATAACCTTGTCAAGTGAAGTGGTAACAAATCCTTCTTTCATTAAGCCTTCAATAGCCATATTTCATCCTCATTATTCCCACTCTAAAGCCCCTTTTTTCCACTCAAAGATAAAGCCAACTACAAGAAGAAGTAAAAATATAGACATTGCAACAAAACCAAACCAGCCTAACTTAGCTTGGACTACTGCCCATGGAATGAAAAAAGCTACCTCAAGGTCAAAAAGCACAAACAAAATAGCCACGAGATAGTATCGAATATTGAAGTGCATACGTGAGTCATCAAAAGCTGGAAATCCACACTCAAACTGTGAGTTTTTTTCTTCGCTAGGATCACTTGGACCCAGAAGATACCCAACGACTGTAAGGCCTATTCCAAAGGCAATTCCTAGGAAAATAAATACGATAATTGGTAAATAATTTTCGAGCATTGTTTATCCTCAACTAAACAGCGAAATATTATATCAAATTAATCGTAAAACAGCCAGTTAAAAAGTGTTTAATTAACTGGATAAGATAATAAATTAAAGTTGTGTGCCGCCCACAGTTAGCATGTCAACTTTGAGGCTAGGCTGCCCTACTCCAACTGGAACACTTTGCCCATCTTTTCCGCATACGCCAATGCCGGGGTCTAATTGGAGATCATTACCTACCATAGAGATTTGATGAAGCACTTCATCGCCTGCTCCAATAAGAGTCGCTCCCTTGATGGGGGTTGTAATTTTTCCATTTTTAATTAGGTAAGCCTCGTTTGCCGAAAAAACAAATTTTCCTGAAGTAATATCAACTTGGCCACCATCAAAATTTTTAGCATAAATTCCATCTTCAACTGACATCACCATATCATCAAACTTATCAATTCCATTCAGCATATAAGTATTCGTCATTCTGGGCATTGGAATGTGGGCATAAGATTCACGTCTTCCATTCCCTGTGCTTGGTTTATTCATCAGTCGGCCATTCATTTTGTCCATCATGTAGCCCTTTAGTAATCCTTTTTCTATAAGAGTTGTCTCTTGTGTTGGTGTTCCCTCATCATCAATCGTTAAGCTGCCTCTTCTATTTTGAATGGTTCCGTTATCAACAATAGTGCATTTCTCACTGGCTATTTTTTGGCCAATTTTTCCACTGAACACTGAGCTACCTTTACGATTAAAGTCTCCCTCTAACCCATGTCCAATTGCCTCATGTAACAAAACGCCAGGCCAACCAGAGCCGAGTATTACTGGCATCTTTCCTGCCGGCGCATCATTAGAATCTAGGGCAACAAGAGCCATGCGGATTGCCTCTTTGGTATAAACTTCTGCCAATGAGTTTTCAGCAAAATAACTGTAATCATATCGCCCACCGCCGCCACTTGAAGCTTGCTCAACTCTCCCATCATGCTCGACAATGACTGAAACGCTAACTCGGACCATCGGCCTACAGTCGATCTCATAAACGCCATCAGACGAGGCTATTAAAACTTCAGTATAAGCCCCAGAAAGAGAGGCATTAACCTGAACCACTTTTGCCTCTTTTCTTGCTAAAGAGTTGATTTCCCTCAATAGGTCAACCTTTTGCTCGGATGTTAGACTATCAAGAGGACTGATTGCAGCATATTTAGAAGGGTAACTGGTTCTCTTTAAAATTTTAGGAGATGCTTGAGGCTTGCTATTGGATATACCTTTTGCAAAATCTACTGCACCTTGAATGGCCTTCAAATTTAGATCATCTGAATAAGAAAATCCAGTTTTATCACCGGATACGCACCTTGCCCCAACACCATGACTTATATTGTAAGAGCCATCCTTAACTATCCCCTCATCAAGCACCCAAGATTCTGCAACGGAGTGCTGAAAATATAAATCAGAGTAATCTGAACCCGTGCCTGACAGAGAACTAAGTAGATTGTATACTTCAACCTCATTAATCTTGTGATCATTAAGTAATTGGTTAATCATAAAACTTTAACTCCGTCTAATTTTTCAATAATCGGCTCAGACCATGGCCCAGTAATCACAAAAGTTATCTCAACAGCATTATCAAAAAATCCACTCATCACTTCACCGCCAAAAAGCATTTTATCTGCAGCCCAAACACCAAAACCAGCAAGGCCCCCTCCAGCTAAATAAGTGGCCAAAGGTATCGTGTCAGCTATTGCTGGCTGAACATTTGCTGCCAAATTATAGTCTCTTTTAATTAAATCAACTGTTCCAGTTAACTCAATATCACTCTCTTCACTCTCTACAAGAAAGTAGTCCACTTTGGCAACTCCCTCGTTAAATAATAATTTTGCATTGATTTGATCATAAACATAACCCTGTTCTCTAAGTTCACCTCTTGAGAGACGAAGTCTATTAGCTATTGACTCTAAATTAATGAATGAGAGAAGCTTAAATAGGTTTGGATCTTGATTGGTAAAAACGCCCTCTGCAACGTCTGCTTGCATATAACCAGTAATGTTTTGTGGGGTGACTTGCCATGGTTCACAGTCACAATATAGCCTTAAATCGACATTAAAACCGCCACCAATGACAGGCTCATCAACCCCAAATTTATTCAAAAAACTTGATAGATTTTCACTTGAAGCCTTCGCTCTTAGGGCAGTTCTTCCATCAAGCCAGTTACCATTAAAAACTAAATCCTCATCACTGAGTCCAATATTTTCAAAGACCAGGTTTTTAATTTCCATCACATAGTCATGATTGATTAGGTCGGCTTCAAGATTTGGGACTTTTTTGTTATTAACTTTGGAGTCTTTGAGAGATAGATGTAAACTCGGAAATATTTTAGGCGATAGTTTCCAATCATTTATATTATCAAGACTTGAAACATTGAGATTCCTGAGGTTAACAATATATTTACCATTATCATCAATCAATAAACTCACATCAGCATATAAATCTTCCGATTTAAAAATACTGTTCCATTCATTGGCCGAGCGCTTACTAATAAAAGTATCAATCGAACTGCTTAGATGCGTTAACTTTACTTTTAACCTTGAATTTTCTTCATCAATCCAATCTTTAGGGTTTAATGACATTTGAAAAAGCTCGCCGCCGATGAGGCCCTTGCCTCTTGTTCTAATGAGTCCATCTTTAAAAGAAATTTGAGAATTAAATTCATCAACACTGAGTCCTCCATCAAAAAGACTGAGTGAATTCTCAGATGCAAACATGTCAAAAGTTAATTGTGGTTTTTGGTCAGTATTTTTTTGAAGTGGAACGACTAAGTTAATATTTCCCCAAAGCTTTCCGCTCAGCTCAAACTCATCAAGATAAGCTTTAATTTTATCTGAGACTGAAGTTTCTCTAATAAACTGCTCAACTTTTTGACTGTTTGAATTAAATCTAGCATTGAGTGATAATTTTGCGTCCGGCTTATTAAAATCCCTTGTTGTTATACTCAGGTAACTTAAATCAATGTCCTCAACACTGGCTTGATTTCCTACAATCTTCAAATAGTCATTTGAAAAAGTTACTTTTGCATTGATATCTCTAATAGAAGGCCAGTCAGGGTTTGCATTGATTGTTGCTTTTGTCAGATTGGCAGAAAATTTAGTGTTTGGCGCTTCTATCTCTCCAGACATGTTGAAACGTGTTGTCAACATAATGTCTGTCAATAATCCGTCTTTTAAAACTTCATCTATCCATTGAGATCCCTCTGAATCTGAGAGCGACTCTGGGATATGCTGATTAATTTTTGATACCTCTATCTGATCGATATAACTCTCAAATTCAAGATAAACCTGGTCTTGTTGATTAAAAATTTTGACCTGTGCTGAAAGATTAAAGTCTTCATTTTGGAGGGAAAAAGGGATTACAACAACATGCTCTTCTCTTGCTTTTGTGACATCAATACTTGTATTAATGTTGACCATACTGCCAAGCTTTGGGACTTGCGAACTGCTAAAAATAGACTGATCTCGCATGGAAAGACTAATCTTTTGCTTATTTCTCTTTAACTCTATTGGTGCAAGGTCTAATGACTGCTGACCAATGAGTTGAGTTCTATTGATAGAGAGGGATTGAAGTGCTAACAAACCAGATACGCCAATATTAGATAAGACTGATTCCGCATTGATTATTCCAATGTATTCATCGATGTATGAAGTATCAATCAGCAATTCATTAACGTCAATATGGCCGGGTATCTCAATGCCTTCATAAAGTGCCACAAGATCTACATTCCATCTTAAAACATCAACCTTAGCAATTGGTTTCATACCATCTGCACTAATTTGAAGCTCTTTAACTGCTAAAAAAAGTTCATTCTTTTGAAACTCAAGCGATATTTTTTCAATACGAACATCCAGACCACTAATTTCAGACAGACGGTTTTCAATCTGGCCTTTAATCGTTTGAGGGAACATAATAAGAAAAGCTACTACAGCCAAAACTGCAAGCGCCATGAATGCTGTCACCCAAGTACTAATCTTTAGAATATTAAGGCTTCTTAGGAGGGTTTTTTTTAACATATTTTTGTTGCATTCAACTGCAAGATATTATAACCAAATGTATAATATTGCGGAATTTAATCTAATCTTAGGAAAGATGCAATGAGTCAAGGTACTTCAGGTTCTACAAAATTAATGCTAATCGTTTGGGCGCTTGCCATGATTTTTATCGGCTTTAAAGCACTTAATGCTCCGAGTAGTGATTCATCCCATAGTGAAACTATGGTTGATAATACTGTTTTGGAAAGAATCAAACCAGTGGGTGAAGTTAGAATCGACAATAATACTCAAGTTGCTTCAGCAGAAAGTGTTGAAACTGAAGAACGCTCAGGTGAAGAGATTTATAACAGCAAGTGTGCTGGTTGCCACACATCTGGTGTCATGGGTGCACCTAAGTATGCCTCCTTAGAGGACTGGGCACCAAGAGTAGACCTTGGACTAGAAAAACTCACCTTGTCAGCAATTGCTGGAAAGGGCGGCATGCCAGCCAGAGGAGCCTGTATGGATTGTAGTGACAATGAAATAAAGGTTACAGTTCAGTACATACTCGATAGCTTGGAGTGAAGCAAAAAATTTAGTTTAGATTCTGAAAAATTCCTAAACTTTTATTTTTTTCAACATCGCTCCACGGCAAAACTCTTCCATTCATAGCAATATAGACACCAGAACCTAAAAGCTGAAGAGAGCCTAATGCGCAGCCAAAATTAAATAATGCATCAGAATTACTAACTGCGTAAGGGACCATAGAGCCAAACAAGACGATAGTCTTCTTCGTTTCTCGCTCACCTAATAGTTTTGCAGTCTCACACATTGTATCGGTGCCGTGCGTAATTAGAATAAATTGCTCAGCACAATTCTCACAACTCTCTAAGATTAAATGACGGTCTGAGTCAACCATATCTAAACTGTCAATCAGGGTCAACTCTTCTGGAATAATATTGACCTCTATTCTGGACCTTATTATCATTTCAGGGAAATGAGTTTTATCAAATTCTAGCTCACCATTCGATTGATTGTAAACCTTATCAATCGTACCGCCTGTAATCATTAATCTAACTTGCATATATACCTCTAAAAAAAAATTGGTATGTTTAATTATAGCTTCTTTGTCCAAAAATATCAGTCCCAACCCTAACAAGGTTTGCCCCATTCTCTATTGCGATCTCAAGGTCAGAAGACATGCCCATTGATAGCGTGTCAAGGAAGGGGTATTTAGATATTAATTTTTTCATTACAGAAAAACTATCGCTTGAGTTTTCGGGTTTAGGTATACACATAAAACCCCTTAAGCAAATATGAGGAAGTGACATAATCTCTGAGACAATCTCATCAACTTGTTCAATCAATACTCCTGATTTTGTTTCTTCTTTGTCTATATTCACTTGGACAAGAATATTCAATTTACCTAAATTTGGATTTCTTTGATCACTCATCCTCTTAGCAATTTTGACTCGATCAACACTATGAACCCAGTCAAAGTTTCCTGCTATCGAGGCAGTTTTATTTGATTGTATTGGACCTATGAAATGCCACACCAGTCCAGACCCTTTAAAGTGCCTAACTTTTTCTAAGGATTCTTGTAGATAGTTTTCCCCAAAATGTTTTTGGCCTGCATCAAAAGCCTCTTGAATCTCTGAAACCGATCTTGTTTTACTGACGGCAATAAGCTGCACGTTTTGATCAGACTGAATAGAGTCTATTCTTGAATTGACTTGCTTGAGATTATCAGAAATCATTAAAAACTGTTTTCGCATCAAAAACGGGCCCATCAACACAAACTCTTTTCATAGCTGGACCATTCTCAGTCTTGACTTCAACAACACAACCAGCACACCCGCCAACTGCACAGGCCATGTACTCCTCTAGAGAGGCTTGACAGGGCAAGTTGTATTCATTAGCCAGCTTTGAAACAGCCTCGAGCATCGCATTTGGGCCACATGTGAAGATCTCTACTTCTTTAAGATCATTCGAAGACAGGCTATCCAAATAGTTCCTCGCAAGATCAGTAACATAACCCTTATAAACACCCTCATAATCTTGAAGGCTAGCTAGACCACAAGGCACTCTCCATTCCTCTAAAAGCGGCATGGTATGAAATTTGGATGAATGAAATCCCTTCAAACTACTGGGCCTTGTATCAAATGGAAAGGGCACCTCAGAACCTAATATAACATAGGGACTATAATGAGCATTATCTTTGATTTTTTGAGCTATCGCAATCATTGGAGGAATCCCAACGCCCCCTCCAATTAAGAGTGGAATTTTTCGGTCTGTAAGATCAAAACCATTTCCAATGGGTCCAATGACTGACAGAACATCTCCTATCTTTCTCTCTGCAAGTTGTTTGGTACCCTCGCCTACGATCTTAAAAAGCAAATCAAAAGTTCCATTCTCTTTGTCAATAGACATGATTGAAATAGGCCTTCTCATGGCCAGCATTCCAGAAACTGATAAATGAACAAACTGCCCAGGGCGTGCAAAATCAGCAATTTCTTTTGACTCTAGGGTAATAATATATTGATCGCCCTCAAATTGATAATGCGCCAATATTTGACAGTCGTTAACACTAATTGTGTCCCTGTGTGTTTCAACCATTCGTTGTGATAAGTGTTCCGACGCCTGAATCAGTAAAGACCTCTAAAAGAACAGCGTGTGAGACTCTTCCATCAATAATATGACATCTATTAACACCATTTTCAACGGCAGATAAAGCGCAGCCAATCTTAGGAAGCATTCCGCCATGGATGGTGCCGTCATCAATCAGTTTTTTAACTGTTGTTGAACTCATTCCAGTCATAAGCTTTCCTTTCTCATCCAAAAGACCTGCTGTATTCGTTAGAAGAATTAATTTCTCTGCATCGAGTGACTCTGCAATTGCTCCGGCAACCAAATCTGCATTAATGTTATATGAGAATCCATCTTTTCCAACTCCAATTGGCGCAATAACAGGTATAAAATCTCCCTGCAATAATAAATTGATTACTGAGACATCTATCTGATCAACCTGACCAACATGTCCTAAATCAATGATTTCAGAGGTCGGCTCAATTTCTGTTTTAAGTTTTGTGGCTGTAATAAGTCTTCCATCTTTTCCTGTTAGACCAATCGAATTACCTCCATGCTGATGAATGAGGTTAACGATTTCTTTATTTACAAGTCCACCGAGGACCATTTCTACAACATCCATGGTCTCACTATCCGTTACACGCATACCGTCAACAAACTCACTATTTTTTCCTATTTTTTTAAGAGTACTGCCAATTTGTGGCCCGCCACCATGAACAACAATAGGGTTCATCCCAACAGACTTCATAAGCACAATATCACGCGCAAAGCTAGATTTCAGATTTTCATCTACCATGGCGTTACCACCATATTTGATGACAATTGTCTTTCCCTTGAACCTTTGAATATAAGGCAAAGACTCTGTAAGGACGTCAGCTATTTTATGAGAAGTCATATTCATTTAACTATAAAAAACTTGCGAGTATTTTAACAGCGATGAGGCTTAATGACAGGCTTTACCTAATTTTTTTAATCGCCAGTAGTTATAGGGCCATGGCGTTATAAAGCCAAAAAACAATGAAATTGGAAGCACCCAAAGAGCAAATACAGCTCCTCCAGTAAGTAAATAATCAACCAAATTCATCGCAAATTCCATTGAAATCATTGAAATTAAACTCATTCCAAGAGCTGTCTGAATTGCAACCTTAAGCTCAATAGATTGACGCATTAAAATAAAAGTTTCAAGAATGATGCTCGCAATTATTCCGTTTAGCATCGCCAAAGCAAAAATATTAATAACGGGCCAGCCACTTTCTTGAAGCAACGCGATTGTTCCAAAATCACCTGCTGCACATCCAATCAAACACCACTTGGTATTATTTGCACTGGTACGCCATGTGTGTCTAGAAGACCAAAAATTATCGCTCATTGAATTTTATTTGTGACCGCTTATTACAAGTATTTTAAAGTTATTACAATTATTGAAATCTCTTCTTACAAAAATCTTTCCTGAAGCTCATTAAGAAAGCTACATCCTTTTTTGGTTGGCTTTATCCAATGAATCCCTACATCCAACAAACCAAGATTTTCAGCTTCTCTCATTTGAGAATTCAACAATTTAATCGACTGACCCGTTCTTTCTTCATATAACTTGGGATCAAAGCCATCAATAAGTCTAAGACTGTTGAGCATAAATTCAAAAGACAAACTATCAATAACTTTTATACTAGAAATTTGCTTACTATTTTGAACTGCCAGCAGGTAATTTTTAGGTGACTTGAGTTTTAAAGTTCTCAATATTTTGTGTGTATCCATATCCGTTATCTTACCGTGTGCTCCTGCACCAATTCCAATATAGTCGCCAAACTCCCAGTAATTCAGATTGTGTTTGGAAGGCTCAGAACTGTAGGCAGATACCTCATACTGATTGAACCCATTTTGATTCAAAAGCTCAGCACCTCTTTCACCCATCTCCCAAATATCCTCGTCTAAAGGAAGACTTGGTGGAAATTTAGAAAATAATGTATTTGGCTCAATTGTTAGCTGATAAAAAGATATATGATTTGGGTTTAGTTCAATTGCTTTGGTTAAGTCCTCAATGCACATATCAATACTCTGTCCATTCAGACCATACATGAGATCAATATTTATATTATCAAAGCCGACACTTTGAGCCTTTGATACAGCATTTAATGCTTCAATTCCACTATGTATTCTTCCAAGAAATTTAAGCTGTTCGTCTTTGAAAGATTGCACACCTATCGATAATCGATTAATTCCTAAATTTCTAAATTCTTCAAACTTGTCAACCTCAAATGTTCCTGGATTTGCCTCTAGTGTAATTTCAATATTGTCTACAAAATCTAGCCTATCTTTTAGCCCCATAAATAAATCATTTGCATCTTTGACACTCATCAAACTTGGAGTCCCACCACCAATAAATATTGAGTTAACTTTTCTATTTTGAACATACTCTAAATCATTATCTAAGTCTTTGAGTAATGCGTTAATATAAACATCATGAACCTTGCCTTCATGAGAGTTAAAGTCACAGTAAGGGCATTTTTTTAAACACCATGGATAATGGATGTATAGTGAAAGTGGAGGCAGTTTAAGTAATTTATTCAATGCTCAACAACTCTCCGAGCAAGTCATTTAAAGCGAGCCCCCGATGAGATATTTTATTTTTCACATCGGGCTTAAGCTGGGCCGAACTGCAACTATAGTCTCGTAAATAAAAAATAGGATCATAGCCAAACCCATTTTTTCCAATTGGCTCTCTCAGTAATTCACCATTCCACCTCCTCTCAACAATAATAGGATTTAAATCTTCTGCATCATTTACAAAGACCATTGCACAACAGAAATAAGCTTTGCGATTATTGTGATGCTCCATATTTAAAAGAAGTTTTGCTACATTTTCTTCATCTGTTGCGCCTTCTCCAGCATATCTAGCAGAGTAAATACCGGGCTCACCATTCAGCGCATCTACTACAAGGCCTGAGTCATCAGCCAAAGCGGGGAGTTTAGTTTGCAATGAGGCGTTTCTTGCCTTGATTAATGCATTTTCAATAAAAGAGCTGCCAGTCTCAGGAACTTCCCTAACCTGCAAATCCTTTTGAGAAAAAACACTATAATGCCCATTTAGCATTGCGTTTAACTCTCTTACCTTTCCAGGATTTCCGGTTGCAAGGATAATTTTTTTCATCGTGTATAATAATTTCGAACTCAAAGATGGAGGCAACATGACCCAAGATGAATTGAAAAATGAGGTTGCTAAGGCCGCACTTAAGTATGTTGTTCCTGAAACCATTATAGGCGTTGGCACAGGCTCTACAGCAAATTTTTTCATTGATCAGCTAGCAACAATTAAGAGCTCCATCAAAGGCGCTGTTGCAAGCTCAATTGAAACAGCGAATCGCCTCAAAAGTCATGGTATTGATGTTTTTGATTTGAATGAAGTCAGCGAAATTTCTGTTTATATTGATGGTGCCGATGAATCTGATCATCATTTAAACCTCATTAAGGGTGGAGGTGGAGCCTTGACTCGTGAAAAAATTGTCGCAGCAGTATCCAAGCAATTTGTTTGCATAGCTGACGATTCAAAGCTCGTTGATGTTTTGGGTAAATTTCCTTTGCCAATTGAAGTTATCCCTATGGCTACAAACTATGTAATGCGTGAAATTATCAAATCTATTGGCGGAAATCCTGTTTTAAGGGAAGAATTTACTACCGACAATGGAAATCTGATACTTGATATTCATGGACTTACTATTAATAGTCCTAAAGCACTTGAGGGTCAACTTAATAATATTGTTGGGGTGGTCACTAATGGATTATTTGCAAATCGAGGTGCTGACATTCTCCTGCTCGCCACTCAAAAAGGTGTTAAGATAGTGACTTCTTAAAAAAGTAAGGTTTTTCAAGCTATTATAGATCGGTCACTAGCCCTATTAAAAAAAAGCCATTAGATAATAATAATTCTGGATTATTAATAATGGACTTCGATATCTTGAAATGAAAAGGCTCTTAAAACTTCTAGCAAAAACTCTAATTGTATTTCTTGGTCTCTGGTGCGTGGGCGCATCTATTGCAGCCATTTATGGCGTTGCACTCTATTTTCCCTTCTATATTTCTGAAGGAAATGAGATACCCTACCATCGGATGCAGTCGACAAGAATTACCATTTTATTATCATTTGCTTTTTACTCATTAAAATACTTAGTTTCTGAATCTAAGCAGTTATATCCAATTCAGTTTTTAGATACTATCCTAAAGATTTATGTGCTTTCATGTCTAGTTCTTTTCATAAGATATGATGTTATAAGAAGTGAATACATTGTGTTATTTTTTCTTTTTCTTATGGCTATCGTTTCGCATATAGTCTCAAGACCTAAATTGAGAAGATATTATTATTTAAAGTTCTCCGATTAACTATATAGACTTTACTTCTTTGAAACTCCTAATTCTGTTATTATTCAATTAAATAATATTAACTTAAATTCAGAATGCACAACTTTACACCTGTCAGCGCCCTTATTGGAGGAGTCATTATAGGCCTTTCCGTTGTATTATATTTTTATACTACTGGAAGGTTGGCTGGGATAAGTGGTATTTTTGAAAATGCCATTTCAAATACCTCGCATAGACTTTCTAACACCCTCTTTTTAATAGGTTTGGTCATTGGCCCATTGCTTATCTACAATATTATTTTGCCAAATAATCCAATCGCTTTTGAAATAACCAACTCCTACCTGCTGATTATCCCTGGCGGCTTTTTAGTTGGCTTTGGAACAAGGCTTGGAGGTGGCTGTACTTCTGGTCATGGTATATGTGGCATTGGTAGACTCTCGGTCAACTCAATGATTGCAACTGCACTCTTTGTCGCAACTGGAATCATCACGGTATTCGTCCTTCAACAACTTGGAGTGTACTTATGAATGACAAAATTATCTCCCTTATTTCAGGTGTAATCTTTGGCATCGGCCTAGTTATATCTAGAATGACGAATCCTGAAAAAGTGTTAGGTTTTTTGAGCGTCACTCATAACTGGGATGCCTCACTTATATTTGTTATGGGAGGCGCTATATTAGCATTTGCACCATTCTTCTTCCTTTTAAAAAATAAAGAAGTCTCGGCTTTAGGTACAAAGATTGAGTTGCCTGAAAAACAAAATATCGATAAAAAATTACTTATTGGCTCTGCTCTTTTTGGAGTTGGCTGGGGCCTTGTTGGCTTTTGTCCGGGACCAGCTATTGCAGCTCTGGCAACTTTTGATCCCATTGTCATCGTCTTCCTAGCTTCTATGGCTGCTGGAGTCTTAGCCAAAAAAAATATTATTAAATAAAGTCTTTTAATACTGAAGTGTTGTGACTTTAATTTTAGGTGTAATTATGGCAAATCAAACCTTAGATATGTGCGGTTATGCATGTCCAATGCCGATTTTAAAAACTAAGCAAGCGCTTGCTTCAATGGCATCAAAAGAGGTGATCGAGATTATCTGTACAGACCAAAGCTCAAAAAAAGACTTTGTAGCCTTTTGTAATCAGCTTGGGCACAAACTAATCTCGCATAGAGATGAAGGACACAAAATCATCTTTAATATCGAAAAGAAATAATCTATCTCCAATCAAGGACAGGCCATCCATTCTCAAGAGCTACAGAAGTCAAGACTTTATCACTATTAATTGCGACAGGATTATCCACCAACTCAAGAAGTGGAAGATCATTATGTGAATCTGAATAGAAATAGGAACCAATCAAGTTCTCGCCATTTTTGTCCAGCCAAGGCATTAAGTTTTCAATTTTTCCAGATTGAAAACAAGGGATTCCAGAAACTTTTCCCGTAAAACGCCTAGATTTAAATTCCGGCTCTGTTGCTAGCAAATGATCAATTCCATACATTTCAGCTATTGGTGCAGTTATAAATGTGTTAGAAGCAGTAATAACCAGAACAGTATCACCCTTTTCTTTGTGCTGATTAATACAGCTCTGAGCTTTCTCAAGGAAAATAGGCTCAATCTTTTGTTGAATAAAGTTTTGACGAAGCTCATAAAGCTTTTCCAGAGAGTATTCAGTTAAAACCTTAAAACTAAATTCTGCCCAGGCATAAATGTCTAATTTGCCAATTTCATATTGGTGATAAAAATTTTCATTCATCTTTTGAAAAGATGCTGGGTCTACAATTATTCCTTCTTCACATAAAAACTCACCCCACAGATAATCACTATCACCCCCAATAAGGGTATTATCAAGATCAAACATTGCTAAAGACATACTTCTGACTCCACGATAGTCATTATTTCCTCAATAGAGTCAACAACTCTAATTAATTCAAAATGCTCCCGATTGACATAAGATTTATCAACAGTATGCTCAATCCAGGATAGGAGTGAACTCCAGAATTCTGCATCGTATAATATTATTGGAACTTTATTCATTTTACGGGTTTGCATCAATGTCAAAACTTCCATTAACTCATCAGCGGTACCGTATCCACCAGGAAAATAAATGCAGGCACTTGAGTACTTGACTAGCATAACTTTTCTAGAAAAGAAATAGTTAAAAGTAATATTTTCATCTAAATACGGATTGCTAGATTGCTCATTTGGTAACTCAATATTGAGACCTATACTCTTAGATTTTTCTTCATAAGCGCCCTTGTTTGCAGCACTCATAATTCCAGGGCCACCACCTGTAAATACATTATATCCAGCCTTTGATAACTCTTTACCTAGCAGGTAAGCATCTGTATAGATAGAATCAGTCTCTTGAATTCGGGCCGATCCAAAAACGGTCACATTATTTTTGAAGTTTTGAAGTCGCTCCTTTGCTGATAATAATTCAGCACCAACTGTAACTAGACTCATAGTGAAGAAAAGACAGAAGAGGCTGTCTCAATTGTTTTAGTAATGTCTTCATCTGAATGAGCTATTGATAGAAAGCCAGCCTCATATGCTGAAGGTGCAAGATAGATGCCTTTTTTTAGCATACCGTTAAAGAATTTTTTAAATAGCTCAATATTGCAACTAGATGCCTGAGAGAAATTACTCACTTTTTCCTCTGAACTAAAAAATAAACCAAACATACCGCCAACATAATTATATGTCATTGGAATGTTGTAAGATTTAGCTTCTGAAACAATCCCTTCAACCAAATCAAAGGATCTTCGACCAAGATTTTCATAAAAAGATTTATCAGATTCTAGAGCGCTCAGCATAGCTATTCCTGATGCCATTGAAAGCGGGTTGCCTGAAAGTGTGCCAGCTTGATAAACAGGGCCAAGAGGAGCTATTTGATTCATAATTTCTCTCTTGCCTCCAAAGGCAGCGACTGGGAGCCCTCCACCAATTATCTTTCCTAGGGCTGTAAGATCAGGCACAACATCATAAACCTCTTGTGCACCCCCTAAAGCAACTCTAAAGCCTGTCATCACTTCATCAAAAATAAGAATAGCGCCATACTCATCACAAATCTTTCGTAAGCCCTGCAAAAAACCCTCGTTAGGAGGTATACAATTCATGTTGCCTGCGATGGGCTCAACAATGATGCAACCAATCTCTTCGCCCATCTTAGAAAATAAATCCTCGACAAGCTCCAGATTATTAAACTCAAGAGTCAAAGTATGTTTAGCAAGGTCGCCAGGCACGCCTGGTGATGTTGGCACCCCGAGAGTAAGAGCGCCAGAACCAGCTTTAACTAATAAAGAATCAGAATGGCCATGATAACAACCCTCAAATTTTAAAATTTTATCTCTGTTTGTATAGCCTCTTGCCAATCGAATTGCACTCATAGTTGCCTCAGTTCCAGAACTGACCATTCGAACAAGCTCAATAGATGGCATGATTTGACAAACTTTTTTTGCGAGTGAAGTCTCTATCTGGGTTGGCGCTCCGAAACCTAACCCTTTATCTAAAACAGATTTAACTGCTCCTATGATGACGGGATTAGAATGTCCTAAGATCATTGGCCCCCAAGAGCCTACATAATCAATATAAGAATTTCCATCTACGTCAAAAAGATAAGCGCCTTCACCCCTATCAAAAAAAACTGGATCTCCTCCAACACCATTAAAAGCTCTAACTGGAGAGTTGACTCCTCCAGGTATATATTCCTTAGCCTCTTTAAATAAAATTGAAGATTGGTTCATTAATACTCCTAAATATTAGTAATCGCTGGGTACTTTTTTAAATTTGTTATGTGTGACCAGACAACCAACACATTATCCAATAATAATTTAATATTTACAGTTGTTTGTGCCATAGAAATTGCACGATTTGTATCATCAAGTAGTTTAAAAAGATGACTGTATGATGTTTTTTCTATAACTCTATTAAGCTCTAAATTGGCTCCATCGTGATCTAGTACTTTAATTTTAATGGCTTCATTTAAAAGGTGCTGTAAACATTTCAGTGCTTCAAGTTCGTTGTCAGAAAATATGTCAGTATTTGAGATTTTGGTTGGGCTTAGCGCAATATCAAGCAGTTGGTTCTGCCAACTCTGATACTTAAGAAAATAATCGCCTTTTAGTTCATCGAGCGCTTTGTAAGGAACTCCGTGAGAACTTTCCAATAGTTGCATAGAGTCAAAATCATCTCTTTTATGTTCAGAAATTTGCTTTGACAGCCAATCTGCACTCTCTTGATCATAAGTGGGATTAATATGAATAGTTTGACATCTAGAAAGTATGGTTTTTGGAAGAAGATTAATATTATGTGCTAACAAAACAATAAGAGTATTTTTTCTGGGCTCTTCTAAAGTTTTTAGTAGGCTATTAGCTGCATTAATATTCATTTGATCAGCATAAAAAATGACGCCAATCTGCAGAGATTCAGCAGTTTTACTCAAAACCTCACAAAAAGCACGTATTTGATCAACCCGAATTTCTTTTGACATTGAGCCTGAATCATTAAGCTCAGTTCTGCAGTAGATTAAATTTGGGTAATGAGATCGCCGAATTAAAACACTGTGACCTATGTCTTCCTCTGGATGATCTTTTTGTAAAGATTGACAAAGTTCACATGTGCCGCAGGAAGAGTCATGACAGAGAAGTTTTTGAATTAAGTTTTGGGTTAAAGTGAGTTTGCCAATTCTTTTAACTCCAGTAATAAGCAATGCATGAGGCAAATGATTCTGTTGGATCATTTTATCGAGTTTATCGCGGGCACTTTTTTGCCAAGGCAGGATCATATAGAATCTACGAGTAATCGAATTTTTTCATGAACATCATCGATTGCCCCGCTTGCATCAATTAACTTAATTCTTTCAGGAAAAGCCTCAGACCTACTAATAAAAACAGATCTTACGCGTTCAAAAAAAGCCCTCTCTTCTAACTCAATTCTATCCTTTGCAGCACGAGCTTCAATTCTCGTCATACCTTCCTCAACACTGATATCAAGTAAAAGAGTAAGGTCAGGCTGAAAGTCACCAAGAACCCAATCCTCTAATTTTGCTATCCGTTCTAAATCAAGCATTCTCCCGCCACCTTGGTAAGCAAAAGATGCGTCAGTAAAACGATCACTGACAACCCAAGAGCCGTTATCTAGAGCTGGAATAATTTTATTTTGAATGAGCTCATTTCGAGAACTAAACATTAACAATAACTCTGTATCACTGTGCATTTCTTGATTATCAACATCGAGCAAGACGGAACGAATTTTTTCTCCAACGTCAGTACCGCCAGGCTCACGAGTTCTTACGACTTTAATACCTTTTCGCTGCAAATAGCTGCAAATAAGATCAATTTGAGTGCTTTTACCAGCACCTTCTACACCATCAATTGTTACAAACCTTCCTTTATTCATAGCATACAATTTTAAACTAGTTATTATTTAAGTACTTCTTGATATTCTCTTTATGTTTTTCATAAGTTGGAGCAAATGCATGACTTCCATCTTTCTTTGAAACAAAATATAAGTCGTTTTCCTTTGCAGGATGAAGGGCTGCATACAATGAAGCATGCCCAGCCGAAGAAATAGCCCCCGGAGGCAAACCTTTATTCCGATAAGTATTATATGAATGATCAATCTTTAAATCGTCTCTAGTTAATGGAGGCACGTATGCCTCTCCCAATGCATATATCACTGTTGGGTCTGTCTGAAGTCGCATATTTAAATTCAGTCTCCCAATAAAGACACTTGAAATTAATGATTTTTCATAATCTAGAGCAGTTTCGTTTTCAATTAATGAGGCAAGAATTATGGCCTGATATGGAGAGGTTAGTGGGATACTCCTATCTCTTTTATCCCACATATCTGATAATTTTTTTTCCATTGTCAGATGAGATCTTTTTAAGACATTTTCAACACTCTCACCATAATTAAAGATATATGTTTCTGGATAGAACCAGCCTTCATAAGGTTCTTTAGCCCCAATTGAGTTCATGACTTGATCGAATGATTCCTTTTTTGTGAGTGATGGATCATTTATCAACTGATCAAAATAGTATTTGATTGTCTTTCCTTCAATTAAGGTAATCTTAGTTTTGAGTGCCTCGCCTCTAGAAATTTTGCCTATAAAAGTGAGTACAGAAGTGTTGGGCTTTAATTCATAATAGCCAGATTTTAATTTTTTATTGGAATTAAGTAGCCTACTTAGTGAAGTGAAAAATAACTTTGACTTAATTAGTTTCTTATCACTTAAATCCTGAGCAACAGATCCTATTGAAGAGCCAGCTTTGACTTGGATAATTTGGCTGTGGTCAGTTATTACATCTTTTGATACAAGAATCCATGTTGTAAGTAGAAGCAGTAAAGCCGACGCAACAAATCTTGAAAAAAATTTATGCTTGCTACTTACAGACATGTCCAAGATTTAATATCTTGAGTTATAGATGTATATGCATCTCTAATTTTCTCAGTTAATGGATTTTTATTTAGGCAATAACTGTCAATTGAAGTGACTGGCTGGATTCCAATTAAGCTATTTGAAACAAATACTTCATTTGCTTTTATTGCCTGTTCAATTGAGATGGTATCTTCATCAACCTCTAAATTAATTAATCTGGAAAGCTCTAAAATTATGGATCTCCTGCTTCCAATAACGCCACATCGATCTAATTTTGGCGTAACCAACTTATTTCCAAATATAAAATAGATGTTTCCTTGGGTGACTGAGATAATAGATTGGTTCTCATCAAGCATAATAGCCTCATCAGCCAACATATTTGTTCGAGCCATAATTTGTTCGAGTCTATTGCAATGCTTAATACCTGCTAAATTTGGATTTGAATGAAAGCCACTACTCGCAAATTCAAGCGAGAAATTTTCTTTGGCTTTATATTCATTCATTTGAGATGCAATTACAACCCTAACTGGCTCAATATCCCTACTATAACTATAGCCCCTGAGTGAATTACCTCGTGAAAAGATTAATTTAATAATACAAGTTTTTTCTGAAGTGAAACTGAGCGCTTTTTTTATATCCTCAAGCCAAACTGAATTAGCTATTTTTTTAATGTTTAACCTTTCACAGCCATTATTTAATCGTGCAAAGTGGTTTTTCCAAAATAAAACCTTATTGTCTTTTGTAACACAGGTCTCAAATAAGCCATCGCCATACTGCATATTACGATTAAAAATACTAATATTGGACTTCGCCTCACCATTTATGATTACTACCGGTTCCATGTCGTATTTTTTAATCTATAGCAATTTAATTAATGAGAGAATGATGTTAATTATGAGTATGAGCAGCAATAATCAACGATAGATTTAACTTCTAACTTAAAAACACTTTGTGAAGGCACTTCGAATGACTCTCCGGCTTTAATAGTTTGCCAAGCGTTATGTCCAGGGAGTAAAACATCAAGCTCTCCAGCCATAATCTCCATTAACTCATGCTTTTCAGTTGAAAATTCAAATGACCCAGGCATCATGATTCCAAGTGTTTTAGTGCTCCCATCATTGAAGTTGACAACACGACTGGTCACCTTACCATCAAAGTAGATATTGGCTGCTTTAATAATTCGAACGTCTTCAAATGTTGACATAATTTGTTCCTATACTTGATCCATAATATACTGAGTTAATAGTGGAACAGGCCTTCCTGTTGCACCTTTTTTAGAGCCTCCAAGCCATGCAGTCCCTGCAATATCAATATGAGCCCAAGAATAATTTTTTGCGTAACGAGCTAGAAAACATGCTGCGGTTACTGTTCCTGCCTCTCTACCACCAATATTTGCCATATCTGCAAAATTTGATTTCAGTAAATCATCATACTCTTCATCAAGAGGCAGCTGCCACACAGTATCAAGTGAGGATAGACCTGAAGATTTCAGAGCATCTGCAAGCTTTTGGTCATTCGACATAACACCAGAATGATGTTTACCCAGAGCAATAATAACTGCGCCGGTTAGAGTGGCAATGTCAATAACTGTTTTGGGTTTAAACTTCTCACAATAAGTCAAAGCGTCGCATAAAATTAAACGACCTTCAGCGTCTGTATTTAAAATTTCTATAGTTTGGCCAGACATACTTTTAACAACATCACCTGGCTTTGATGCATTATGTGCTGGCATATTTTCTACTGTTGGCACAACAACAGTCAAATTCACTTTGAGATTCATTTCAGCAATAGCACTCATTGTGCCAAGTACTGAGGCAGCACCACACATATCGTACTTCATCTCATCCATCCCTTGACCAGGCTTTAAAGAAATACCGCCACTATCAAAAGTCACTCCCTTACCAACCAAAACGATTGGAGCTTCATTGCCAGCATTAGAATAGCTTAGACTGATTAGCTTTCCAGGCTCTGAAGAGCCTTTTGAGACAGAGAGCAAAGAATTCATACCGAGAGATTCCATATCTAACTCTTCTAGAACTTCACATTCAAGATTATAAGTATCTGCAAGAGACTTAGCCTTTTCAGCGATATGAGATGGAGTACAGATGTTTGGTGGTAGGTCCCCTAATTCTCTTGCGAGTGCCATTCCATTTGCAATAGCTACGCCTTTTTGAATTTCTGAAACTCCGTTGTTTTGAGAATATATATTTACTGCCTCAAGAACAATATCACCGATCTCTTCCTTGACGCCAACTTTTTGCACCTTATAACTTTCATTTTTTAGAACCCTAGCAGTTGTAATTTGCAACCAGGCTTCATCTGCATCCTCAACATCAATGCATGGGATTACAACATTTTTAACCTTTGATACACGCATTACTGAAGAAAGTGATTTTAGTGCCTTTATATAATTTTTTTGACTGAGTGGTGACTCACCTAAGCCAACAACTAGAACTCTTTTTGATTTGTAACCTTCAACCTTTCCAAGCATTAAGGTATTTTCTAGTTTTGGCTCAAATCGATGAAGATCTAGATAATTCTGAATAATTCTATTTTCATTTGATTTACCTTTGAGAACAAAGGCAACTGAACAGTCTCCACTATAATGATCAACCGCTTGGTGAGTAACAAAAAACTCCATATCAATTTCCAGAAATTATAATCTCGGTATTCTACCAAAAAACTGTAAAATTTACCTCTTTAATCATTAGTTTCTCATATGAAAAAGTTTCTTACTGTCGCCTTAATTTTCATCACTAATATTGTTTTTGCAGATGTTGGCATGATTGTAAATAAATTAAAGCCATATTTTCCAGAAATTAAGACTGAAAACATTAGTACTTCTCAGCTAGATGGTTTCTATGAGGTGGTTCTCACAAACCCAAGCATCGATCTGCTTTATATTTCTATGGACGGTAGATATGTTCTTCAAGGCGCGGTCACTGACCTAGAATTAATGAAAAATATCTCTACAAATCGAATAAACTCTATCAAACAAAATATTCTTAACAGCATTAGTGATAACGACAAGATAATTTTTAAATCTGAAAATGAGAAATATGTTGTCCATATATTTACGGACGTTGATTGCCCTTATTGCGCTAAACTTCATGCAAATATGAACGAAATGAATTCACTTGGCATTACTGTGAAATATTTGGCCTCACCACTAGAGCAACTTCACCCTAATGCTCAAAGTGCTATGGAAAAAATATGGTGTGCTGAAGACAAAGCAATCGCCATTCATAATTATAAAACTAAGCGATTCTTGCCAAACAGCGCGGATTGTATGAATCCAGTTGCAGAACAGCTTGCGATTTCAAAACAATTAGGTGTGAATGGAACGCCGTCAATTTTTTTTGAAAATGGCTTAAATATTCCTGGCTATTTAGCGCCCGAAGAGCTTTTAAATAGATTTTTAAATACTCTTGCTCAATAACAATAACTCAAGAGTCATTGCTCATAAAGCTATTTGCCTAGTAGCACTTGAAAAACATACATTATCTGAATCATTATTTCCCACTGAGAATTCTGAGGTTTCATTTGCAAAGTCACTCACATATGGCTCATTAAGATTCTATCATCATCTTAATGACGTCATAACTCCTCGTCTTAAAAAAACCCTAGATAAAAAAAATCTTGATATTCATATTCTTATGATTCTGGGAGCATATCAGCTTATTTATACGGACATATCAACTCATGCTGCTATCAATGAAACAGTCGAAGTTGCAGTAAAAATTAAAAAGAAATGGGCAAAGGGCCTTATAAATGCAATACTTAGAGGGATTGATCGGGACCGAGATAAAATTCTTAACACTTCTCACTATTCGCACCCAAGTTGGCTTGTAAAAAAAATTACGAAGGAATATCCTGAAGATTTTCATGAGATCTTTATTGAAAACAACAAGAAAGCCCCAATGTCTATTCGTGTCCATCCATCAATTAATATAAAGTCTTACCAAGATAAACTTTTAGAGAAGAATATAGAGTCAAAGACCTCTGAAATTGCATCACAGTCATTGACCCTTAATAAAGCAGTAAATGTAGAAAAATTACCAGGTTTTAAAAATGGTTCTTGCTACATTCAAGACACCTCTGCACAACTAGCAGGCCATCTTATTGCTCCGCAAAAAGGTGAGTTAATTTTAGATGCATGTTGTGCGCCTGGAGGCAAAACAACTCATCTTGCTGAGCTTTGTCCTAGTGCAGAAATCTTGGCTATAGATTCTGATGAGAAAAGACTTATCAAAGTCAAGGATAATTCAAAAAGACTAAAGAGCAATAATATTGAAGTCATTTTGGGAGACGCAACAAAGGATGACTGGTGGAATCAAAAACTCTTTGATAAGATTTTAGTCGATGCGCCATGCACTGGAACAGGAGTTATAAGAAGGCATCCAGATATTAAACTTCTAAGAAAACCTAGAGATCTTTCTTATATCATTGAAGTTCAGGCATCTATTGTTAAGAACCTATGGTCAATGCTAAAAACTGGAGGCATTCTTGTATATGCCACATGCTCTATACTAAAAGATGAAAATGAAAATCAAATAAGTAATTTTATTAAACTAACCAAGGATGCCAGTATTGAGGAAATTCTACTTCCCTGGGGCAAGGGCTCTATAGGAAAGCAACAACTACCAAATGGCGCATTTGATGGCTTCTATTATGCTCAACTAAGAAAAAAGTAAATCTTTAAGAGTCTATTTTTCTAGAGCAATATCTAAGACTTGGTCTATCCATTTCACTTTGACAATTTCGAGCTTACTTTTTATTTTTTCAGGCACTTCAGATAATTCACGCTCATTATCTTCAGGAATAATTACGGTTTTAATGCCGCCTCTCATCGCAGCAAGAAGCTTCTCTTTAAGGCCACCGATCGGAGTAATTTCACCCCTTAAAGTAATTTCACCAGTCATTGCGACTGCTGCTTTGACTTTTCGTCCAGTTAAAACTGAAACAAGTGCTGTGCACATTGCTGCTCCCGCACTTGGCCCATCTTTGGGTGTTGAGCCATCAGGAACATGGATATGTATATCCAGTTTTTCATGGAAATCATCTGAAATTCCTAAGGTCTCTGCACGTAAACGAGTTACCGACATTGCTGCTTGAATTGACTCCTTCATCACGTCACCAAGTTGACCGGTATAGTTCAATTTTCCCTTACCTTTGTATGAGGAAGCTTCAATTGTAAGTAAGTCACCGCCAACCGAGGTCCAAGCTAATCCTGTTACCTCCCCAATTTGATTATGTTCTTCAGCTAAACCAAATCGATACTTCTTCATTCCTAAAAATTTTGGCAAACTTTTTGAATTAATAATTGCCCTAGCTTTTCGTTTTTTTAGGGTTACATCCTTAATCACTTTTCTGCAAATACTTCCTATTTCACGATCAAGATTTCGAACACCTGCTTCTCTCGTGTAATAACGAATAATATCCATAATTGCAGAATCTTTAAAAACTATTTCCGAGCTATTAACTCCATTATTTTTCATTTGCTTGGCAATTAAATGTCTCTTAGCAATTTCTAATTTTTCATCTTCTGTATAGCCGGATAATTGAATTATTTCCATTCTGTCCACTAGTGCTCCTGGAAGGTTTAAGGAGTTTGCAGTAGCAACAAACATAACTTGAGAGAGATCATAGTCCACCTCTAAGTAGTGGTCATTAAAAGTGTGATTTTGCTCCGGATCCAAAACCTCAAGCATAGCAGAGCTTGGATCGCCTCTAAAATCAGAAGCCATTTTGTCTATCTCATCTAAGAGAAATAATGGATTTTTGACGTTAACTTTTTGCATTTTCTGAATGATAGATCCTGGCATAGCACCTATATATGTTCTTCTATGTCCACGAATTTCTGCCTCATCTCTTACACCGCCAAGAGCCATACGAACATACTTTCGATTGACTGACCTTGCAATAGATTCACCAAGTGAAGTTTTGCCGACTCCTGGAGGACCAACCAAACATAGTATATTGGCCTTATTATGAGTAACACGGCTTTGCACAGCTAAGTGCTCCATTATTCTTTCTTTAACTTTGTCTAAGCCATAATGATCAGAATCAAGGATTTTTTGCGCCTTAACTAAGTCTTTATTAGTTTTTGTTTTTTTACTCCAAGGCACTGAACACAAATTTTCTATATAGGTTCTAATGATTGATGCATCTGAAGATTGGGATGACATTCTCTGAAGTTTATTAAGTTCACTTTGAGCTTTCTTCTTAGCCTCTTTCGGCATCTTGGCTTTGTCAATACTATTTTGTAATTCCTCGATCTCATTTTCATCATCAAGGGTGCCAAGCTCTTTTTGAATGGACTTCATTTGTTCGTTCAAGTAATAGTCTCTTTGATTTGACTCCATTTGTTTGCGGACTCTGTTCTGAATTTTTTGCTCTGCGCCAAGAACATCTAGCTCGCCTTCAAGGATAGATAATATTGCTTCTAACCTGTCTTTTGCTTGACCACTCTCAAGAAGACTCTGCTTTTCATTAACTTTGAGACTTAAGTTTGCAATAATCACATCACTGAATCTTTCAACATCGGTGATTTCTTTAAGAACCTTATAAACTTCTTCAGGAATTTTCTTACTAAGCTTAATATATTTTTCAAAATTTTCTAATGCCAGACGCATCATTGCTTTAATTTCTGTATCGTTATCAAAGATCAAACTACAATCACTTAATACAACTTCAGTGTGTTCACCTAAGTCAACAAACTCTTCAATTTTTGCTCGCTTAACGCCTTCAACTAGAACTTTAATCGTTCCGTCAGGAAGTTTTAAAAGCTGGAGAATTGTTGCCAAAGTTCCAACCTTATGAAGATCGTCATTATTTGGCTCTTCAATTGCTTCATCTTTCTGAGTAGCCAAAAAAACATTTTTATCAGCCTCCATAGCTTGGGTGATTGCCTTAACAGAGGATTTTCTTCCTATAAACAAAGGAATGACAGTATGAGGAAAAACGACTACATCTCTTAACGGTAAGAGAGGTATTGACTGCTTCTCTAGGCTATTTGACTCTGCTGTGATTTCTGCTTCCATAATAATGAAACACCTTGCTTATCTAGTAATCTTTCTAGATAGTGGCTAGTTACATTAATTTCAAGTAGCCATTGACCAAATTCGTTCATTATTTCTTTTTTGATAAATCCAACTTTATGAATTTCACTTCTTATGTATGCTGACTGCACATCTAACTTAATACTTGCACAAGTCATCATTCCACTTAGGCTTTCAGATAGGGCTTCATAGAGAAGGTCAATCCCTTCTCCAGTTTGAGCAGAAAGCCAAACTCGAGAAATATTCCCTTCATGATCCTTATCGATTCTTGGTTTAAAGTCTACTAGACCATCAATCTTATTCATTACTAAAATTCTTGGAATTTTTTGAGCATCTATTTGCTCAATAATGTCTTCAACCTGATCAATTTTATCTCTATTATTGGGATCAGATGCATCAACAATATGAAGAAGGACATTAGCCTGACGTGTCTCCTCTAATGTTGATTTAAATGCCTCAACAAGCTCATGCGGCAAGTCTTGAATAAAGCCAACTGTATCAGCTATTACTGCCTCACCAGATGCTGGCAGCATTACTCTACGAATAGTAGAATCAAGGGTTGCAAATAACTTATCATCAGCATAAACCTCAGCATTTGTTAATAAATTAAAGAGTGTCGACTTACCAGCATTTGTATATCCAGCAAGCGAAATCATTGGAAGCTGGTTTTTTACGCGAGATTTTCTGCCCAGGTCATGTTGCTTATGAACTTTTGCAAGTCGCTTATTAATATTTTTAATTCGAATTGAAATGAGTCTTTTATCTGTTTCTAACTGAGTTTCACCAGGACCTCTGAGACCTATACCTCCTTTTTGTCTCTCTAGGTGGGTCCAACCTCTTACTAATCTAGTTGAAAGATGCTTTAATTGAGCAAGTTCAACTTGGAGCTTTCCCTCAAAAGAGCTCGCCCTTAATGCAAAAATATCCAATATTAAGCCTGTACGGTCCATAACCTGACACTTTAATGCTTTTTCTAAGTTGCGCTCTTGAGATGGTGACAACTGGTGAGAAAATATAACTAGTTCTATTTCATTGTCACTTACACTTAAGGCAAGTTCATCAACTTTACCAGTCCCTATAAAAAACTGCGCCTTAGTGAAACTTCTTTTTACTATTATTGTTTCAACAATATTCAGCCCAGAAGATACTGCAAGCTGTTTAAATTCACTGACACTATCTGGTGGTTGACTAATTGAAGTGAGCTCAATATGGACTAGAATAGTTCTTTCGCCTTGACCGACCGCATCCTTTTGGCGATCAAACAAATCCATAGACATTATTAAGTTTTTAGCATACAAGAGTTAGAGTCATTAACTTGCCTTACGGATAGTTCTTTTCTTTTTGTCTGATTGATGAACTATCACTGGTTGTTTCAAGCCTTCAACAACTGCTTTATCTAATACAACCTCTTTTGCAGTTGGGTTCGATGGTATTTCATACATTGTCTCTAACAACAAATCTTCTAAGATTGCTCTCAAACCTCTTGCACCTGTTTTTCTCTTAAGTGCTAATCTGGCTATAGCAACAAGGGCATTTTTCCTGATTGTTAGCTTAACTCCTTCAATCGCAAAAAATTGTTGGAACTGTTTAACTACTGAATTTTTTGGCTTAGTGAGAATTTCGATTAAAGCCTGCTCATCAAGCTCATCCAAGGATGTATGGACAGCTAAACGGCCCACTAATTCAGGAATTAATCCAAACTTAATGAGATCATCTGGCTCTAAAAATTTGTAAAGCTCTGTCAAGGTCTTTTTATTACTTTTTTCTTTGACATTTGCAGAAAAACCAATTCCAGCTGCTTTTTCAATTCGCCTATCTATAACCTTCCCAAGTCCATCAAAAGCGCCTCCACAAATAAATAATATTTTTGAGGTATCAACATCTATTGTTTCTTGATTAGGATGTTTTCTTCCTCCTTGAGGTGGAACTGAGGCAATTGTGCCTTCAATTAGCTTCAGCATGGCTTGCTGAACACCTTCCCCAGAAACATCTCTAGTGATCGAAGGGGAGTCTGAGCGACGCGAAATTTTATCTATTTCATCTATAAATATGATTCCTTGCTCAGCTCTTTTTGGGTCAAAATCACATTTTGAAAGAAGGCTCTTAATGACATTTTCCACATCATCGCCAACATACCCAGCTTCAGTTAGAGTTGTTGCATCTGCGACTGCAAAAGGAACATCTAAGAATCGTGCCATGGATTGAGCCAAAAGCGTTTTTCCACTTCCAGTAGGTCCAATCAGAAGGATGTTTGACTTATCAAGCTCAACATTATTGGAAATGTAATCAGCCTTTAGGCGCTTATAATGATTGTAAACAGCAACAGAAAGCACTTTTTTAGCATGAGATTGGCCAATTACATATTCATTAAGTGAGCTAAATAAGTCTTTTGGAGTGTAATTCCAATCCTGGTGTTGATCTTTTTTATCTTTGATAGTTTGTTCTTGTATCAAGTTATAACAAGAGTCTATGCACTCATCGCATATATATACACCTGGACCAGCGATCAGTCGAGAAACCTCATCCTTATTTTTTGAGCAAAATGAACAACTTAGATCTTCAGTATTTTGATCCATAGGCAAACTTCAATTTAGCGTTTATTAATAACTTTATCAATAAGTCCATATTTAGCAGACTCTCTTGCAGACATGAAATTATCACGATCAGTATCTTTTTGAATATTTTTCATACTTTGACCGGTATGTTCTTTAAGAATAGAATTTAAATTATCTCTCACTTTTAGAATCTCTTGGGCATGAATATCTATATCACTTGCTTGACCAGAGAATCCTCCTAATGGCTGATGAATCATACATCTAGCATGGGGAAGAGCAAATCTTTTGCCCTTAGCTCCTGCTGTTAAAAGGAGTGCGCCCATACTGGCAGCTTGACCGATACAAAGAGTTGAAATATCAGGCTTAATGAACTGCATTGTATCGTAAATTGCTAGACCTGCAGTGACAGACCCGCCCGGTGAATTAATATATAAGTGTATATCTTTTTCAGGGTTTTCAGACTCCAAAAAAAGGAGTTGGGCAACCACAACATTAGCAGTGTAATCCTCAACAGGACCAACCATAAACACAACGCGCTCTTTTAAAAGTCTTGAATAGATATCATAAGCCCTCTCTCCACGACCTGAGCTCTCTATAACCATTGGAATTTGATTTAAATTTTGAATTGTCATATCAGTTTTGCGTGTTCATTATTTCTAAAAAAGTTTTATCTGTAGTTGTTACTTTTGCTTTTTCTGCAACATGTTTGGCGACCAAATCTTCTACAACAATTGACTCGATGTTAGCAAGCCTTGAAGGGTCTGTGTTGTACCAATCAATCATTTGCTGTGCGCTTTCGCCATATTGTAGCGACATTTCATTAAGTTTAGCATCAACCAATTCTTTTTCGGCTGTTATTTCAGAATCAGTTGCAATTTTGTTAATTAACAAGCCAAGTTTGACTCTTCTTGAGGCCTCTTCATTGAACATTTCAGGAGGAAGCTTGCCTTTTGAAGGCATTCCTTGCTGCTCCATGCGAGACTCCATGTCTTGTTGAAGTTTTTCTGCTTCAGAGGACACGCTCCCTTCTGGAACTTCAAAGTCATTAGCCTCTAAGAGTGCTGAAAATGCAGTATCTTTGTTCTGTTGAATTAGTCGTGAATCAAGCTCGAGCTTCATTTGGTTGGTCATTCTTGACTTCATCGTTTCAAAATCTTTTTCACCATATTTCTTTGCGAATTCATCGTCTCTTTTCAGTTCGATTGGTGAGCCAACTTCATTGACCTTGACCTTGAATACGGCCTCTCTTCCGGCCAAGTTTTCCACATGATAATCATCTGGGAATGTTGCGTTCACCTCGACAGTTTTTCCAGATGCAACGTCAATAAGGCCTTTCTCAAAGCCCTCAATCATTGTTCCTTTTCCGAGAACAATTTCGAATCCTTCGGCAGCACCGCCCTCAAAAGACTCGCCATCCAGAAGTCCTTCAAAGTCAATAATTAAGCGGTCACCATTCTTCGATTTTCGCTTGACAGTTTTATACTCAGTCGAGCGGTCTTGAAGGTCTTGAAGAGCTCTCTCTTCATCTTCTTTGGTCACTTTTGAGTTGACCTGCTCGATAGTTAGCTTAGATAAAGGATTGACTTTAATCTCAGGATAGACTTCAAACTCAAGCGTATAAATTAAGCTGTCAGCGTTCTCTGTATCAATATTTGTAAGGGAGGGCTGAGTTGCTGGAGACACATCTGCATCCGTTAATGCATCAGTCAATGTTTCACCAACGATCTCGGTTGCAGCGTCAGATTTAGCACTCCCACCAAATCTTTGACGCAACACGGCTGGAGGAACCTTCCCCTTTCTAAAGCCATCAACCCGGACCTTGCTGGCAAGGCCTTTGATAATTTTTTCTGTTCTTTCATTGAAAGTGTCTACTGGTAATTCAACCGTAAGAGACCTTTTAAGGCCCTCAAGAGTGGTGAGTGATGTCTTCATCTAATTCAAAATCCGTAACTTATTAAAAAAAGGCAAATTATACAGTATTTTTAAAGCTAAAAAAAAGGGCCCTTAGGTCGTCCCAAATAGATTTAAAAGCGAGACCCAGTATAGCTTGCCTGATAATTAGCGAGCGACAACCACTCTTGATTTATCTCAACACCCCAGCCAGGTTTGTGAGGCAACTGTAAATGCCCATCAACAATCTTAAAGTCAGGGCTAAAAATATTCTCTTGCCAAGGGTAGTAATCGAGGCCCTCGATTGAGAACTCTAAGTATTTTCCTGGGTTATTAATGGAGCCCATTAAGTGAGCTGAAAAGAGTGTTACCAGTGACAAATTAGCAGCATGAAGGGTCGCAGGAATACCTTCTTTTTCAGCCAATTTAGCGACCTCAAGTGTCCTAGTAATGCCTCCCATATAACAAATGTCGGGCTGCACAATATCAACAACTCGGGTGTCGATCATGTGCCTCCAAACTCTCATATCGTTATCTTGTTCACCTCCACTCACATCGATATCAAGTGCCTTAGAAACCTCACGCGTCCAGTCAGGCTCCCAGTATGGGCAAGGCTCTTCGAAATGACTGATGCCATAATCCTGGAGCATGTGTCCAACCTCGATGGCTTTTTTAGGGCTATAGGCACTGTTCGCATCAACCAGAAGTGACACGTCATCACCCAGAACCTTTCTGACTTCCTTGATAATCGATTCAGTTCGCCCAGGCCATTGATCTAAATCGTGCCCACACTCCCTGCCAATTCTAAACTTGAACGCAAAGTAGCCATTCTCTTCTTTGAGCTTTAAAAACCTTTCTGCTTCAGCCTCAGGTGAGATCTCTCTTTGCATACTGGAGGCATAAACAGGAATGGAGCTTGGGCTTCCACCGAGCAATTGACAGACACTTTTTTGAGCTCTTTTAGCCTTAATGTCCCATAATGCAGTATCTACGCCGCACAATGCCCTGTATAGGTAGGTGCCAGGGAACTTGTGCTCCCTCTCCAAGACTTCCCAGTTAACTTCACTGATCTCTAAAGCGCTCATTCCAAGGACATGAGGAGCGACCTGAAGGTGGACAACTTGTGCAGTGATCTCGCTGTTATAGGTAGAGGTTTGGCCCCAGCCCTCATCCCCCTCATCCGTCCTGACGCGAACTAGTCCGACATACTCATTTGTAAAAGTTTCAACGCTAATTATTTTCATAATGTGAGTAATCTAGACATTAACTTTATCCTGCAAAATAAGATCAGACGCCTTTTCACCAACCATAATGGTTGCAGCGTTAATATTACCACAGACTAGCTTAGGGAATATCGAGGCATCAGCAACCCTGAGAGACTCGATACCGTAGACCTTAAGACGGCTGTCAACAACATTTTTAGTGGGGTCTGGACCCATCCTACAGGTGCTGGAGGGGTGAAATACAGTCCACACCGTCTCCTTAATATGCTGAATCATTTGCTCATCACTCTGGCAATCAGGCCCTGGACGAAATTCCTCACCAATCACATCACTAAAGCTGTTGGTTTGTGCTAACCTTCTAATCACCTTGACGCCCTCTAACAAATCTGTCACGTCATCCTTGTGGGAAAGGTAATTAGGCTTAATGATGGGAGACTTTAATGGGTCACTACTTCTCAGTCGAACACTCCCTCTTGAGCGCGGACTACAATTCGAAATTCCCAAGAGCATTGCTGAAAACGGATCCGGACTCATCATTGCGCGCTTATCAGGCGACTCCAACGAGTAACTGACGGGTGAAAAATATAGCTGGATGTTTGGCTTTTCGAGATCATTGCGCGTCCTTATAAAACCGCCTGACTGGTTAACACTTAAACTGAGCGGTCCGCTCCTTGTAAAAATATATCGAAGTCCCTGATAGATCTTACCAAGAACCGGCCTTAACTGATCATTCAAGGTGGGCACCTTGCTTTTATAAAAATAACTTACACCGAGATGATCCTGAAGGTTTTCTCCTACCGCCGGGCTATCATGAACTAAGGGGATTGAGGCCTGTTTCAATGTATTTTTAGGGCCAATGCCTGAGAGCTGAAGAAGGTGAGGTGAGTTAATTGATCCTGCACTTAAAATAACCTCGCAATGAGCAAATACTTGTTGAGTTTTTCCTGACTTCAGATACTCGACGCCATATGCCTTTTTGTCTTTAATGAGAACCCTTGATGCTAAGGCATTCTTAATGATAGTAAGATTATTGCGGCCCTTTATGGGCCAAAGGTAAGCCCTAGAAGAAGACATACGCTGTCCCTTATGAGTGGTTATCTGGTAGTTACCTACCCCTTCTTGAGTTGCCCCGTTCATGTCTTTGTTAAGAACAATTCCAATTTCCTGGGCTGCAGATAAAAAATTCTGACACAGCGGGTGTAACTGCTCGGATGCCTCAGAGACATTTAATGGTCCATCACCGCCTCGATATGCATCAGAGCCTTTCTGCCAGGACTCCATTTTCTTAAAATAAGGCAAAACATCGCGATACGACCAGCCAGGGTTTCCCATCTCTGACCACTCGTCAAAGTCTTTGGGGTTTCCTCTAACATAAACCATCGCATTGATTGAGCTAGAGCCGCCCATCACCTTTCCTCTTGGCCAATAGCTCGGTTTATTGTCAGCATCTGGGCTTGGCTCTGTCATATACATCCAGTTGACAGATTTTTGATGATATGTAACTCCATATCCAATTGGCATTTGAATAAAGAAGCGAAGATCTGAGCCCCCAGCCTCTATAAGAAGTACTTTATTAGATGGATCTTGGCTTAATCTATTTGCTAAAACGCATCCAGCCGAGCCAGCACCTACAACTATATAATCGTAATCAGACATATATCTACTATGAGTAATTCATCGCGAACAATGTAGAAGTTTATACTTAAATAATAGACGAATAAAACTTAACTTTAAGCATTTGAAGAAATTAGATACTTATGAATTGTATCAAAATTAAGTTTACCTCCAATTCCATATGCATCATTCAATTTTATCTTTCCATTTTCAATATTCAGTTCTTCGTCAAACAGATTCGTTCTAAGTGGATTAAAATTAATATCAGTCTCTAAAAAAGCAGCTGGGTTGATGGCAGACATAATGTGAGCTGATGTCAACAAACCAACACCACCCCCTAAAAAATGCATCCATATTTTATGATTCTTAATATTTCTAGATAGATGATTTATTAGAGAAACTCCTCCATATTTAGTGAGGTCAGGTTGAATAAAGTTAAGCTCTTCACTTTCACCAAAAAAAACAAAATCATCAAAATTAGTAATATTTTCTCCAAACGCAAGTCTGCATTTAGTTGAATTAATTAATTGATTAAATTCTGCTCTTGAAGACAGTGCTGAAATAGGCTCTTCAATCCAAGAAAAATTATAGTTTTCTAATGTTTTGAGATACATAACAGCCTCCTCAAAACTCCACCCCTGGTTTACATCTAGCATCATCATCTCTTCACTAGACAAGTTATTAGACAATGAGCTCAAAAGATCAACATCTAATAAATGATTAAAGCCTATTTTTACTTTAAAGGCTTTTATACCAATTGACCTTGCTAATTTTATTTTCTCTTTAGACTCATCAGGGTTTATTCCACTTGCATAAACAGAAATATGATCTTGAGAGTCAGGATTTAATAATTTATTAAGGGGTAAATTTTGATTCTTAGCAAACAGGTCCCAAATAGCGCAATCAAGACCTGAATTAATATTATAAAATGAGCCCATATCGCCCGATTGCAAAAAAAGAGTTTTAAATTTTTCAGTAATTCTTTCTACGAATTTGTCTGGGTTAGAAAATTCACAACCCACAATATTGGAATGATAAACATTGTTAAGAAGATTGAATCTATACGAAGCACCATCACTCGGAAAATTACACCAAATTTCGCCATACCCGATATTGTGATGATAGTCCTCTAGTTCAATTATTATGCATGGTCTTGACTTCATAACTCCAAATGAAGTTAAGATAGTATCAACCAATGGAAACTCTAGGTAATAAGACCTTAAAGACTTAATCTTAATCAAGGTTATTGCTTTTCTTTACAAAATTAAACATTGCGGTCCAATCTAAATCTTTGTACTCAGTATCCATTGCTTCTTCATAGACATTCACAACACTTTTCCCTGAAGTTAGATCAATCCCTTCAGATTCTCCATGCTCAATAGCTAAACGCAAGTCCTTCAAGGCCAGGACATTTTTAAAGCCAGGACCTATGTCATCAATCAAAACCTTTTTAGGATAACTAAAGTTCATATGTCCTTTTCCAGCAGCTGTAGTTGACATTAAATCAATAGCTAGCTTTTGATCTATCCCTGATTTATGGACCAGAGAGAGCGTCTCAGCTGTCACAATATTTGAAACAATAGCCATATAATTATTAATGATCTTCATTTTGCTACCTGAGCCTATAGGTCCACAATAAACAACATCACTTCCCATACATTTTAAAATCTCTTCAATCTTAGAGAAACCTTTTAAGGAGCCTCCTACCATGATAAGTAAAGTACCATCAATTGCATTATTTACAAGACGAGCTACCGGTGCATCAAACATTTGAATATTTTTTTTGAGCATTTTCTTGCTAACTTCAATAGTATCGGCTGGCAATATTGTGCTCATATCAATGTAGATTAGATTGGTATTTTCTTGATTAATAATACCACTCTCTCCAAGCGCAACATCTTTTACATTTTCTCCAATTGGGAGCATGGATATAACAAAATCTTTACCATTACATAAGTCTGCAATATTATTATTTTGTTTAGCACCAACTTCAGTTAAAGTTTGAATAGTTTTTTCATTTACAAAAGGATCATAAAAAGAGAGCGAATGCCCATTCTTTACTAAATTTAAAGCCATAGGAAGGCCCATTGTTCCAACCCCTATAAAACCTATATTTTTCATAATTCCTCTCTGTTAATTAAACGATATTAATGTTCTTTTTATGAATAAAGGAATATATTGCATCTATTCCTCCCTCATAACCAATCCCACTCTCTTTAATTCCTCCATAAGGAATCTCAGGATGCATTGGAGAAGCAGTATTGATAGAAACGCCCCCAGCAACAATCTCTTTAGCCATCTTTTCCTGCAAGACCTCACTGGTTGTATAAACATATGACGCAAGTCCATAATTTAAAGAATTAGCCTTCTCAATAACATCGTCATAATCAGTGAATTTAAATAATGCAAGAATAGGGCCAAAAATTTCTTGAGTCATCATCTTTGAGCCTTCATGAATATTTTCAATAAGAGTTGGCTCCCAAAAATAGCCTTTATCTTGATGTCTAATCCCACCATAAATTATATTTGAACCATTTTTAACAGCGTCATCTATAAAATCTTTCATCGCATCTACTCTACGAGAATTCGATAAAGGCCCCATAGATATGCCATCATTTAATCCATTGCCTAAAGTAATATTTTTTATTCTTTTCAAAAATCCATCTTTCACCTCATCATATATTTTTTCATGAACATAAAAGCGACTAGGTGCAATGCAAACTTGTCCAGCATTTCGAAACTTAAAACCAGTTAAAGTATCAAGAGTTGTTTCAATATCAGCATCTTCAGCAATAATCGCTGGAGAATGCCCTCCCAATTCAAGAGTGCATCTTTTTAGTGATTCTGCTGATTTCTTTGCTAAAAGTTTTCCAACAGGAACTGAGCCAGTAAAGCTTACTTTTTTAACTTCATCTCTACTGAGCAGATAATCTGAAATTTCATTAGGAACACCAAATACCAAGTTAATGACGTCTTTTGGCAGACCCGCATCTTGGAATATTTTAATCACCTCAATAGCTGTCCCTGGCGTTTCCTCTGAAGGCTTTATAATTACCGAACACCCAGCTGCAAGAGCTGGAGCAATTTTTCGAATAACTAAAGCAATTGGAAAATTCCAGGCCGTAAGACATAAACAAACTCCAAGTGGCTGAGGCTTGATTAAAGTTTTTAGTCCATTATCTCGATCTGCCACAACTTCATCTTTAATTAATTTTGCATTTTCTCCATTAAATTTTAAAATTGCAATGGATTGATTTATTTCACCAGCAGACTCGGCAAGAGGCTTCCCTTGCTCTAGTGTCATAACCTCAGATATCACTGAGATCCTTTCAGACAAAATATCTGCAGCTTTTAAAATGACTCTGCTTCTTATTTCAGGATCTGTATTTCTCCACTCATCAAAACCCTTCTCTGAGGATTTAACGGCATCATTTAAGTCACCTTCAGCTGCATGAGGCAGCCACCCCAAAACACTTTCATCAAAAGGATTTAAAACATCCTCGCCCTTTTTTGCCTCATATATCCACTTTCCACCAATAAATAATCCAAGTTTTGTATACATATTTCTCCAATAAACACATCAATTGTCAATTATTACATTTTTTAATTTTTGTACTCGCTGTTTTCCTTCTAAATTTATCCAATCCATAAAACTATCTTGCCCAAATTTACAGAAAATATCAATCGAATCTTGCCATATTGACCTTCCACACAAAAAGCCTAAAAAATCTATTTTTGAAGATTTAGCAAGCTCCAAACTATGTAAAAAATTATTAAATTTCATTCCTGCACTCAAAAAAACAAATGGTGTTATGCCATCCTCAAAGCATTCTCTCATTATTTCAGAGCAATTTTCATAGCTATAAATTGAGGAAATGCCATCGTTTTCAAATCCGTTAACTTGAGCCTCATTAAAAGGGAATTCAATCTTAATAATATCGATTTGATATTCCTCTTTAGAGAATTCCTTATAAAGGTATTTAATATAGACTGGTTTTTTTAATAAATACCTTTGATAGTCGATTTCAGCTCCTTCATCAAAGTAAAGAAGAGGTTCAAATAAATAAGGCATATCTAAATCTTTACAGATTTGGCCAACATGCTTAATTACCTTAAATTTTTCTTCATTAATGATTGGATCAGAATCTGGATTAAAGTACATAAAAAATTTAATAGCAGAAAAATCTTTTATGATTTCATCATTTTGATGTAATATTTTTGGTAGCAAGGTAATGCGTGATTTATTATCTATATTGTATGCATCATCTTCGTATGCAATTATTTTAGAAGTCTCAATACTTCTAAAGCAAGGGTCACTCAAGTATGTTTCATAATCAAATAAAACAGATGAAGAATCGATACCAAGATTCAAAATTATTTGCTTCTTAAAAAGAAAATAGTCTGAATTTGTAAACGCCTCCCCTTTACTTTCTTTAATAATATCTTTTAAACTAGTTCCTTGATCAATTGCTAGTACAGCAAATTTTCCATTCTGCAAAAGGTGATTGAAATGATCTTGCTTACTCATTACAGATGAAAATATGGCGCCGAACTTGGTGAGGTCCAGAGGCTCCTCATTTGTTCATTTGAGTTCAGTAAAGATATTGAAAACCCAGCACTTTCTTGTGTTGTTATATATTCATTGACTAGAGGCTTAAAACATTTAATTTTATATTGAGCAAGATACTCCTCAACGTCATTATAAATTACTAATAGTTCCATCAAAGTGGTTGCTCCTGATCCGTTAATAAAAGGAATCACAATATCCCCCTCTTTGTAATGAAAATCATCAAATATTTTATCCATCATAAATTTAATTATTCTTTTAGATGAAGAGATTTTTTGTCGCCCATATCCAGATTCTCCATGAACACCCATGCCAATAAAAACTTCATCATCATCTAAGTGAAATATTTTTTCACCAGATATTGGTGAAGTTCCAGAATCAATTGCAATTGATAGTGTTCTAGTTTGATCTCTTACACTTTTACCTAAACTTATTAGAGTATCTTTTTCTTCACCTTGTTCTGAGAGTGCACCCAAAATTTTATAAATAAAAGTAGTCCCAGCTCCGCCTCTCCTCTGATCTTCACTTCCTTTGGGCGCAGAAGCAATATCGTCATACATCAATAATAAATCAGCATTAATATTATCTTCTTTGGCCAATTCAATAGCCATATCGCCATTCATGACATCACCTGCATGATTAGATATTAGAAGAATACACCCAGAATTTTCCTTAAAGATTTCTATACCTTCAAAAATTAAATCTCCAGATGGTGCAGCAAAAATATCTCCAACAATATTTGCATCTAAAAGCCCTTCACCAACCCAGCCCATAGCAATAGGCTCATGACCTGAGCCATTGCCAATCAAAATAGCAGTTTTATCAACACTTTTTGGTTGGCTTCTTAAAATGATTCTTTTACTATTTCGAGAAAATTTAACTCTATCGCTATTAGCCTTTGTATAGCCACTCAGCATGTCATTAACTATTTGATCTTTATTATTTATAATTTTTTTCATAGTACTGAATCAAAATACGCTCGAAGAATAATTTCAGTTGATTTAGCCCCTGGATCAATACAACCAAGCCCTCGATTTTCTAAAAATTTAGCTCTACCAACTTGCGCTTTCATATCTTTTGTTCTCGATAATGAAAGAGAAAGGATTTCATTGATGTCACCTTTGTGAATTTTTGAATCAGAATTCTTCTTTAAGAACTCTAAAACTGGAACATAAATATCGAGGATACTTTTTTCTCCGGCCTTTACTTTACCTCTTTTCATAATCTTATCTATCGATTTCGAAAAAATATCAATCATTGATTGATTCAAATTAGATTCACTAATTTTTCCAGATTCATCAAAAAATATAGACATTAAAATTCCAGATGCACCCCCCATTTCAATACGCATTCGCTTTGAAATGATAGTCATTGACTCATTAATTGAAGAATCCATATTATTTAAATATAAATCTTTTGCAATTTTCATACCTTTTAAAATTGTGGATCCATGATCGCCATCCCCAACTATTTGATCTAATTTATTTAGTTCAACATACTCAGTTTGAATCTGATTATATGAATTAACAATCCAATTTTTATAAGCGTTATGCATCCAAATACTTACTTAAATAATTAAATGATCTTGAAATTGCTTCGTAAGGATCATCTTCTATATTTCTCCAAGTGAATAAATCTTTACTGGTATCAACATTTGCTTGAATAAACATTTCCAAAGAAACGAATCCTTCATAGTTAATTTTTTTTAAAGTATTAAAGATTTTTGACCAGTTTAAAGAGCCAGATCCAGGAACGCCTCGATCATTTTCTGCAACTTGAAAATGAAATATTCTGTCTCCAGCCTTTTCAATTGATTGGCACATATTTTTCTCTTCAATATTCATATGGTATGCATCTAATAGAAGTCCTACATTGGGATGGTCAATAAGCTCACATAACCTTATCCCTTCATCAACTGTGTTAATAAAATCTGACTCATATCTATTGAGTGGCTCTATACCAAGCTTGATATTTTTTTCACTTAATAAGCTTGTAATTTTTTTAATAGAATGAGATGAATTTATAAATTTATCTTCCTTATCTTTACCCATACTATTGCTGATACCCCAGGCAGCATGAACCACTCCTGTGAGCAACTTAGCCTGCATAATTGAAGTCATATCAATTGCCCGTTTTAGCGCATCAACTCCATTTTGTTGAATGACTTGATCACTACTACTTATATCCTCTTCATTGGAAAGGCCAGTTGTGCAGGCAATAGAAATATTTAAATCATTAGCTAGTTTTGCAATTTCTTTTGCACCTGAAGGGGTCTGCCCCAAAAGAGAAACCTCCACAGATTTATATCCAGCTTTTTTACACAACTGAATGTAAGGCTTGACGTCTTCATGCCAGTTTTTTACAAAAGTTGCCGAATGAACCCCTAAAATCATTTTAATTTATCTATTTTTAAGAAAAAATTACGAAATATTTCGTCCCTGTTAACTCCATAGGCTTCTCTCATTGGGTAAGATTCAGTATCTCGCCTCCAGTAAAGCTCGTCATTTAAGATAGGGGACGATACAATATGTGATGGAACCCATGAAGGATCAATCATCCAAGCAATATTGATAACATCCCAAATAACCCAAGTTCTCCATGTCTGGTCAGTAACCCCTCTTTGCTTGTGAAGAGGGTTGTTTGTATATAGCTCATAAAGATAATTACCAATATCTCCCTTGCCTTTGACAAATTCTTTCATGTCAGGAAGAGATAAAGTTAGTTGTGCGCCAACGTGATATCCTGGGAGATATACATGCGCAACCCCGCACTCAAAAAGTAATTGTGAAGATAATATGTCCTGAACTAAATTTAAAGAATTAGTATTATTATTGATACTGTATGTCGGAAATCCAGATGTCCAAACTACCACTAAATTATTAATAATTTTTGGCTCCATTAGTAATGCAGAAGCTATATTTGTTAGACATCCAATCGCACAAACATAAATCTTTTCGTTAGGATATAAGAGACATGAATCAACAATAAACTTACTAGAATCAGTAATTAAAGGTTCATCGAAACTACTTAAGTATTGATATGAACCCCTAAAAACTTTCCCCTCATAAGGCATGTTTAATTTATCAAATATTTTTATTATTTCTTGATAGCTTTTTTCTACTCCTTCTTCAGGTGTATCAAAATATATATCATTAGGATGTCTATTGGTATCAATTAATCCGTTCACCCAGTCCCGATAATTACTAACTAAGTTGATTTTGTCTTTAGAAATCTCTTTGTTTTCATTAATTATATTGTAGGCCTCTAAAAGTTCCTCCTGATGATGCTGAAAAGAGTAGGGCTCAGCAGTCACTCCCAATAAATCAATTTTATCTTCAGACAACAAGGCCCATGCCAAGGCAAACTGATCATCAATTTCGTTAGCAGTATCAGTATCAATTATCAGTTTATTTTTCCCAACAGGATTAGCTAGATTAAGCAATAACTGATCATTAGTAAGTTTTGGAAATTTATTTAATACCTCTATAGGGACTGTCATTAAGATAACTCCTGATCTAATTTAATTGTATTAAAAGTAATATTTTTATCAACCAAAATCAATTCATTAGTATGGTTATATAAAAGGCACTCATGTGCCAAACATGGGATTCCAGAGTCTTTATTTAGCACCAAAGAGTCGAACGATGAAAGAGTTTCAGCGCAAATAAATTGTGAATTTTTCTTAAAATCAATATCAAATTTCTCATTCAAAATAAAAATAATTGATTGGTTTGAGCCTTCTTCGGAAAAATAATTTTTACTTAAGCCAAAGGCATGCTTGTAGGAAACGAAGGCGTTACTTATAAGATAAGGCTTGCCGTTAACTTTTCTCAGTCGCTTCACAAAATATAATTTTTCGCCTTGGTTAAAGTGCTCAGTATGATTATTATTTGTAATTTTTTTAAAATCCAAAATGTCTGAAGATGGAGTATCTCCATTTTGAATAATTTTTTGCGTCAATGATTCAAAACAATTATCTGATTGAGGCATTGAACTCGTAACTACTGTTCCTTTACCTCTTTTTCTAACAATCAATCCATCATCAGCAAGCAGCTTGAGCGCTGACCTAATTGTTATTCTGCTGACATTGAAGTAATCAACTAATTCATTTTCAGAGGGAATTGTTTCACCTAAAGGCCACTTTTCGGTCGAAATAAAACCACGAATCTGAGTGTAGACATGCTGATATTTAGTTGCCGCATCATTGTGCATAGTAAACTTTTTTTATAGCTTCAGATATTTTATTTGTAGAAGGAATATAAAAATCTTCCATCGGAGGGCTAAAGGGGACAGGGGTATGGGGTGCAGTTATTTTAATAACAGCTGCTTTTAAATCATCAAAACATTTTTCTGAAATTAAAGAAGTAATTTCTGAAGCTAAAGAACATTTAGGATTGGACTCATCAACAACAATAACTCTTCCTGTTTTTTTAACAGATTTAAAAATTAATTCTTCATCAAGTGGTGAATAGGTTCTAGGGTCAATAATTTCACAATCTATATTTTCCTGCACCATTTCTTCTGCAGCCTCTTCAGCAAATAGATTCATTCTTTGTATTGCGATGATAGTAACATCATTTCCTGGTCGCCTTATCCTTCCTTTGCCCAAAGGGATAGGCTCCATATCCTCTGGCACATCGCACTTCGTCATATACAATCTTTTGTGCTCCATGAATATTACAGGGTCATCATCTTGGATTGCAGATAATAACAACCCTTTTGCATCATGAGCATCGTAAGGAGCAACAACTTTTAATCCAGGTATATGAACGTACAAACTATAAAGTGCTTGAGAATGTTCACTGCCAGCCCTAAAGCCTGCACCAACAACAGTTCTAACAACCATTGGGACGCGTTGTTTTCCACCAAACATATATCGCATTTTTGCAGCTTGGTTCATTAACTGATCAAAACAAACGCCTAAAAAATCAACATACATTAATTCGACAATAGGCCTGAGTCCTGTCATAGCAGCTCCGACCGCTGCACCAAAAAAACCAGCCTCAGTGATTGTAGTATCACGAACCCTCTCAGGGCCAAATTTAGTAAGTAAGCCCTGGGTAACACCAAATGGCCCGCCCCAACTATCTTGAGTTCCGGGATAATCTTCTCTTCCCTTGCCACCAGCAATATCTTCCCCCATTAAAATTACATTTTTATCATTTTGAAATGACTCAATAAGAGCTTCATTAATAGCATCTTTAACTGTTATTTCCCTCATATTAGTAACTCTCTAGGATAGTTAACATAAACTTCTTCAAGTGCATCCTCTGGCTTAGGCCAGGGTTGAGTCTCAGCAAAATCAAATGCCTCGTTTACTTCATTCAATGCGTCAGATTGTATCTTCTTAATTTCAGCGGGTGATATGTTATATTCAGACGCCATTTCAATTGACTTTTTAATTGGATCATTTTTTTTTGCTTCCTCAATTTCTTCTAATGGCTGGTATAACTGAGTATCACCTTCATATTGTCCTGAAAATCGATAATTCTTAAACTCTAAAAAGATGGGTGTATTTTTAGCCTTGGATTCAGTAATAGCATCTCTTGTAATTTGATGAACCTCAAAAACATTATTTCCATCACCCTGATATGAAATCATGTCATAAGCTTTAGCTATATCTTTAAGCTCCTTGGTGTTCAGATGCCAATCAGTCGCTGTAGCCTCGGCATAACCATTATTTTCACAAACAAATAGCATCGGAACATCCCAAAGTTTAGCAAGGCCCGCAGCCTCATGAAACGCTCCATTATGAATTGCTCCGTCTCCAAAAAAAGTAGCCGACATTTTTGTTCCACCATTAATTTTTTCCTGAAGTGCAGCCCCTAAAACTACCGGCGGGCCTGCAGCAACAATTCCAAAGGAGCCAAGCATGCCTTTATCAAAATCACTAATATGCATACTTCCACCTCTACCTTTGCAGATACCCGAACTTCTTCCATAAATCTCTGAAGTTATTTCTTTTAATTCACAATTTTTAGCAATAGAATGGCCATGGTTACGATACGTACTTGAAACCCAGTCATTATCGCCCAATGCACTCATCGCTCCAACACAAATTGCCTCAGACCCAATGCATGTATGCAAATATCCAGGGACTGATTTCTCTGTAGCTATCTTTTTAATTCTCTCCTCAAAATAGCGAATAGTAAAAAGCTTTTTGTAGATCCACTGTACTTTATCTGTATTAATATTCATCATTTAAGTTGTTATAACAATTAGAAAAAAAAGGTACACACATCACATGATAAACTATAAAACACTTTTATATCAGTCATTTTTTTAAAATATAGGTTCTAATTAAAAAAAAAGTTTATTATAACAATCCATATGATATGATATTGCTTGATAACAAAAATTTTGGATCTTGTAATTAATGTCAGTTAAATTGAATATTGGATATGTTGCAACAGCTATTGCTCCCTACTACGCTGATGAATATGGAGTTAGAGAAAAATCTGAAGCCAGTTTAAAAAAACTGCTAGGCAATTTTGATGTAAATTTTATTCCATTTCATAAAACTATATTTTCAAAAGAAGATTCAAAAGAAGCGGAAAAATTCTTTATGAATAAGATAGATTTTTTATTACTTCAAACAAGCTCTTGTAGTGCTGGTGAACAACTATATCCGCTCTGCAACATAACTGACAAAATTGGAGTATGGGCTGTTCCAGATATTGAAATTGAAGGTGACGTCAAATTGCATTCTTTAGTTTCTACAAGTCATTACTTAGCAATGATTAAAAAAGTTTTATCTGATAAAAAAATTACAACCAAATGGTTTTATAATTATGCAGATACTGATGAATTTATAAATAAATTTTCTATAACTGTCCGATCATTAGTTGCTCTTAAAAAAATGAAGAACGCCAAAATAGGTTTGGTAGGAGGAATATCACCTGGTTTTGACAATATGAAGGTTGACCAATCAATAATTAAAAAAAATATTGGACTATCAATAGAAGAGTCAACTATCAGTGAATTGGTTAAGATTGCAAAAGGATTTGATCAAAAAACTATTGACAATGAGGTTCAAAAAATCAAAAGTGTAGCCTCTAGTGTTTCTGTTTCGAATGATGATTCATTTAATAAGGTAGCTCGTATTTATTTTGCTTTAAAAAAATTGAAAGAAGATAATAACTGGGATTCTCTTGCAGTTCAATGCTGGTCTCAAATGCAAGAATTATATGGAGTAGCGCCATGCTTAGCTTATGGATGGATGGGAAGCGAAGATGGGATAGCAGTCTCTTGTGAAGGAGATGTTCAAGGATCAATGAGCATGCTCCTATTAAACTATATTTCAAAATCTAATAAATCATCGACATTACTTGATTTAGCAACATTTGATAAAGATGCAGATGCTGTTCAAATGTGGCATTGTGGAGTTTCACCAAGACATTTTGCAAATGAAGATGGCATCAAATGGGTTGATCATACTACTCTTGGAAGAAAAACTGAAAAAAAATATGGTGTTGCTGGTGATCAAGTTTTTGCTCCACAAGAAACTACTACAACCTATATAAGTAACAACGCCGAAAGAATATTAGTATTAAACTCTAGTATTTTTGAACATACGAATAAGGGCTATGATGGCACTAGAGGATGGTTTAAAAATATACATTTAAATCGAAAAAAAATTAGCTCAGAAAATTTAGTTAACACCTTAAACATTGTTGGTCATGAGCATCATTATGCCGTTGGCCAAGGTGATTACAGTAAAGAATTAATAGAATTTGCAGCTTGGAACAATTTGAAGCTGATAGAAGAAATTCCCTTGGTAGATTATTTATTACCATTGGAGAACTAATCAAATAAATATTTATTTGATAATTTGATAACTAAAAAAGGAGATGTAATGAATAATAAATTTAAATTTATAACCCTTGCTATAGTTAGTTTATTTATTTCAAGATTAGCTTCGGCTGAAGTTGCACCAGGATTTAACTCCTGGGATGACGTTAAAGCTGCTGCAGATGGTGGACAAGTAAACGTCTATATGTGGGGTGGCTCTGATGCAATCAATGGATTTGTAGATGATTTCTACGGTGTGCCATTAAAAAATGATTACAACATTGCTTTAAATAGAATGCCCTTGGCTGGAACTGTTGATGCTGTTAACCAAGTACTAAGTGAAAAAGAGGCTGGCGTAACTGGCGACAATGGAAACATCGATCTAATATGGATTAATGGTGAAAACTTCTGGACTTTGAAACAAGCAGACCTTCTTTATGGTCCGTTTGCTGCTGGATTACCTAATAGTCAATTTGTTGCATGGGACAACCCTGCGGTAAACTTAGACTTTGGAAGACCAGTCGATGGCATGGAAAGTCCTTGGTCAAGTGCACAGTTTCATTTTATGTATGACTCTGCTAGAAATGACTATGAAGATATGCCAAGAAATTATGGTTTTTTAACTAAATGGATTTCTGATAATCCAGGAAGATTTACATATATCAGGCCTGGTAAAGGTGGATTTGTTGGAACTCGATTCGTTAAGCAAATTTTCTTTGAATTAAGTGGTGGTCATGAGCAATGGGTTGGACCTTACAATGAAGAGCTTTATAACAAATGGGCTCCAAAAGTATGGGCACTGCTAAACTCTTGGGAAAAAGATTTACATAGAGGTGGTGAAACTTATCCAACTAATAATGCTGAAATGCATGCATTATTTGCTAACGGTGAAGTTGATATGAGCTTTACACAATCTCCTAGAGGGGCAGGTCCTACGAACTCTGCTGGTACAACACCGCCAACATCTAGAGCTTTTGCTTTTTATAACAACATGATTGGAGATTTCAATTATTGGGCGATTCCATATAATGCTCCTAATAAAGCAGCCGCGTTAGTTTACGCTAACCTTGTTCTAGAGCCTACTTTACAGGCCGCTCAAGTACAGCCTGCTAATGGTTTTTGTTGTGGCTGGGGAATCAGTACGGCAAAAGTAACTAGCTCTGATGGAGTTGCTGCTATTCAAGATGCTCAAAACAATCTTGGTGATGCCGCAGAAGATCAAGGAATATTAGCGCGAGCTCTTGTTTCTGATATTGCTGCAGAATATCAAGATAAAATTGAAGCGGATTGGCAAGCAAACGTTCTCCTAAAATAGGAGATATGAATGGGCGGAGATAGACTAAAAATAGTACTTTCTTTAACTCCGCCCCTTCTCATTATTGGTACATTATTTTTTGGGGGAATTCTATATGGGTTTCTTCAAAGTTTGGGATATCAGCCAGCAATACAAAAATATGATATTAGTTTTGATGCCTACTATAACGTTATGTTTTCAGAGAGGTATGCAAAGTTATTTTGGACTGGTTTAGGTCTTAACTTATGGGTTAGTTTTGTTAGTACTTTTTTAGCTGCAGCCTTTGCATTATTTGGAGCTTTGACGATTAGAAAAACTTTCTTTGCAAAGAAAATCTGTAATTTTATCTACTCTTTAAATTTACCTATGCCTCATTTAGTAGTTGCAGTAGGGATGATTTTTGTCTTTTCTCAAAGTGGATTGTTGGCTAGATTTTTTACTCAAATAGGCTTTATTTCATCGCCTAGTGATTTCCCAATTTTAGTTAAAGATAAATATGGTCTAGGAATCATTTTGGCATACATATGGAAAGAAGCAGCTTTCTTCTTTATTATATTAATGTCTGTCCTCCAATCTCTTGGCGAAAATTTTGAAGAATTAGCTCAAAGTCTAGGGGCCAATAAATGGCAAAGATTTAGATATGTCATTCTCCCTCTAGTAATGCCAAATTTATTTTCAGCCTCAATAATAGTTTTCGCATTTAGCTTTGGAGCATACGAAGTCCCAGCAATTCTAGGCGTTAACTACCCTCAAATGCTACCTGTGATGGCATTTGAATTTTTCCTCAATCCTGATCTAAATGCAAGAAGTGAAGGGATGGCACTTAGCATGATCATTGCATTAATAGTGATGATTCTAGTTGTTATCTATTTCCGATTAACTCAAAGCAAAATAAGAAAAGATTAGCAAGAATATGGACAACAATCTAAAAAAAATAAATATTTACACCGTTTATTTAGGTGCATTTCTTTTAATTCTTCCATTAATCGCTTTTTTTATAAATGCATTTTCATTCAGATGGTTCTATCCTCAACTTATTCCCAAAGAGCTTAGCTTACAAGCCTGGGTAAGGCTTAAATTAATACCAAGAGAGGGTTATAGATCTCTAGATGGATTTTTAGACTTATGGCTATCAAATCCGACCATTATTAAAGCATTAGTCAATAGTGTAACAATTGGACTAATAGTTACTGTCGTGTCAATAATCATTGCATTGCCGGCAGCAAGAGTATTAGGGTTACTAAATTTCAGATTTAAAAAAATAATTATATTTATTATGGTCTCGCCAACCATATTACCTCCAATCGCATTCGTACTTGGGCTAAATATTAACTTCATTTCATGGGGATTCTCAGGAAGTTTCTGGGGGGTTTGTTTAGTACATTTAGTTCCAATAATGCCCTATGTTGTTTTAACTATGACCGGTATTTTTGCTAATTACAACCCTGACTTTGAACATCAAGCTAGAACATTGGGAGCTAACAAATTCAGGACTTTTTATTTGATTACACTACCTGCAATAGCTCCTGGAATGGTTGTTGCTGCTTTATTTGCATTTTTGGTATCTTGGAGTCAATATTTATTAACATTCTTAATTGGAGCAGGAAAGATTATGACGCTTCCGTTACTTGTATTTTCAACGGCCTCATCTGGAAATCCAGCACTCACGGCCGCAATATCAATCGTATTTATCTTTCCAGCAATAGTAATATTATTCTTTACCTCTAAGTTTATCTCAGGGGACTCCTCTGCTACTTCTGGATTTGGAAAACTTTAAAAATAACATAATGGACTATATAACAAAATGAGTGACTTAATAATTTCAAATTTATACAAAAGCTTTCCTGGAATGGATAGACCTGCCGTTAGTAATGTAAGTCTAGAAATCAAGACAGGTGGATTAATTGCTTTTTTAGGTCCATCTGGCTGTGGAAAAACAACTATTTTAAAAATGATAACGGGATTATTTCAACCGGATAGTGGTGATATTACTCTCGATAATAATTCTCTATTACCAATTGCAACTGAGAAAAGAGGGGTTGTAATGGTATTCCAGAATTATCTATTATTTCCATACATGAATGTTAACGAAAATGTTGGTTTTGCGCTCAAAATGAAAGGCGTTGAAAAGGATGAGATTGATAAAAAAGTCAAGGAGATGCTTGAATTAGTGAAGCTTCCAGATATTGGTGACAGGAAACCAAAACAACTATCAGGCGGACAACAACAAAGGGTTGCTTTAGCGCGTGCCTTAATTTCAAAACCTAAACTATTATTACTTGATGAGCCATTAAGTAATCTTGATGCTCATTTAAGAGATGAAATGAGAGAGCTAATCGTGACTATTCAACAAAAATTAAATGTTACTACTGTTTTTGTAACCCATGATCAAGAAGAAGCGGTTTTATTGGCAGACAACATAGCATTAATTTTTAATGGCGAACTGCAAAGTTTTGCATCTCCAAAAGAATATTATGAGTCTCCAGTTAATGAAAGAGCTGCAAGATTCTTTGGCGGCGTGAACTTTCTTAAATCTACAATTAATAACAATAAAATTGAAACCGAGATTGGACCAATTAATTACATCCAAAAAAATAAAAAGGACTTAATAAGCAATCATTTACTTACAATTCGACCCGAGAATATAGAAATATCAAAAAATAACTCATTCAAGGAGAATTACTTTTCAGGAACTGTTACTTCTATCATTTTTTCAGGCACCAATACTAGATATAAAATTAAAGTTAAGGATACTGTTTTAGACTGCTCTGTCCAATCAATTGGGTTAAAAGAAATATCTAAAAATGATGAAGTATTTATTCACTTGCCAGCTGAAAAAATATGGGGAATGAATGACTAATCGAATTCTGTTTAATGTTGATGAAAGCATAGGTGAGCTTTCACCCCATATGTTTGGTGCAAATCTTGAGCATATTGGAGAAGCTCTTTATAAAAATGGTGCCTGGGCAGAAGTAATTGAAAACAGAAAATTTTGTGGTGCTGACAAATTCACTTGGGATACTGGAGTCAAGCATGATCATTTAGATTTTGGAATTATAAAGCCTTGGAGAGGGCTAAACCCCTCAGCAAAGCACGTAATGTATGCTCATTCAAATTCTGAATATATTGTTAAAGGAGAAGAACAAATAAATAGATTTGGAAGTGGAAAACAATCTCAACAAATTACTATTAGAGAAAAAAGTAAAAAAAATAGAGGCGTCCAGCAGTCAATAAATATTAATTTTAATAATGAAGAGCATCTGTTTAGCATCATGTTAAAGGGGAATGGTCAAAAAGTTTATATCCAAATTGGAGAAATAAATTTTAAAGTTAAGAGCCGATCAAAATGGTTTGAATTTAAAAAAAATATAAGATTTAAAGACTCAAATACAAAAACTTTATCAATCTCAATAAATAGTGGTGAAATATTTATAGCAAATTGCTCACTTATGCCAAAAATTACTGATTTTGGATTTAGAAAAGATATAACAAAAGTAATCAAAGATTGGGTTCCAAGTTATATAAGGTGGCCTGGCGGAAATTATCTCTCTGGTTACAACTGGATTAATGGTATTGGTGATAAAAACTATCGTCTCCCATTTTATGATTTTGCCTGGCATCAATGGGAAAATAATGATGTAGGTAGTGATGAATTCATGCAATGGTGTGAATTGATCGGAAGTGAGCCAATGATTACAGTTAATACAGGCAATGGAACTCCTGAGGAGGCTGCTGCTTGGATCGAGTACCTAACCGGCGCTTCTTCTACTAAATATGGAAAACTTAGATCAAAAAATGGCAGAAGTAAACCCTATAAACTCAAAACAATATTTATTGGTAATGAGATGTTTGGCGGCTGGCAAATTGGCCATACAGATGCAAAAACCTATGCTTTCAAATATGATAAGTTTGTAAAGGCAATTAAAAAAGTAAACTCTAATTTAAGATTTATTGCTGTCGGAGCATGTGCCGATCACTTTGGACACTGGAATGAAATAGTACTCAAAAATATAAAAGAAAGGATCGACGAGCTTAGTGTTCATTACTACTCAATTAGAACCGAAAAAGATAAAACTCACCCTCATTTTACATCGAGATTTCTTCCTACAGTTGCAGCATCAACAGAAGTGGAGATAATTCTAGATAGGACCATTGAAGAGATTAAAAAAAATACAAAAAGAAATATTACAATAGCTTTTGATGAATGGAACACCTATGTTGAAGCTGAGCATCCAAACTATATTGAAAACTACAATATTGCAGATGCACTTTATGCAGGATCTTTATTAAATGCCTGCATTAATAGGGGCGACATGATTACAAATACTGGAATATATCACCTAATTAATGTAATGGGTAATTACAGGATTGATCGCCAGAAAATATGGAAAACCCCAACAACTCTAGTACTTGAATTATTTACCAAACATCACAAAGGTAAAATTCTCAATACATCTGTCAAAACTCCTACCTTTTCATCTCCCGGAATGGGTAAGCAGCCAGGATATAAAAACAATAATATGATAGATGCCTCGGCAACCTATTATCAAAATCAGATTTGTCTAACGGTAGTAAATAAATCAGAAAAAGAAAGCTTAACAATTTCAATACCAATTCATAAAAAAATAATAGAAAACTATTTAGTCAATGGTAATTCACCAACAGATATGAACGATATCAAAAACTTAGATAAAGTTTATATCAAAAAAAATCAATTAAATCATGGTGCCGATTATATCGAAGCGCCTCCTCACTCTTTCAGTTTAATATTATTGGAAATTTAATCCTTGATTTAATCAACCCTCTTTAGAAATAGTTTTATAAATTTTCCCTTTTTAATACGCTAAATAATATAAGTCTATATACTTTAGTTATTGTAATGCTAAGCAAGTTATGACTGTATCAGACCCATCAATATATATATTAATATTATTAGCTGGTGCATTTACAGCTGCATTTGTTCAAGGAGCAACAGGCTTTGGAAGTGGCCTTGTCCTTAATGCATTTTGGCTTCATATTATGGAACCTGCTATCGCGATACCTTTAAACGTAGCTACCTGTTTATTTATGTCGGGCGTTCCAATGTTTAAATTGAGAAAATCTCTCGATTTTTCAAAACTAAAGCAATTTGCTTTATTTGGTGTTGTTGGAATTCCTGTAGGAATGTATCTTTTAGTAATTATTGATCCGGGCAAACTTAAAATTTATATAGGAATTTTGTTAGTTATTTATGCTTTACTAATGCTTAAGATTAGCTCTTATTCAATTAAAGTAAATAATAAGTCAATTAATAATCTTGTTGGCTTTATAAGTGGAGTTATTGGTGGCTTAACAGCCTTGCTGGGAATCATTCCAGTTGCTTGGTTTAACATCCAAAAACTACCAAAAAATACTAAACGGGGGACCTATGAGCCATTTATCTTTATTACAAGTATTGTTGCAATAATAAGTTTCGCTTTTGCAGGCTTATATAAAATTGAAATGTTATTTGATCTTATTAAGATTGTCCCTGCACTATTAGTCGGATCTTGGATTGGTGTCAAAATTTATTCATTCATTGACGAAGCCCTATTTAGACAAGTTATTTTGGGACTTATTTTTCTTGCGGGGTTAGTATTATTATTTTAATAAGTCAAATTACCCGATAAAAAATACTATTTTCTCAAAATAGTATTTCAATCTCACATGAATTAAGTTAAACTTGAATTTATCCGCTTTTTTTTCAGTGGGTTTATTTTTAAAACTAAGGAGAGAAAATGAAACTAATAAATAAATTATTAGCTGTCTCAGCTATTTCTGTAGCTCTAGTGCCAGGAGTTGTGAGCGCGGACTGTGGAAAGGCAAGACTGGCAGACTTCGACTGGAGTAGTGCCAATGTTCATACTGCCATTGTGGGCTTTATTCTAGAACATGGCTATGGATGTGAAGTAGAGGTAACCAAAGGAAGCACAACGCCAATTATGGCTGCTCACTATGATGGACAACTTGATATTGTGACTGAACTTTGGTATGACAATATTGTTGCTAACTACGACCCAGTTGAAGAAGCTGGAATAATTAGAAATCTTGGCATCAATACACCAGACTCTCAGCAAGCATTCTATGTTGATAAAACGACTGCAGACAAGTACAACTTAAAAACTGTATTAGATATGCTAGACCCTGAAGTTGCAGCATTATTCACTGACCCTGAAGACCCTTCTAAAGGAAGAATGACAAGCTGTATCTCAGGCTGGACTTGCTACACTGTGAACTATGTCAAACAAAAAGTATACGGTTTAGATAATTACTATACAAACTTTGATCCAGGTTCAGGTGGCGCTTTAGATGCAGCAATTGCCGGTGCTTTTGCTAAAAAGCAACCAATCTTTACATACTACTGGGCTCCAACTGGCCTCATGGGCAAGGTTGACCTAGTTAGACTAAAAGAGCCGCCTTTCAATGAAGCATGCTGGGGAGCAATGTCTGAAGTTGTAGAAACTATCAAGGCTGAAGGTAAAGATGCTTATACTGCAACTTGTGCCACTGAGTACAGAGACATGTCTCTAGACAAGTCAGTACTTACTGCTTGGGCTGACACGCATCCAGACGAAACTGCTTTCTTAGAAGCGTATAGCTTGCCAACTGCAATGGTTAACAAGCTTCTTGCATTCTATGAAGATGAGTCTGATGGAGATATGGAGCTTACAGCGCTAGAATTTTTAGAGAATTCTGATGACTGGAAAGCTTGGGTATCAGCAGACGTTGCTGCTAAAGTTTCAGCAGCACTATAAGTTAGATTTAACATAAAAAAGAGCTCACTTGTGGGCTCTTTTTTTCATAATTATTCACTATGATTAAAAAACTACTTACATATTTAACTTTTCCAATAATATTTGTTTGGCTTTTAGTTGTTAGCTACAACTCATCGAAGAGAAAGCCAGACAGTGTTATGGAGCTTTTTTCAGACCCAAGCTGGCTTAATGACTGGCCTAAGTGGTTAGACATTCCACTCATGAAATGGATAAACGATGGGTTTAAGGTTTTTAATGAAGAATATGGTATTTATTTTGAAATAGTGAACAACTTTCTACTTGGTGCAATCCTTTCTTTAAAAAAGTTTTTAATCATGATGCCATGGCCACTGGTTATTGCCCTTGTGGTAGCAATTGTATTCTTCTCTAGTGGCAGAAAGCTAGGCACAACGGTTTTTGTAGGTATCTGCACATTCTTTATAGGATTTCTTCATCCAAAGTTTTGGGACAAAGCCATTGAAACGACTTCAATCATGATCATTGGAATTCTGATTTGTATCATTATTGGTATACCGCTAGGTATCACAATGTCAAGAAGCAATAGGGTTCGAAATGCAATACTTCCGGTCCTTGATTTAATGCAAACAATTCCAAGTTTTTGTTATCTCATTCCAGGAATTATGCTTTTTGGACTGGGCGCTGTTCCAGCAATTATTGCAACCGTTATTTATGCCGTTCCCCCTTTGGTTCGATTGACTGATCTTGGGATTACCCTAGTCGATACTGAAGTGATAGAGGCAGCTGAAGCCTTTGGAGCAAGCAAAAAACAAAAACTACTTGGCGTACAACTTCCCTTAGCGCTTCCAAACATTATGCAAGGTATTAATCAGTGTACGATGATGGCTTTAGCGATGGTAGTTATTGCCTCAATGATTGGAACAAGGGGTCTTGGTGATGAGGTATTACTCGGCCTTCAACAACTAAACGTTGGAAAAGCCACTGAAGCCGGACTAGCGATTGTTCTCTTAGCAATTGTGCTAGATAGAATTACACAGGCTTATGGTAAAAAGATTCAAGATAGAAATATGCCACCTAAATAAAACCCTATTATGTCAAAAATTATAGTAAATAATATTTATAAAATATTTGGCCCCAAGCCTGGGCAAGTATTACCGATGGTCAAAGATGGCGCAAATAAAGAACAGGTCATGGAGGAAACAGGTCACACCGTTGGGCTTGACAATGTCTCACTGTCTATTGAAGAGGGTGAAATTTTTGTTTGCATGGGTCTTTCTGGTTCAGGTAAATCAACTCTAATTAGACACATTAATAGGCTTATTGACCCTACTGCAGGCGAGGTACTTGTAAATAACGTCGACGTATGCAGTTTGGACGAGAAAGAAATCTTAGAATTCAGAAAAAAGACTATGAGTATGGTCTTTCAGCGCTTTGGACTCTTCCCTCACAAAACAATTATTGAAAATGTTGCTTATGGTCTCGAGATTCAAGAGGTGCCAGAGGATAAAAGACGCGAAATTGCTCAAGGCCAAATCAGTGCAGTTGGACTTGATGGTTTTGAAAATCAATATCCTGCTCAACTCTCGGGTGGTATGCAGCAGAGAGTTGGACTTGCTAGGGCTCTTGCAACCGACCCCGAAATTTTATTAATGGATGAGGCTTTTAGCGCATTAGATCCACTCATCAGAAGTGAAATGCAGAACCAGTTGGTTGACCTTCAAGCCAAACTCAAGAAAACAATTGTGTTCATAACCCATGACCTAGATGAATCACTCAAACTAGGTGATCACATTGGAATACTTAACGGGGGCAGACTGGTTCAGGTTGGTAGGCCAGAGGATATTATCCTTAATCCTGCAGACGACTACGTGAAAGCATTCGTTAAAGATGTCAATCGCTCAAAAGTTCTCAGAGCTAAAACTGTCATGACAAAGCATGACAAGTTTGACAAGTTTGACAAATCAGCAACAAACCCATCCTCAATATATAAGTATGATGAGGACACTTTTATCGAAGATTTAGTGCCTAAAGTATTAAAGGACAGGTCAACAATCGAAGTTATTGATAAAAAAGGGGCAACAACAGGTTATATCACCTCAGATGAACTCTCTGTAGCACTAACCAAAACAAAATAAACGCTAAGCTGTGAGTAAAAATGTAGTCATTTCAGCAGCGGCAGATGGAATAGGTTGGTGTATTGCAAGTACCCTGTTAGAGCAAGGCTACACGGTCTACGCATCGGACATTAATCAAGAAAAAATTGATGAGATCAATAAGCATCCGCTCATTAATAAACGATTATTTATTGAAAATGTTAATGCGAGCGACCCTGATTCAGTCAACCATTACTTTGAGTCTCTTCGCAATAAAGTACTGGACATAAATGCTCTTATTAATAACGTTGGTATTGCTGGACCTACCGGCATGATGGAAGAAGTGTCAGTTGATGATTGGAAAAATACAATTGATACTAATTTAAACAGTCATTTTTATTTCACAAAAGATGCAATCCCACTTTTAAAAAATAAAGGGGGCTCAATTGTTAACCTGTCTTCCACAGCAGGAATCTTTGGCTTTCCATTAAGAACGCCATATGCAGCCTCTAAGTGGGCCATTATTGGGGTTACAAAATCATTAGCCATGGAGCTTGGTCAGTTCAACATAAGAGTCAACGCTATTTGCCCTGGGTCAGTTTCGGGAGACCGAATCGACCGCGTTATAAAAGCAAAGGCGGATTCTCTAAGCATTGATGAAAACCAGGTCAGAGAAGATTTTGAAGGTATGGTCTCCCTCAAAACATTCGTTGACAAAGAGGATATTGCCAATATGGTAGTATTTCTTTTATCCGATGAAGCCTCGAGAGTCTCGGGTCAGGTTATGACGGTGGATGGCAATACAGAGAGGATGGACTAACTAAAAATTTAGCCCAACAACTCTCGCGTGTTAATGAAGTCCAGCGATATACTGAGACAACGCGTCAATTTCTTCGTTTGTTAGACCCATCGCAACATTGTTCATCATCTCATTGACTCTCTCAGCGCCATCAGAACCGGTCTGCTTGTTGATAGCGTATTGACGGAAAGCCTTTAACTGGGAGACTGTATAGTCAGCATGTTGAGCGGATACAGCTGGGAAGCCGGCAGTTGGTATGCCTTTTCCTTTGGGTCCATGGCACGCGATACATGCTGTCGTTTGAGTGTCCATCTTGCCACCGACATAAATTTTTCTGCCGAGCTCAATCATTTCCTCTGAACCCTTAGCAGAATTCTCACTAATTGTTTGGATTGAGTAGTAAGCTGCAATGTCTTCCATATCTTGATCAGAAAGTAGCGAAGCGACACCTGCCATCATTGCATTCTTTCTCTCACCCGACTTAAAGTATTGAAGCTGTTTTACAATGTAGGCTTCGCCCTGGCCAGCTAATTTAGGAAAGTTTGGAATCGTACTATTTCCTGCAAGACCGTGACAACCCATGCAAGTAGCAGATTTTGCCTGCCCTGCTTCAGTATCTCCTGCAGCCAAGATTGGGTTACTCAAAAAAGTGATAAGTATAGAAGCTAAAATAACAATGGTTTTTTTCATTCTCAATCTCCAAAAAATTCAGGGAAATTATACTTTATAAATAGAGAATGAGTAACCCTCAAATGACACAAAAAAAAATTAAAAGAAAAGGTTTATTTCTGTGGGTCTTGTATAAAGAGGTATTCTGCAATGGATCGCTCAAAACCCTCTGCCATTGGAGCCATCGCATTCATGTAGGCATTTTGCCTTTCGCCAGATTGAAAATACTCGAGCTGCTGTACAATCCAATCAACATCTTTACCTGCTAGAGAAGGAATAGATTCGTCATTAGAGCGGCCATTTACACCATGACAACTAGCACAACCCAGTGCGCTATACATAGCCTCTCCTTCAGTATTAGCGAGAGAACTCATAGAAAAAGCTGCAAAAATAAAAGTGATTAATATATAAAAAATCTTCTTCATTAGATACTCACCTTATCAAATTAGACAAATTGATTATACCAATTTTTAATTTATTATTTTCCTTTCCATTTTGGAGGTCGTTTTTCTGAAAAAGCTAAAGTGCCCTCTTTGGCATCCTCTGATTGAAGCATCCTCAGGTAAGGTTTAATTTCTCCAGAACGCATACACTCGTACGCGCTTTCTAAATCCATAGCCTCTGTCTTTCGAACGACTGACTTTATTGCAGCCAATGAGAGAGGTGCAGACTTGGCAATCTGATGAGCCCAATCAAGCGCCTCACTGATTAAATACTCCTGATCGCAGCTTCGATTAACAAGGCCAAAATGTTTGGCTTCATCGACAGTCATTCTTCGCCCTGTCATAAGCATATCCATAGCCACTGCCTTTGGCAAACGGCGAGGGAGTCTTAAAACACCGCCACTATCTGGAATGATTCCTAAGGTAGCTTCAGGAACAAAAAATTCTGCATTATTTGATGCAATAATGAGGTCTGCTGCAAGAGCCAACTCGAAACCACCGCCAACCGCTAGTCCATTGACAGCCGCAATGACTGGCTTATCTAAATCCCATAGTTCAGTGAGTCCTGCAAAACCCCCAGGCCCAAAATCTGCATCAACAGGTTCTCCCTCTGATGCCGCTTTTAAGTCCCAACCACCACAAAAAAAACGATCTCCAGAGCCCGTAATAACAGCAACTCGTAGGTTTTCATCATCCCTAAAACGAATAAACACCTCGCCAAGTATGTGACTCGTTTCAGCATCAATCGCATTAGCTTTTGGACGGTCTAAAGTAATGAGCATAACTTCATCATGCAACTCAAAATTTACAGCATTATTCATAATCTCCTCAATATAAAGTTTCCTAGTCTGAATTTAACCTGATAAGCGCATCAGCTGCAACAACACCTTTTTTTTCTTTTAAAACAATCAATGGATTGATATCCAACTCTAAGACATCATTTTCTCTAACTAACGCAATGATTGAGATAACCGAATCCACAACAGACTCTATATCACCTTTTGAATTACCCCTATAGCCCTCGAGTAAGGGGTACACTTTGAGTTTTGAGATCGCCACTAAAACATCCTCTCTTGTTACTGGTAAGAGCATTAGTGCGCTATCTTTTAGTATTTCAACAAATATACCGCCGCCGCCAATGATGATGTACTTTCCAAATGTGGGGTCATAGTCAACTCCAATGATTAATTCACAGACAGAATCTTTAATCATTTTTTCAATTAATAAGGAAGAGCCAATTTTGAATAAATCATGGCAAGCTTGTTCCAACATTTCAGAGTCTTGAATATTAAGCCTGACAGCGCCTAGCTCACTCTTATGTGCCAACTCAGCCTCTGAGATCTTAAGTGAAACTGGATAAGTGATTTCTTCAGCAGCCCTTAATGCTTCAGATAGGTTTGTTATGATGACTCCCTTTGGAATTGGAATACCATAACCGTTAATCAGTTGCTTCCCCTCAAACTCAGTTAATTGCTTACTTGTGTTATTTTCTATACTGGCTTGAAGTACGTTTATTTCTGGAACTTCATCTTTCTTGAAAGCGCATCCAATTTTATAAGAGTGATTAAGCGCATTGAGACAAGTATCTAAACCAACCATTGGCGTAATTCCATATTTAAGGGATTGATCTATGATTCGCTTTGGCATACAGTCTGCCATAGATGCAAGCACGATTGCCTTTTCATTTGTTTCAGTGACTGCGTCCGAGAGCGCTAAAAGTGTTGTATCCCAATCTTTTTGTTCAGACTCAGGTGTTTTTGGCCAATCTAACAGCAACATAGTGGCAGCAAAACTTCCATCAATCATTTGTTTAAAACACTCTGCCGTTCTTTTTCGATTACCCCAAATAAATGTATGATAATCTAGTGGATTATCTACCTCAACATATTCATTCAACGTTTGTTTGACTTTATTTTTGTGTTCCTCAGTAAGGCTTGGAAAAGTAATCTCCAAACCATCAATTAAATCAGCCATCATTCCAGCCTCTCCTCCTGAACAGCTCATTGAAGCAACACCGTTGTGGTCAATAACGCCTAAAATACTTAGCAGTTTTAGAGTCTCAAGAAATTCAGGGACTGAATTGACTCGGGCAATACCGAGCCTTTCAAAAAAGAAACTAAATAATTCATCTGACCCTGTCAATGAGCTTGTATGGCTTAGAGCAATCTTAGCAGAAGCTGATGTTCTTCCTGATTTTATTGCAACGATCGGTACTTTCATTTTTAGTGCTCTTCTTGCAGCACTATCAAATGACTCTATGTCATTAATACCTTCAATATGAAGGCCAATGACATTAACTCTTGAGTCATCTAACATTGCATGAATAATATCTGCAATATTTGTGTTCGTCTGATTGCCTAATGTAAACATGTATGCGATTGGAAGTCCAGAGGATTGCATAGTCATATTGAGACCTATATTTCCGCTTTGAGTAATAATTGCAACACCTTCACTAACAGGTTCACATCCATTAACATCAGGCCAAAGTGCAACTCTATCCAGACTATTAATGAATCCGTAGCAGTTTGGACCAATGAGCGGCATTCCATCTGCCGCCTCTACTAATCTCTGATTTCGTTTTGCACCTTCTTCACCAACTTCTCCAAATCCTGAAGCATATAAAACCGCTCCGCCGCCACCCATTGACTTGAGGTCAGAAACGATTTCGATAGCTGATTCTGCATTAACAGCGATAAACGTTGCATCGGGAGGTTCTGGTAAATCTTTAATGTCTCTGTAACATTGAATCCCTTCAAGACTATCCAATGTTGGATGAACAGCCCATATTTGATGATTGAAGCCTAGCTTTTTTGACTCTTTAATAGCAAAATCAGCGCCTCTATTTCCAACTACAGCAATTGATTTTGGAGATATTAATCGATGCAAGTCACTTCTGCTCATAAGGGACTACTCAAATGGCCTAAGAAGCGACCTAGAAATAATGTGTCTTTGAATTTCACTGGTTCCATCCCAAATTCTCTCAACTCGATGATCTCTCCAGATTCTTTCCAAAGGGAGCTCATCCATCAAGCCCATACCTCCTAATATTTGAATGGCCTCATCTGAAATCATGGCAAGCGTTTCAGTTGCCTTAAGCTTTGCCATCGCAGCATCACTATTAGTCATTTCACCTTGAGTGTCTTTCCAGGCCGCCTTGAGAGTTAATAGTTCAGCAGCCTGAAGCTCCATCGACATGTCAGCCAGCTTAAAAGAGATGCCTTGAAATTTACCAATTCTTTGACCAAATTGTTCTCGCGTTGCAGCCCACTCAGTGGCAATCTGTAAAGCTCTTTCAGCCCTACCAAGACACATTGCAGCAACAGATAACCGAGTAGCACCGAGCCACTCATTAGCAACATCAAAACCATGATCAACATCTCCCAGCACTTGTGATTCGTGGACACGACAATTATCAAAATTAAGAATGAAATTATGATAGCCTCTATGAGAGACGCTATTATAACCAGGCTCAACAGAAAAACCCGGTGTTCCCATATCAACTAAAAAACTAGTTATCTTTTTTTTCTCACCTCTAGAAGTTTGCTCAACTCCTGAGGCTGCAAATAAAATGACAAAGTCAGCCATATCTGCATGACTTATAAAATGCTTTGATCCATTAATTACAAAAAACTCGCCATCTCGCTCAGCTTTGCACTTCATAGAACGAACATCTGAGCCAGCGTTAGGCTCTGTCATTGCAAGACAGTCAACCTTATCTCCTCGAATAGTTGGCAAAAGATAATCTTCAATTTGAGACCCTTTACATGCCAATAAAATGTTACTTGGCCTTGCAACAATATACTGAAGTCCAAAATTAGCTTTACCTAACTCCTTTTCTAAAAGGCATAAAGTTAATGTATCAAGACCACCTCCACCATGTATTTCAGGCATATTGCATGCATAAATACCACTTTCTATTGCTTTTTGCTTTATATTTTCTACAACTGATTCTTCAATCTTGTTGCTCTTTTCCACTTCATCTTCAAAAGGGTAGAGCTCCTTTTCAACGAAACTTTTGACAGAGTCAATAATCATTTGTTGTTCATTTGTAAGACCAAAATCCATTTCTCTTCCTTGAATTAATTTAATTTATTTATTTCCATTACTCGACCTTTTTGTTTCGGTAATGGCAATTTTTGATGAGAGTTCCAAACCTTTTCAAGTATTTCAAATACTGAATGACTAATTTCACTCGCTTTTGCTTTCTTCATGTCCACATGAATTAACATTTGTTCAGTAGTAGCCAATAAGTCCCCAGTATCGCCATGAAACATCTGATGGAAAATGTGGAGCCTTTTTGAGTCTAGTCCTAGTATTTGTGTCACAAACTTTAATGGTTCGCCCTCAGACGCCTCCAAATAGTAATTGATGTGAGTCTCAACCGTATAAAAGGATTGTCCAGCCATTCTATAATTATGATCAATCCCTATATATTGAAATAACGCATCGGATGCATCACCAAATGCGTATAGGTAGAATGACTCACTCATATGGCCATTGTAATCAATCCAGTCTGGATGTACTTTGGTATTGTAGAGAACTAAAGGTTGATTTAAATTATCTTCTTTAGAAAAGTACTTATATTGTCTTTTTAGATATATTTCGTTATCCATATGCCGTCAAAATTACCTGTAGAATTAGAATGTAATGAGAACACAATAAATAAAGATTATATAATGGATTAAAAGCCTCGCAATACTTGAATTATGCATAATTCCTACCGTCAAGCTAAATTTCTCTTATCGTGTCCTTCTCTTAAGGGATGCCCAAATGATAGCGGCTATGAAGTGATTTTTGCAGGCCGCTCAAATGCAGGAAAATCGAGCGCAATAAACACACTAACTGAACAAAAAAAATTGGCAAAAGTAAGCAGAACGCCGGGTAGAACTCAGCATCTTGTTTTTTTTGAGCTTGGAAATAATCGAAGACTTGTTGATCTTCCCGGTTATGGCTATGCCAAAGTTCCAGACTCGATTAAGCGGGATTGGCACCAAAATATGAGTCAGTACTTTGATAATCGTGAATGCATTAAGGCCGCTATACTTGTTATGGATTGTCGTCATCCACTAAAACCTTTCGACCAAATGATGCTGGAATGGTGCATTAATAGCAAGGTGCCGGTAAATATTTTATTAACTAAATCTGACAAATTAAAAAAAGGTGCTGCTAGTTCAACCAGGCTTTCAGTTATGAAAGCGGTTAAAGATTTTCCTTCAGTTAATGTCCAACTATTCTCATCTTTAAAAAAGGAAGGTGTTCCTGAACTATGTATGTACTTAGACACAGTGTTTGAAATGAATAATGAGAGTTAATATAGATCTCTCATCAATTCAAGCAAAAGATACAATCATTGCTGCGAATAATCGTCAAGCTCTTGCTATTAAGAAGTCAATACCACTTTCAAGCGGCACTTCAAAAATGCCCAAAATTTTCTCCTATCAATCTTGGATTGAAAAATTTTGGAGATCTCACAAGCCAACGAAAGAATATCGCCTACTAAGTCAACTTGAGCTTAGGTTCTTGTTAAAAAAGTTTTGCAAAGAGAGTTCTGCGAAAAATCCTGAAACTTTCATTGAAGAATTGATTAAATGCTACAGACTTTGTAAAAGCTATGGAATTCCAATGGCTGAAATTAAAACTTTTCCATCCACTACATCTAAGCTGTATGCCGAATTAATCGATAGGTATGAAAAATTTAAAAATGACAATAAGTGCATAGATCAAACAGATATTTTTAGCTTATCTTTGCCTAATCTTAAGAATGATCATGACAATGAGAAGCGCTATTACCACTATGGGTTCAATGAGCCAAACCCTGAACAAAAAGAGCTCTTCAAAGTCCTTGAGTGCTCACCATTGGCAAATTGGCAAATAAAAAGCCATTCGCAGAATTATTCATTCATTGATCAAGAATCTGAATTAATGACAATTGCGAAATGGGCTAAGGAAATCAATACCAATAATCCTGAAAAAAAAATTGGCATCGTCATCCCTAATTTAAATGACTTGCAACACATAGTCAGGGCATCATTTGATCTTGAGTTCTCATCACTCCTAATTGAAACGCATCAAAAGCCATACAATATATCTTTGGGAATTACACTTAGCAATTACCCACTGATTAACAATCTTTTTTCTATTATGAGACTATCATCTCAACTTATTAATGGTCGTGTCGAACATGAGTTGTTGATCCAGGTGGTTACTTCACCATATATTAAAGGCGCAAGAAATGAACAAAATAATCGTGCGTTACTTGTCAATAAAATTCTAAAAATTGGCTTCAAAGAGAGTAAAGCCAAAAAAATTATTGAGCTATGCAGTGACTCTTCGTTACTCAAAGAGATTTTTATTTCAATCAGTACTCTTGAATGTGCAAAAAAATCAACTCTTGAAGATTCTCTAGATTTAATCAATTCAATCCTAATGCTGTGGGGCTTTACTTCAGATCGAGGCCTTTCAAGTAGTGAATATCAAGTTTTTGAAAAGTATCAAATGGAAAGCTTGATTCTTAACAAAATGTCAATATTTCACAAAAAATTATCTCTAGAAGATGTACTGGAAATTTTAACTGCCCACATGAATGCAGTGATATTTCAACCTCAAAGTGGGCCCGCTAACATTCACATATTAGGTTCATTGGAAGCTGAAGGATTATTTTTTGATTATGCTTGGGTCTCAAGTATGACAAATGATTTCTTGCCAGGAAAAATAAAAATGCCTCTATTTATTCCTCCTAAAACTTCTATTGAATACGCTTTGCCGAGCACAAGCTTCAAACTGATAACTAAAGAGAGTGATACAACTCTTAACAACTTATTAAATCTAAGTAGACATCTAGTAATTAGCTATTCAAAGACTTCCAATAACCGTGATGAGCTTCCAACACCCTATATAAATTTTGAGGATTATCCTGATACCATAGCACATGAAACATTGCCAAAAGAAATGGAATTGATTGAAGATTGGATCGCTCCTGAGATAGATAATTTTGAAATCAATAAGGGCGTGAACACTCTCCAAGATCAAATGAGTTGTAGCTTTAAAGGGTTTGTAAATAGACTAAACATTCAAGAATTTAATGAACCTCAAATTGGTCTCAGTAGACTTGAGCAGGGGAATCTTGTTCATAAAATTTTAGAGAGTTTTTTCAATGAAATATCTACAAGCTCTATTTTAAAAAACTTAACTGAAGATAAGTTACAGGATCAAATTAACAAACATATTGGTTCAGCCATTAAAGAAATTTCTCAGTTAAATTTCAAATTAATAGAAAAGGATAGACTCAAACAAATTATCAACGAATATATTAAACTTGAAAAAAATCGAAAGAACTTTCAAGTCATAAAAACAGAGTCTGAATCTAAAGTAGACGTCAATGGTCTTAAGTTTTCTACTCGAATAGATCGAATGGATCAAATGGAAGACGGTACAAAACTTATCATTGATTATAAAACAGGTCAGAACGTAAATTTGAGCCAACTGATAGGTGATCCTCTAAATCAGGCTCAGCTTCCCATCTATGCTATTACTAATCCAGTAGATGGGATTGCCTTTGCAACTGTTAATTCTAAAGATTGTCAATTTAAGGCGATAACAAAAAATAAAGATGATCTGCCAATAACTCAACAAGCGATTAAAAGAATGCCAGAGTGGAATGAACAGGTTTCAGAGTGGAAGTTAGAACTCAACTCAGCAAGTCAAAAATTTCAGGAAGGAGTGGCTAAAGTTTTACCCACATCAAATGCCTGTGATTACTGTGATTTTGATCTACTTTGCAGATTTGAGAAATCGGGCAATAACAGATAATCTCTCATCCGCTAGCTCTTGAGCAATATTCAGATTTTTTAAATCTGAAATCCTTATTGAGTTAAGTAGCCTTTGTAATTGAACAATGCAGGTTGTATCAATCCCGATATTATCAAAAGTTGTGAGAATAATTTCGAACCTTTTTTGTCGCCTCAACCCGTCACTCTTAAGAAAGAAATTTAATACATCTTGAGGACTATGATTTATGAATTCAGATGCAAATTGATGCCAAATTGAGACAATCTCAGCAATCTGCTGAAAGTCTTTTGGGCACCTAAGGTGCCCGCAGAGCGATTCAATATTTCTTTTACTTTGATTATGAAGCCAGAGAGCAAACTTTACCTCATTACTCTGATCAGGCTTATCTAGCAACTTAAAATTTTGATTTTGAACATCTTCCAACATTGGAAACAATCTTTCGTAGGCACCGGATTCAATTAAAACATCAAAGAAAATAGAGGGTGAAACGGAACTCATTGAAAGAGAGACCTCTTTAAAAACTCTCTCTGGTGTCAGCGCATCCACCTCGCCTGAAGCGACCATCTTTTTCATTAAATCAAGAGTTTTTGAGTCTATACTAAAGCCAAGATTATTAAATCGCGATGCAAACCTTGCTGTCCTGAGAACTCTCACTGGATCCTCAGCAAAAGCATCAGAAACATGACGAAGTTTCTTCTTTTTTAAATCCTTTATTCCATCAAAAGGGTCAATATAATCACCAGTTCCATCTTTATTTTGCGCTATAGCATTAATAGTTAAATCTCTTCTAGAGAGATCTTGTTCCAATGTCACAGAGTTTGATGTATCAAACTCAAAACCCTTATAACCCTTTCCAATCTTACGCTCTATTCTTGCTAAAGCATACTCATCGTTCGTTTCTGGATGGAGAAAAACTGGAAACTCCTTGCCAACTTGACGGAAGCCTAAAGAATTCATCTCTTCAGGGGATGAACCTACTACGACATAGTCCTTTTCTGTTGTTTCTGTAGCGACACCTAAAATTCTATCCCGAATGGCACCGCCGACTAAAAATTCTTTCATAAATATTAACTTTAGATATTGATGTTAATCTCAAATTTCTCTTATAATACACGAATGAGTAAAAAGAAGAATTTATCGCCCGAAGCTTATCATATCACTCAAGAATGCGGAACTGAGCCGCCTTTCTCTGGAGAGTATTATAACCATAGCAAAACTGGAAACTATCACTGCATCTGTTGCGATGCACTGTTGTTCGAATCCAGCACTAAATTTGATTCAGGAAGTGGCTGGCCAAGTTTTTATGAACTCGCAAATAGTGATTGTGTCAGACAACTTGAGGATGATTCATTGGGCCATATGAGGATTGAAGTGAGATGCTCCTCATGTGATGCTCATTTAGGTCATGTTTTTCCTGATGGACCTCAACCAACTGGAAAACGTTATTGCATCAACTCAGTTGCACTCAACTTTTCTGGCAACGAGTAGAAATAGTTTCAGCTTTTTCTAAAACAAAAGCACCATCACTGCAAGAAAAGCCAAGAAAATTGAAAAGCCTTTTTTGAGTTTATTGCTATCCAACTTATGTGTCACTTTAGCTCCTAATGGTGCAAAGAAAATACTTGCAGCCACTATTGCAATCAATGCTTCAAAGTTTACAAAACCGATACCACCAGTTGGTAGTGCTTGCGAAGACCCAGCAACCATAAAGCCAATACTTCCAGCGATAGCAATAGGCATTCCAACTGCTGCAGAAGTTGCAATAGCATTTTTAATGTCAACATTGTTATAAACTAAAAATGGAGTGGTCATTGTTCCACCGCCAATCCCAACCATGGCTGAAATCAAACCAATAATATAACCGGCTAAAGACCAAACCCACCTTGATAAATGATCAGCATGACTCGACGCGCTAACACCAAACCACATAATTAGAGCCACAGTAATTTCGAAAACAGCAAAGAAAACCCTTAGAAAATCAAAGCTTAAATAATTCGCTAATAAAGCACCGCTATATGAGCCCAATAGAATGGTTGGAGTCAGCCTGACAAAGTTTCTCCAGAGAATCGCACCGTGTCGGTGATGAGCATAAAGACTTGAGATGGATGTAAAGACAATGGCCGCTAGAGCGGTGCCAATTGAGGTATGCATTAAGATTGATTGATCAATTGATGGCGCCAATAGATAAAGAAGTACTGGCACAATAATTAGACCACCACCAATACCAAGAAGGCCTGCTACAAAACCAGAAAATGCACCTAGTAATAAAAAAAGAATAGTTGCTTCAATCATAGCCCATTGTCTGTTTTACACCTATTAGCTTTTCCAAATATGCTCAGCAAAATGTTTTCTGCACATGGACTGGTATCGATCATTGCCTCCAATTACTACCTGGTCACCATCTTCAATGACGTTTCCATTTTCATCAATACGAACCACCATCGTTGCTTTGCTTCCGCAGTGGCAAATGGTTTTTAGCTCTATGAGATTATCAGCCCACGCAAGAAGATGTTGGCTACCAGGAAACAGCTCTCCACGAAAGTCTGTTCGAATTCCGTAACACAAAACAGGAACATCAAAATTATCGACAGCTTTTGCCAATTGCATTACCTGCTCCCTACTAAGAAATTGACTTTCATCAATCAATACGCAATCGATAGGATCCTTAAGATTCTGCTCTGAAATAATATTGAATAAATCATCATCCTTATGAAAGAGATGTGCCTCGGCTTCCAGCCCAATTCGTGAGGTAACTTTGCCAACACTATAACGGTTATCAATTGCTGCAGAAAGTATAAAAGGAGTCATACCTCTCTCTTTATAGTTGTAGGCTGACTGAAGAAGAGAAGTTGATTTGCCGGCATTCATTGCAGAATAATAAAAGTATAGCTTAGCCAAAATATTGCCTCAAATTATTGAAAAAATAACACTTACTGTATATATTCCAAACTAAGAATAAATACTTTTGAAATTATAATACTCGTTATACGATACAAAAAATTATTGAATAGTGGGTTTTGTTATCTTTAAATTATGTCTCTGATTCACCTCATGCATGAATTTCCATGCTTGGCTATTTTCAATTTCTGATGGATTCCAAAGTAATTGATTCATTTAACTCATTATCTTGAAATAATATTTATTTTAATATTGATGGAATTTATTGATTTTTTAACCACTCTTTTAGAAGCGAAACGCCTTTGACTATTTGTGGACAAATTATATCTAATAAATGATTTGAAGAAAAATCATCGTTCTCAATAAATTTGAGTGCTTCTGCTCCATCAAAATCTACAAAGGCAATACGTGATAATAATTCATCATCCTTTAAGCCAAAATCTGATCCCGGTAGCATAGCAAATCCAACCTCATTAAGTATTGTTTGACATAGTGTTTTATCATCATTAAATTTGTTAGCTATATTCGGAATATTTGAAAAGTCACATATCATATAAAAACCACCTTGAGGTCTTTGGCAATAGACCCCAACCGAAGATAATTCTCTATAAACATAGTCTGCAATCGTTTCTAAAATTGTTCTTGAGTTCTCTAGAAACTCTGAGTGATCTTCTGAGTAGGCCTTAATTGAAGCGAACTGAATAGGAGCGCTCACTGCAGTAAAGGTTTCACTAGCAATAGCCCTTACACTATCCTTGATATGACTTAATTCTTTTGGAAACGTTAAGGTTCCTAACCTCCATCCGCCTGCACCACACCACTTACTCAGGCCGCTACTAATAATTGTGTTCTCGGGATAGTAGTGGGTGAGTGACTTATACTCCCCGCTAAAATCTAGTTCTGCATATATTTCATCTGCAATAATGATAATATTGTGCTGCCTAGCAACCCTTGCAAAATCCTCAAGATTTCCATGGGTTGTTCCTGAAGGGTTATTAGGTGAATTTAAAATCAAAAGTTTATTAACTGACTTGAGTTTCTCACATGCTTTGTCAAGATCTTCAGGATTAAGATGCCAATTACTTGCTGCGTTGGCATTAATCCAATGAACTTTTTTATTGATTATTTGTGCCTGAGGCTCATATGAAACCCAGCTAGGTCTTGGAAGCAACAAATCGCAATCTAAGGCCATTTGGATTTGAAAAATCAACTCTTTTGATCCGGGTCCAATAATGACATTTTCAGAATCATAATTATATTGATTCTTTTTTGAATGGTATTTAGCAACCTCTTCTCTAAGACCCAAGAGACCAGACACATTAAGATAGTCTTTTTGGTGTGCGTGTTTTTTTAACTCATCAACAATAACCTTTGGAACAGGAAAGGGCGATTGACCAAGTCCAAACTTATAAACCTCCTTGCCTTCATTAATCAATTGATGTGAAAGTTCATTGATTGCTAGCGTTGCTGAAGTTTTTAAACTTTTTATATTTTTTTGGATTGTCATGCTTAATTTTTCAAACTTAACTGCTCTAAGTATAAGAATAACATACAATATATGTTTTATTTTAAAAATGAAAATAAAACTTTTGTTTCTTTTTACATTAACCTTCTACAGTTTTCTCTTTCTCCTTAATTGAACCATTCCAACAAACCCAATTAATAATAATGCAGGAATATAGACGATCTGTTTAGGCATGGTCTCCCTCTCTTGAAGAACAGATGTAATAACCCATCCACTATCGACCCCTGCAACTTTTATGGACTCAACTTGTTTATTAATCGCCCGACTCCCTGAGACCCCTGGAAGAATCATTGCAACTTCCATGTCACCAAATAAGTCATCGATCTGTAGTCCAGTATTATTAATTCTCTCTCGACCTGTCTCTCCATTAGCTAAGGGCAACAGAAAAGTGTAGCTTCTATTGACACCTTCGAGTGTTTCGCCCTCTACCACAAAGCGTATAGACTGACCTTCACTCAAATTGTCAGCAACAGTAAATAGCTCGTTTCCTGAAATATTTTCATAAGGAGGATCAATCTTATCCCAAAAATAGCCAGGCCTAAAAAACATAAATGCCACAATCAGTATTAAGATCGTTTCCCATAGTCGATTTTTAACAAGCCAATAACCTTGAGTGGCTGCAGCAAAAAGTAAAATTGCAATGACCGATGAGACTAGCACTGATATAAAACTTATTACACCATCTATTCCAATCATGAGTAGCTGCGTGTTAAAGATAAAAATGAAAGGAAGGACCGCTGTTCTCATGTCATAAATAAAACCTTGAATACCAGTCCTTATTGGATCCCCTTTAGAAATTGCTGCTGCTGCATAAGCAGCAAGACCGACTGGTGGAGTGTCGTCAGCCAAAATACCAAAATAAAAAACAAACATATGCGCCGCAATAAGAGGGATAGCTACATTATTTGCGGCGCCTAAGCTCATGATAACCGGAGCCATCAAACTTGAAACTACAATGTAGTTTGCAGTAGTCGGCAAACCCATTCCCAAAATAAGGCTAATCATTGCAGTAAAAAGTAAAATTAAGAATAAGTTTCCTGCAGCAATAAATTCAACCCAGCCAATTATTAGCTGTCCAACTCCAGTCAACGTAACTGTACCAACAATAATACCTGCAGCAGTTGTTGCAACTCCGACCCCAATCATGTTTCTTGCACCATTTACAAAGCCTAACTTTAAATCTTTAACACTAGAAATAAGCTGGTAAGCAAGATTTGACTGGCCGCGGAATATCGCTAGCATAAACTTTTGTGTCAGCACGATAAACATCATAAACATGGTCGCCCAGTAAACTGAAGTTTCAGGCGAGAATCGCTCAACAGTCAGTAACCAAATCAATAAAATAACCGGTAGTAAAAAATGAAGTCCTGCCTTAACCGTCTTCCCAATTTCAGGAATTTCTATAATTTCTCCTGAGGGCAAGTCTGGCATTTTTGATACTGAATACAAGAGAACAAGATAGCTCAATACCATTATTAATGCGACTATCCATGTACTCGCCTCACCACCAATTACTTTAATAAATTCAAAAAAAGGTGGCAGTACCCATACAAGAACCCCTAAAACAATTAGTAAACTGCTGATACCAATCAACCTATCAATTTTATTGAGTTTATGAGTTCTAGTGAGTCCCTCCATTCCAGACTTTAACGCTTCCAAATGGACAATATATATAAGTGCTATATATGAAATAAGTGCTGGTAAGAAAGCGTGCTTAATAACCTCAATGTAAGAAACTCCAACATACTCAACCATAAGGAACGCCGCTGTTCCCATAATTGGAGGTGTTAGTTGACCGTTCGTTGAAGATGCAACTTCAATTGCTCCTGCCTTTTCAGACGGAAATCCAACCCTTTTCATTAATGGAATTGTAAATGTACCAGTTGTTACAACATTAGCGATAGAGGAGCCTGAAATCATACCTGTCATTGCAGAGGATACAACAGCTGCCTTTGCAGGACCTCCTCTGTAGTGACCAGTCAGCGCATAGGCTACCCTTATAAAGTAATTACCAGCTCCTGCTCTTTCTAGTAAAGCGCCAAAAAGAACAAATAAGAAAACCATACTTGCTGAAACTCCAACCGCTATACCAAATGCTCCTTCCGTTGTTATCCACATATGAGAGACTATCTTGTTAAGTGAAGCACCACCATACCCACCTGCCCCAAAAAATGCATATGTAAGGGCAATTATTGCCACTATCATTAGCGGTGGCCCCAAAGATCTTCTTGTGGCTTCTAAGAGTAGAATAAGTCCTATAACACTCAAAAATAAATCAGTTGAGCTTGGAACCCCAAGTCGCATTTCGAATGCTCTAGAATCCCACACTTGGTTATAGACCAAATACAAACAAGAAGCAACTATTAAAAACCCCATAGTCCAATCAGTCCAAGGAATGTGAACTCTTGAAGATCTTTTCAATGCAGGATAACTCAGAAAAGCCAATAGCCCTGCAAAAGAGACATGAACTCTCTTCACAACATCAGCATTCATCCATGGCGTTACCTCAAGAACGAGCGGCGAAGATACATAGAGTTGGAATAGTGACCAAGCCATAGCAACATAAATTAATATGTTGCGAATTAGTGCATTTTCTGGATTTCTATTTCCAGTTTCAAGATCTGATTCCATAAGAATATTGTATAAAAAAAAAGGATGGCATAGCCATCCTTTTTTATATCACTTAATTTTTACATTAAGCCTGCTTCTTTATAGTATTTTGCTGCACCATTATGAAGAGGAGCAGATAATCCATCCTGGATCATTTCAGCTTTCTTCAAGTTCGCAAATGCAGGGTGAAGCTTTTTAAAACCATCAAAGTTTTCAAAAACTCCCTTAACAATACTATGAATTACATGGTCTGACACTGCTGCTGAAGTAACAACAGTTGCGCCCACACCAAATGTTACAGTGTCGTCAGGGTTTCCGTTGTACATACCGCCTGGAATAGTGGCAGTTCGGTAGAAGTCATTGTTAGCGACTAGGCCATCAACGGCAGCTCCAGTAACATTTACTAAGACACTATCACAAGAGGTTGTTGCTTCTTTAATTGAACCTGAAGGGTGCCCAACGGTAAAGACCATTGCATCAATCTTATTATCGCAAAGTGCTTTTGATTGCTCTGAAGATTTCAGTTCAGAAGCAAGAGCAAATGTTGATTTATCCCAACCAAGAGCATCCATTAAGACTTCCATAGTTCCCCTTTGTCCTGATCCTGGGTTTCCTATGTTTACTCTTTTTCCTTTAAGATCCATAAGATTACGGATACCTGAATCAGCTCTAGCTACAACTGTGAAAGGCTCCGGATGAACAGAAAAGACTGCTCTTAAATCTGTAAAAGCACCTGCGTCAGCAAACTTACTTGTTCCGTTATAAGCGTGATACTGCCAGTCTGATTGGGCTACACCCAGATCTAACTCTCCAGCGCGAATAGTATTGATGTTGTATACCGACCCGCCTGTTGACTCAACTGTACAGCGAACACCGTGATTTGCTCTATCCTTATTGACTAATCTACAAATTGAACCACCAGTAGGATAGTAAACTCCTGTCACGCCTCCTGTACCGATTGTGACGAAAGTATCAGCAGCAATTACTGGTGTGGAAACCGTCATGCTACTCAATACTGCAGCGGCTAGAACGCCGCTAAAAAAATTAATTTTTTTCATTTTATCTCCTATATTTTGTTTAGACGAAAAACTAAAGTCCAAAGTAGTTATACCATATGAAGCACAATTGTTTCAATAGTAATTGATAAAAAATACAAGTGTTTTAACTTTGTTCAAGCTTATGAACTTGTATTTATAGTAGAATATTCATCTATGAATTTAAATAATTTTTCTACAACTGAAGTCAACCAAAAATTGTCTAATGGATACGTTGGTTTTTCTAAAGAGGTCAAAAAAGCAGCCAAATATGTAATGGATAATTCTGCTGAGATTCCGTTGCACTCGATTCGCACTATTGCTTCTAATGCAGGTGTAAAGCCTTCAACAATGGTTCGACTTATCACCATACTCGGCTTCAAGCGGTATGATGAATTTAAGACTATTTATAAGAAAGCAGCATCTCAGATGCCTGTCTCTAACTTTACATCTCACGCAAAAGATTTGTTAAATGAAGCTCATAACAACCCTTTTGCTGATGCTGAAGCCAATGTTTACAAATCTCTTTCTGGCGCTTTTAACGAGAAGACTTACAAAGCTATTGATTCATCAGTTGATAAATTAATGAAAGCAGGCACTGTTTACATTTTGGGAATGAGAAGTAGCTTCTCAATGGCATTTTATTCGCACTATCTTTTACATTTTATTCTTCCAAAAACAAAATTGATTCGTGGGCAGGAGGGAATGTTACTTAGTGAAATTTCTCAAATAAATACAAATGATGTAGTCTTGGTTTTTGGTGCCTCACCGTTGTCACTTGAAACTACAAAAGCGCTCGACATAATAAAGAAAAAAAATGCTTTCATTATTGTTGCAACTGATATGTATACTTCTCAAGCTGCATCACATGCTGACATCATTGTTGCACTTGGAAATGAAACTCTCAATTTTCTTCCTAGTCTTTTGCCGTATGTAGCATTTTCAGAGATCCTCGTATCCCAAATAGTAACGAAAGGTGGTAAAAAAATGCTTACTAGAATTAAAAAATTTGAGGATGAGTTATCGGAAATGGGAGCTTATATTAATTCAAATCAATAAAATTTTTGTTTCTTTACTCATTTCAAGTTGCGTCGCACATTGGGCCTAAGGTTTTTATAAGAAATAGTTTCCAGACTGCAGTAGTTGGCACCTGGAGATTGTGCATGCATAATTAGATCAGTAATCTGCTCAAAGTCACCACGAAAGTGCACAGTACTTTTGACAACAATAATCTTCATCTGTTTAGGGTTGATTCCGATGTGAGTTAATATTGCTAAATCAAGACATTGGCAGCGCTTGCTTCCGACTAAAACATAGACATTGGAAGCATCATCAAGTATCTCTAATAGTGCCGTAGGTCCAATCTCTGCAACTGCTCCGGCATACATCTCGCCGCTAAAGGCAAACCTCCCATCGCTCAGCGAAACTACTCTGCATTTTGCATTATATGGACCCATCTCGGGTAGTCCAGACTTGCCACCCAGTGATACTTCAAAGACACCGTCTATGCCAATCTTATGAGCTTCAGAGGCAACCTCAGGATCGTTAAGCAATCCAAATACAGCATTTTTGGCTTTACCCTTAACAAGAGCGCTCAGAAGACCAGTGGTATCAGAAGTTGCACCGGCTCCCGGGTTGTCCTGTACATCGGCAATAATAACAGGCTTATTTCCATCATGGGACACTGCTATTGCAACAGCTGAAGCTGGACTATGCAGAGCACTATCAAATTCAGCTTCACTTTTCTCAAACTCCATCATAATTTGGTTAGCATAATCATTCGCCTCTTCTTGTGACGAAGCATAAACAACAACAGCTGGACCAGCGTCATAAATATCGGAGGGTGGAAATCCCATGGCAATTTCACAGTGAACTTGACCAGGGCTATTGGAATCAGGTAACAAACTATAGAGCTCTCGACAGGGAGATGCTCCCGTGTACTGTGCAGATAATGGAACCAAAAAAGATGCTCGCCGCATTGCATGATATAGAGTCTCTCCAGTTAGTAGTCGACGCAGCATCGTATAACAACGTGAACCCGTTTTAGCCATATCAATATGAGGATAGGTCCGAAAAATGCAAACTGCTGATATGTTCGCTATCATTAGGTTTGAAAGATTCGCATGCAGATCAAGACTAACCACAATGGGAAGGTCATCGCCAGTAAGATGTCGGATACGCTTAAGTAATTCTCCTTCACCATCTTCATAGGACTCAGTCACCATCGCCCCATGCAAATCTAGATACATGCCATCCAAGTGTCCCGCCTCAGTGATACCATCAAGCAACATCTCTGAAATTTGCTCGAAAGCGTTATCGGTCACATAAGAAGATGGCTCAGCTGACGCCCAAACAATTGGCAGTAATTCAACATCTGTCTCAGCTTGAGTGGCCTCAAAAAACCCTGCAATAGGAAGGTTGATACCCTTAGTACCGGTAATTATCTCCCTGCCTTGTAGCAAGCCTGGCCAACTGTCGGCCTGGAGAAAGTCTTCGAAATGTGCCTTTGTGGCACCAAAAGTATTTGTTTCGTGCTGAAAGCCAGCAATCAAAATTCTCTTCAACTCATTTCCTGAAAACTAGTTATTTAAATACTTTTTTTAAATGGGATAACCGGAATACTTAATTTCAAAATTTCAGGTTTAAGAACTTGTCTTTAGTTCTCTTCGCAAAACTTTTCCAACGTTAGTTTTTGGAATCTCATTGATAAATTCGATATGAAAACGGCGCCCGAAGGCGCCACTATCATTAAAGACTAGATCGTTAGAAAGTTACTTGGCCCAATGAAACCCACTTGCCGCCCTGAACTTGGCTCAGAACAACCACTTGTGTACCTTTATGGTCATTGGCGCTATAACTCCATCCTATCCGACCAAAAGTATCTAGATGGTTGTTGATTGCCTCTAATCCATCCATTAATGAGTTGACAGTCAAATCTGCACCTGCATTCTCAAGCCCAGCAACCAATAGATCAGCGGCAGTGTAGCCCAATTGACCAGAGATGCCAGGATCACTGCCGTGCTTCGCCTTGTAGGCATCACAAAATGCTTTCGCACTTGCCGGAGCGCTGTCACAGTAGACAGCATCACCCACGCTCGCAGCATACAATCCCTCCGTTATACCACCCGGGTAAGCTGCAACCATAGTGTCAAAGCCAGCTTGTGTAACTACCACATCCGCGGTAATACCAAGTTTGCGGGCAGTAGCATAGCCTGTAATCGTGTCACGAATTATTGTACCGAAGACGATTAGGTCACAACCTGCACCTTTAAAACCTACCATTGCACCAACAAACTCAGTATCTGTTGGTTTATGAGCAACACTAGAAACTAAGCTTACACCACTATGATCTGCCACTTCATCTGTTACCGCTTCTAAAACTTCAGCACCATAGTCAGTGTCTTGGTACATCACACATACCGATGTTCTACCTGTTGCAAGAAAGTGACTAACTGCAAATCTGATTTGTCTGTAATAACTTGAGCCAAACGTGAGCTTAAGGTCGTGTTCAGGCTCCTGCACTGATTGTGCAGTTGTCATTGGGAATAGCATTGGCACGTTCTGAGCGAACTGGGTTTCAGCCGTTGCTATATTCATTGGTGTACCGAGTACGTTAAATGTAGCAAACACTTTATCAAGGTTCAGCAATTTGTTCATCGCCTTGACGTGGATTGGCACCTGATATTGGTGATCTTCCAAAACAACACGAATTTGCCTTCCATGTACACCGCCTTTTTCATTTGCCATGTCAAAACGGATCTGTGCCGCTTGACTTGCTGCAACACCCCAAAGCGCCGCCGGACCACTCAGCGCGGTTGACGTTCCAAAAACGACCTCGTCGTCAGTTACTCCTTGAGCCACAACTCCAGCACTCAAAAAAAGACAGGCAAATCCTGCCACAACTTTATTTAATTTTTTCATAGTTTTTTCCTGTATTTATATTATTAATTTCTCCTTTTCTTCTATCACTGCTACTATCACTATACCTGCTTATTTCTCGTTGCACAAATATAGAAAATACTTTACTCAACTTAAGAGTACATCTGATCAATCAAATCAGCATACTTTTCATTCACAATGTTGCGTTTTAATTTCATGCTCGCTGTTAATTCTTCGTCTTCAACCGTTAGTTGTTTGTCAATCAGTCTGAATTTCTTGAGAGTTTCAACTCTCGCCAAAGACAAATTGATCCGTTCAATTTCACTTTTAATGAGCGTCTGTACCTCTGTTGTTGCACATAGACTTTTAAAATCAGAAAATGGTATATTGTTTTCTTGAGCGAACTGACTCACTGTTTCATTGTCAATCATTACCAAACAGGTGAGGTATTTACGCCTATCACCGATCACCACAGCGTCGGTTATATAAGGCGAGAATTTCAGCTGATTTTCAATCTCAGAAGGACTGATATTCTTGCCACCGGAAGTGATAATAATGTCTTTCTTTCTATCCACAATCTTGATAAATCCATCGGCATCAATCTTAGCGATGTCGCCGGTGTGTAACCAGCCATCAACAATTGTCTCTGCGGTTTTAAGCGTTTGCTTGTAATATCCTTTGAAAACCAAGGGCCCCTTAATCAGTAGCTCTCCGTCTTCGGCGGTTTTCATCTCTACACCTTGTGGTGGCTTGCCGACGGTACTCTGGCGAACCTGACCTCGATGGTTGCCACATGCAAATGCCACGTTTTCAGTTTGACCAAACGCCTCGTAAAGAGGCACACCCAAAGCGCGAAACCATCCTATCAAGTCTGGCGAGATAGGCGCTGCACCCGTCAGACCAATGCGGACACGATCTAAGCCCAAGAGCACTTTGATGTTGTTAAGAACAAGAAAATCTGCGATTCTATACAAGATGTGATCATGTACTGGAACAGCTAAACCCTTGTCTTCATAATTAGCAACTCTGGTGCCAATAGATATAGCTGTTTTCAGAGCTTTTCTACCAAACCATGTTGCATCTTTCATGCGCAACGTGATGGATGAATACATTTTTTCCCAGATTCTAGGCACCCCAAGAAAGTAGGTTGGAGAAACTTCGGTAATATTTTCGAATGCAGTATCCTGACCTTCGATAAAGTTGACCGCTGAACAGCGTGCCAAAGGCAAAAACACCGATAAAAGTCGCTCAGTAATATGACAAAGCGGCAGGTAAACAACAGAATTATCTTCTGCCGTGATTGGGTAAAACTCATGAAAAGCTTGCGCTATGAAAATAAGATTTCTATTGCTAATCATGGCGCCTTTTGGAGCCCCGGTCGTGCCAGAGGTATAAACTAAAATTGCTGTGTCGTTGGGTTCTGCTTTGTCAATTCGCCTATTCAATTCTGACTCAAGATCATCATCGGCCTCATCGCCCAGTCGGTAAAATTGCTCCAGCATGACTACTTTGGGATGTTCCAAATCGGCAAGCCCGGTGGAGTCCAGTACCACCACTGTATGGATATCTGGCAGCTGTTCTTCCACTGCAAGATACTTGTCAAGCTGTTCTTCGTTCTCGACCATCAGTAGCGTTGTATCACTATCTTTACAAATATGAAGGACTTGGGGGGGCGAATCTGTCGCATAGATACCACAAGAAACACAACCAATACATTGAGCAGCAAGGTCGAAAAACAGCCACTCTTTACATGGGTCAGCAAGAATAGAGACGGTTTGGCCAGACTCCATTCCTAACATCATCATAGCCTTGCCCAAGCGGGCACTGTTGGAATAATACTGATCCCAGGAAAACGCCCTCCAGATACCTAAATGCTTCTCACGCATGGCGACCTTATTCTTCAGTGTTTGTGCTCTAAAGCGGAACAATGACGGAATCGTGGTTTGATTGTCAAGACTGATGATTTCTTCAGTTTTCATTCTCTATCTCCAGGTTTTGCGCATTTTCCAGCGCCGCTTTTCCCGACCAATTGCTTGTTTTTTTCCTAAATAGAACTCCTGAATATCAGAGTTTCTCAACAGAGTATCACGATCTCCATCAAAAACTATCCGCCCCACTTCGATTACATATCCAGCGTGCGACACCTTCAAAGCCATGTGTGCATTTTGTTCTACCAGAAGCATGGTGACGCCTTGTTCGGTGTTGAGGCGATAGATAATATCAAAAATTTCACTAACCAATAATGGTGACAGACCCAGAGATGGCTCGTCCAGAAGCAGGATTAGGGGTCGCATCATTAACGCTCTTCCCATGGCCAGCATTTGTTGCTGCCCTCCGGACAGAAGAACAGCCTGTAAATTAATCTTGCTCTTAAGGTCTGGAAAATAATGGAAAACCATCTCTAAATCGGCATCAATCTCACTTTTTTCTTTGCGACTAAAGGCACCCATTTCCAAGTTTTCCTTGACAGTTAGAAACGGAAATACCTCCCTGCCTTCAGGCACGTGACCCATACCTTGCGTGGCGGTCTTGTCCGGTTGCCAGGAGGTAATGTCTTGGCCGCAAAAAACCACCGTACCTTTTTGTGGCTCCAACGCGCCACAAATGGTTTTCAGAATTGTGGTTTTTCCGGCACCATTTCCTCCCAAAATACTAACGATTTGCCCCTTGTGAACATCGAGGCTTATTCCTCGGATCGCCATTACTGGACCATAGAACGTTTCTATGTTGCGCACTTTCAACAATGGGGAATCGCTCATTGTACATCTCCTAGATAGGCCGAAACAACATCGGGATGGCTCTGTACAAAGCTGTGAGATCCTTCGGTAACAACTTTGCCATTGACAATTGCCAGCACCCTGTCAGAGACCTCTTTAACTAGAGACATATCGTGTTCAATCAAGATTACGGTCATGTTTAAGTCTCGCCTGATATCCTCAATCCAATACCCCATTTCTTCTGTCTCTTCGGGGTTGAGACCTGATGAGGGCTCGTCTAGCAATAATAACTTAGGCTCAACACAAAGCGCTCTTGCCAGCTCAACCTTCTTTCGAACGCCATAAGGTAGGCCAGAGATTACTTGGTTTCGATAGTGGGCTAACTCCAGAAAATCGATTACTTCCTCAACCTTTGCTCGATGTTCGAGTTCCGCCTCCACAACCCTGCCTGTGAATAATACTTGACGCCACCAGCTTTGAGTGTTGTGCACATGTCTACCTACCAAGAGGTTTTGCAAAACAGAAGCATGCTCAAACAACTCTAAATTTTGAAAAGTTCTGGCGATACCTAAGCGTGCGATATCTTTGGCTTCAAGTCCTAATAGGTCGTTACCGGCAAAGTTCAGATTTCCTGATAGAGGCTCGTAGAAACGGCTCAATAAATTAAAGATGGTGGATTTTCCAGCACCATTCGGTCCGATGAGTGCGTACACCGAACCCTCTTCGACAGCAAAACTTACCTCATCGACTGCTTTAACGCCGCCAAAGGAAATGGAGAGGTTCTCAATTTCTAGCAAACTCATCTTAATCGCTCCGTTTTCAGGTAGGCCCTCTGGCGTTTAAAGCTTTTACGCCTATAAATGGGGAAGAATTCCATATAGCTGCGAATCTTGATCCAACGGCCATAGATGCCAGTCGGCTCGAATGCGATTACGCTAATTAATATGACTCCAAAAATGAATGGTTCTATTCCTGGTAAGCCGCCAATCGAAGATGGCAGGACATCTTTTGAAATTGATATGCCAGTTTCCAGTACGCCTATCAATACAGCTCCAAAAAACACACCATGTACAGTACCAAGACCTCCTAATACAATCATCAATAGTAGCTGAATGGACAATAAAATTCCGAATATTTGTGGTGTCAAATACAACATATAGTGCGCCAAGAAGGCGCCTGCCAGACCTGTTATGGCGGCAGATACGGTAAAGGCAAAAACTTTAATTTTCATTGGGTTCACACCCAACGCCTTGGACGAGATTTCAGAATCTCTTACCGCAATCATTGCTCGGCCCAGCGGAGAGCGCAATATATTCAATACTAAGAGAGTGGCAATGACCAAGATACTCAAGACAAACAGGTAGAGCTCCCAGGATTGCCATATTTTATAGCCAAATAACATTGGAACGTCAACCATCATGCCGCGATTACCACCAGTGATGCTGGTGAGATGGCCAGCAAAATCCTCTACAATAATTGCAAAGGCAAGTGTTGCAATTGCCAGATAGATGCCCGACATCCGCGTTGCAGGGATCGCTACCAGTAGACCTCCTATCATACTAAGTAAGGCAGCCATTGGTAGCGCTACTAAGGAAGAAAACCCCTGAGCTAGAAACCAAGCATTTGTGTAGGCTCCGATTGCCAAGAATGCTGCATGGCCGAGACTAGCCTGACCTGTAAAGCCAGTTAGAACCATTAAACCCAAACCTGCCATGGCATAGATCAGCACACGCGTTGCCTCGCCAATATAATAGCCATCAAGCATCAATGGTGTAGCGAACAGAATGAGGACCAGTAAACCATACCAAAAGCGGTGTCCGCCATGTTTTGCTAGATTCAAGTCTTGGTTATAATTAGTTTTGAATAGGATTCTCATATCAAAGCTTCTTTCTATGAATTTGAGCAAACAATCCTTGTGGTCGTAAGGCTAGCACAATCAGCATTACAATGTAGACCATACTACCTTTGACTCCAGGAACATATGCAGCAGCAAAAGGTTCTATTATGCCAACAATAAGCCCGCCAAGAATAGCGCCAGGCATAGAGCCGAAACCACCAATTACGGCAGCAGCAAAAGCCTTAATACCCAATAAACCGTTCATTGGTTCAATCAATGTGATTGGCGCTAATAAAATGCCAGCTAAAGCAGAAATTGCAGCGGCAACAGCCCAAACAGCAGAGATAATAACTCTCACAGGGATGCCAGAGTAATATGCAGCTAGTTGGTTTTGAGACGCAGCCTTCATGGCGATGCCCCATTTAGAGTAACGGAAATATGCCCATAGAATAACTATCAATAGTGCTGTTACAGCAATAATTGCTAATCGTTCATTGCCTATAACAATTCCGAAAAAGCTACTAAAACCTGAAATGGGGCTATCAATAGTCAGTGGTACCTGACCCCATATCATTCCTGCAGCCGCACGAAAAACAATGCCCAGACCAAGGGTAAGTATGACAACGGCGAATTGAGGTTGACCAATCACTCGCCGCACTATCAGAATGTCAACAAGAGCTCCAAACAATGCCATGATAATCAGCGTAGCGGGAACACCGAGCCAAAAAGGCATGCCCAAATCCATTATTAACGTCCAAGCGACAAACGAACCTAACATCATCATATCGCCTTGGGCAAAATTAACCATCTCGGTAGCCTTGTATATCATCACAAAGCCTAATGCCATCAAGCCATATATGCAACCTTGACTAATGCCAACTATAAGTAATTGTAAAAACTCATGCATTGACTTTAGTTATAGCCATTAACTTAGTTATTCTTAATCCAACAATCTCACTCACTTGCTTTTCAGATGATGGACTTGTTTTCATTGCTTATCTCGACTTGCTTTTTTCTGCTTCACATAATGCATTTGTTCACTCTTCGAGAAGTCCTTATAAGCAATTATTCAACTTTCGAAGGGTGGAGTAAAATAGAGTTAAGAGTTGGATTTAAGCTCCCTTCTTAAAACTTTACCGACATTAGTTTTTGGAATTTCTTTGATAAACTCGATATGCTTAGGGACCTTATAAGCTGTCAATTTTTCACGGCAAAAACTAATTATTTCTTCTTCACTAGCAGTTTGGCCTTCATGAAGAACAATAAAAACTTTAACAAGCTCTTGTGATTCTTCTCCCTCAACTCCAACACAACCACACTCAAGAACTGCTGGGTGTTCATTAACTATCGCCTCTACCTCATTTGGAAAAACATTGAACCCTGAAACAATAATCATATCTTTTTTTCGGTCAACAATGAAAATGTTTCCAGTTTCATCAATTCGGGCAATATCTCCAGTCATAAACCAATTATTCTCATCAAGACCTGAGTTTTCAGAGTTCCAATATCCACTCATAACTTGGGGCCCTCTAACACACAGTTCTCCAACAGCATTAGTTTCTGAAAGTGCATTTCCGTTTTCATCCCTAATCTTAATTTCTGTGAAGGCTGCAGGAAAACCCACAGAGCCTGTAAATTCAGTCTGCTTGTAGTCATTAACACTAACCAATGGTGACGTCTCAGTTAGTCCATAGGCCTGCCAGATTACAGATTTTGTGACCTCAGCCCATCTCTTTGCGGTTGTATCTAATGCCGCCATACCACCACTCAAAGACATAAGCAAATTACTAAAATCTAACTCCTTAAAGCCATCATAATTTAATAGCGCCTCATAAAGAGTATTCACGCCTGAAATCATATGAAATTTATGTTTTTTCATGATTGAAACGAAAGTCTTTAGATCTCTCGGATTGGTAATCAGAACACTCCTTCCACCAATATGGAATAGCATGAAGTTATGAACAGTCAAAGCAAAAATATGATAAAGAGGTAGAGGACAAATAGCAATTCTTTGCTCTTTTTTTGAGTCATCATACATTTTAGGATCAATGGTAAAAAAGGCTTGGATGATATTAGCAAGAATATTTCTGTGAGTCAAAACAGCACCTTTAGAAACACCAGTAGTTCCTCCAGTATATTGAAGAAAAGCAGGACTCTCAATTGGAATATCAATAGCGACTGGCTTAGAGCCTGCATTCTCATTTAAAACCTCAAGGAACATTCTTGAGCCATCAACGTGGTATTTAGGCACTAATTTTTTTACTTTTCTAGCAACTAAATTAATAATCTTACCCTTGAAGCCAAGAAGGTCGCCAACAGTCGTGACCAACACTTTCTCGACACTAGCAAGGTCTGATTTTGCGGCAACATTTGCAACACCCTCCCATATCATCAATAATTTAGCTTCACTATCTCTAAGGACATGCTCAAGCTCTCTTTGAGTGTAGAGAGGGTTAATGTTTACAACAACAATACCTGCTTTCAATGCGCCATAAACTATGACTGGATAAACCAGCATATTAGGCATCATGACAGCAACTCTATCACCCACCTGGAAGTTGCTACTCAGCCATAAAGCAAAAGCATTGACCTGATCAGATAGATCATTGTAGGACATTTCGACCCCAAAACTTTCGAATGCTGTCTTTTCTTGATGCTCCCTACAACAATTATCAAAGAACTCTACTAAGTTTCCATGCTCCTTAAAAAATTCTGTTTCCTCAAGTTTATTTGGTATGTTGACTACCATTAGAACCCCTTTATTTTCTGTTAACTTTTTTCCAGTTTGCCTATTAATATTTCCTTGTATTGATTATAGACCTCTCCGTCTCTCTTGAAAGCAAAACATGAATCTACAAATTTCTTTTCTATCGACTTTGCTTCCTCGAGAGTGGTGGATTTTGCCTCACCCCCAGTCTTCTCTTTCCAGAGTGTTTGATAAGCAATTGTTCCTGCATAGGCCAAAAGGTCTGTGATGTGTCTGCAGCCCTTTTCGCCACCTAGAGCTTTGATAACCTTTCTATTAAAACCCGTAACAACATGCTCACCTTTTAGTTTTTGGCAATTTTTAACCGCTTGCGGGCAAATATTGTAAGGGGATGCATTGATAACTGCTTCTATATCAATAATTTTTCTATCATCATTCAAAGTCAACCTTAAAGCCATGTCGTGAAGAGGTTCACCGGCACTGATATATTCTCGATGCATATTATTAAATGAGTAGGTTTTGCTATCAATAAGAAAAACCTCTATGTCCCACAACCCATCTTCTCTTCTGAAACCTTTTCCATCAATCGTTCTATTGTGCTTCAAATCTCTTCTTGCTGGCTTGGATAACATAGTTTAATCCTTATGAAATTCGATTTTTTGATTCAGTATACTGCCGCTCTAACTCTAGCACCAGATCCTCAACACTAGGCACATTTGAAATAGAACCGACGCCTTGGCCAGCCGAAAAAATATCTTTCCATCTCTTGGCAGTGGCCTTACTGACATCAAAGTCTACCTTAAGTTTCTGCTTGATCAGGGGCATAACCATTTTCTTAAAATCAGAAATGGTTGATTGAATTCCACTTGCATTTGGAGTGATTCCAGCATTTTTAAGGGACTCCTCAAGCCAGTTTCCATTAACGCCAGTTATTTTGTTAGACTTGATAATATCACTCGCTGACGCATTTAAAATCATTTGCTTGTAATCTTCTGTCGCATCACTCTCTTGGGTGGCAATAAAGCGAGTCCCCATATAAGCCATATCTGCACCCAGAGCTTGAATTGCTAAGACCGAATCACCGGAGCTAATACTGCCTCCAACTATAATGGCTCCATCAAATATTTGCCTCACTTCTGAGACAAAGGCAAATGGGGACAAGTCTCCCGTATGGCCACCTGCACCATTGCAAACAAGAATAAGGCCATCTACTCCAGCACTAATCGCTTTTTTTGAGTGGTACAAATTAATCACATCTGAATAGACGAGGCCGCCATATTCATGAACTTTTTTAACAACCTCTTTAGGGTTCCCAAGAGAGGTAATAATGATGGGGGGCTTGTGCTTAAGAATTAAGTCAATGTCATCATTGCTCCTAGCATACATTTTACTAACGATGATATTGACAGCCCATGGTTTCGCGCCTTCACCTGAGCCTAAAGCCTGAGTTATTTCAGTGAATGTTTCATCTAAAGCTTCAAGGGTTCGACAGTTGGCGGTAGGAAAAGAGCCGACAATGCCTGCCTTTGATGATGCGATTACAAGCCTTGCATTAGACACAATAAACATCGGCGACTGAATGATTGGCAATCTAAGGCGATCAATGTAGTTTTGATTTGTCATAAACTATTTAGCATCGTTTAATGACTCCAGCAGCGCCCATTCCGGTTCCAATACACATGGTTACCATTCCATAATCAATCTTTTCTCTTTGCATAGACGAGATCAGCGTTGCCACTCTGATTGCACCAGTCGCCCCAAGAGGGTGTCCAAGTGCTATAGCACCACCAAGTGGGTTTACCTTTTCAGGGTCAAGTTTTAATTCTTTAATAACAGCAAGTGATTGCGCAGCAAAAGCCTCATTAAGCTCTATCCAGCCAATATCATCAAGACCAAGATTTAAAGAATTAAGCACCTTAGGCACTGCCTTGACTGGACCAATACCCATAATTTCTGCCGGGACACCAGCTACTGAAAAACCCATAAACTCGGCCTTAGGGGTTAGATTGTATTTCTCAACAGCCTCTTCACTGGCAACAAGGACAGCTGCAGCTGCATCGGACATTTGCGAGCTGTTGCCTGCTGTAACTGAACCACCTTGAGCAAACACGGTTCTAAGTTTTGCTAGAACTTCTAAGCTCGTATCTTCTCTGGGCCCTTCATCTTGAGAAACAAGATTGGTGTTTTTTATATATTCATTAGATTTAACTGAATAACTGTCATCGACTGTTGCTATTGGAACAATCTCATTTTCAAATAAACCGTTATTATTCGCCTGAATAGCCTTTTGGTGACTTTCATAGGCAAACTGATCTTGAGCCTCTCTAGAAATATTATATTTCTGAGCTACTTTCTCAGCTGTTAGTCCCATGCCATATGCAATAGAAATATTTTCGTCTGACAAAATTTTAGGGTTCATAGACGGCTTGAAGCCGGTCATCGGAACACTACTCATACTTTCAACGCCAGCAGCAATGACCAGGTCAGATGAGCCAGACTTAATTAAATCGGCTGCATTAGAAACAGACTGAAGCCCTGAAGAGCAGAATCTATTGAGCGTGTATGCTGGAGTTGAATCTGGCAATCCTGCAAGTAAAGTTGCGATTCGAGCAATATTTAATCCTTGAGGCCCTTCTGGCATTGCACAGCCAACAATAATATCGTCAATACTATTGTTTATTTTTTCACTAGAATCTGATACCTTGAGCACACTCTGTATAGCATGAACCAATAAGTCATCAGCTCTTGTCTTTGACAGCAATCCTCTGGCTTTGCCTACTGGAGTTCTTTTTGCATCAATAATATAAGCCTTTCTCATCATGTTCTCCAGTTAATTGCGAAGGGGTTTACTTTTTCTCAGCATAAACTCAATTCTATCCTGAGTTTTTTGAGTGCCCAATAGTTCAACAAAGTATTTTCTCTCTAGGTCAAGGATCATTTTTGAATTCACCATAGTGTTCTCCTCTACCTTTGAGCCTGTCATCACTTTGGCTAATGACGAGATGCAATATTTGTCATGCTCAGACATAAAATGCCCCTCAAAAAGATTCGCAACTTGTGCCATTATGTTTGCATATCCAGCTTTACCCACTACTTTAAATGTGTCATCCAGTGGGGACCTGAACCCTGACTCAAGCATAGCTAAAGCTTGCCTTTTTGCAACATAAAGCAATTCATTTGGATTAGCAATAATGACATCATCTCTCTTTAGATACCCCATCTCTCTTGCTTCCAGTGCGCTTGCTGAGACTTTTGCCATTGCAATTTGCTCAAAATGCTTAGACAACAAAGGAAAAATATCATCCGACTCTTTATTTAAATAAGCCCTAAGAGCCATCTCCTTGCTGCCACAACCAGCTGGAATTCCTCCAATACCGACCTCCACAAGACCGATATAGGAGTTCATTGAGGCAACAACTTTATTACAATGAAGTAAAAGTTCACAGCCGCCCCCAAGTGCCAATCCATCAACCGCAGCTATTGTTAATATTTTGCCGTGCTTAAGACGCATCAACAAATCTTGCAGCATACGAACTATCTTTTTAATAGAGTAGAGCTTTCCAAGCTTTGGTAGCTCGGGATGCATCACCTCAAAAGCCTTCTTCTTTGCTTTGGAAGCTACACCAGGATCTTTCTCAAGAAGCCCCAACTTAATTGCTGAAATAACCTCATAAAGGTTCGCGCCGGCACAAAAATGCTCCTGCTCCTGTCTAAAGACAAGGGCATGAAAGCCATTGCTTTCCAAATAGTCAAGGCATTCAGGTAGCTCAGTTAAAACGCTAGAACTTAGAACGTTCATTTTTGTCTTAAATGAAACGCTAGCAACACCATCGCCTATGTCTATTAATTTAGTAGACTCGCCATCCCTTAAGACATCTAATTGGTTTTGCCTCTCTCCACTTAAAGGAGCTTTATTTAATTGCCTGTCATAGACTGGATGATTAGATCTTGGAATAAATTGGTTCTTGTTTGGATCAAAAGCCCCTTCATCAGAATACACAAAAGCTTGATCCATGACCCATCCAGGCAAAGCTTGACTTGAGAGGGTCTTTCCACCCTTTATGTCTTCATTTAGTAACTCTCTTACCTTCGACCAGCCAGTAATTTGAACTTGCTCAAAGATCCCTTTCTGCCAAGCAAAACCAGACTTCAAGGCTAAATCGACACATCTCGCAGTTTCAGCAACATGCTCTAGATGGAAGGCTGTATAGTGAAATACATCGCGGTGCACTGACCACAAAAATTGGGCCTGAGGATCCTCGCATTTAGAGAGTTCGAGGAGTGCATTTTCTATACCTTTACTATCTTTTATAATTTTTTTAACTTTGGAGCTAATCGTTTTGTCAGAGAGCCTGTATTCTCCCTCTTTTGGGTCAAAGACATGGATATCTTTTCCAATTTTTTCGTAGATACCCTTTCTTGTTTTGCTACCTAACGAACCCTTTTCAATCAAAACATTAATCCAATCCGGAAGTTGAAATAGCTCAATCCATGGATCATCTTTCGCATTCTCATAAATATTTTTAACAACATTCGCCATCACATCAAGGCCAACAACATCCAGAGTTCTAAATGTAGCACTTGCAGGCCTTCCAATTCTTTTTCCAGTCAAAGCATCGACCGTGTCAGCAGGAAGGTTAAAGTTTTCGGCGTGCTTCAAAACGGCCATAAAGGAGAAAACACCAATCCTGTTTGCAACGAAAGCCGGACTATCTTTTGCATAAACAACCTCTTTGCCAAGGGCTGAAGTAATAAAACCCTCAGCCTTCATTAAAAGACTCTCATCACTGTATGAAGTTCTAATGAGTTCAACCAGGGGTAAATATCTTGGTGGATTAAAGAAATGCACACCAAAAATTCGACTCCTTAAACTTTCTGGTGATGACTCAGCTATTTTTTGAATCGACAGTCCAGATGTGTTCGTAACCAAAATAGCATTGTCGTTGACATGGGGTGATATTTGCTTGAAAAGCATTTTTTTGATATCTAGATTTTCAACGATGGACTCTATGATGAAGTCACAGCCTGATATAGCAGTTAAATCATCATAGGTTGATGTCCTTATTAATCCAGGCACTGAAGGACTTGCAAAAGGGGTAGGCTTTAATTTCTTCATCATTGCTATAGACTTTGATAGCGCTTCTTCACTTGTATCAAACATCAAAGTTTCAAAACCTAAATTGGCAAAGTGAGCAGCAATTTGTCCGCCCATTGTTCCTGAGCCTAATACAGCAATCTTAGTAAAGGCCTTATCAAAATATTGTTTCATAGTTATCCCAAATTTTTATTTATCAAAACTCTCGTAATCGTCAACCTTTAGCGCTTCGAGAACTAGATCGTTCAATCTTAACCAATTCTCTTTATCTTCCGTCGTTAAAGTTTTATTATCAACAAGTCTTTGAAGCCAAAATTCCAATGTAATACTTGGTTGGTAACTGTAACCTGCTTTTTTTACTTTATCTCTTAAAACTTTTAACTCTTTACCAGCCTCAAAACCTTGAAAAAGAATGTTGAAAGGGTGGTCAGGCTTGTCTTTAAGGTTGGCGCAAATGCAGGTTGAGAGGTTGTTTTCAATCCACTCTGTATCAAGAACAGATTTTGAAGTATTGATAATCAGCTTGTCATCAATTTTGGAGGTCGAAACTGAAAATGGAAAAAACAAAAGTCTCAATAACCATTTAGCAACTCTGTTGATTGGCATGCTTTCAATATTATTAAGCATTGACGTATCTGCCTCTTCAATTAGCCTAAGGACTGAAAGTTTCAAAATATTCTTTGCGTTATCGTCATTCAGAAACTTCTCTTCATAGAGTTTTAAACAAGAACTAATTTCGTACATCGCTGAAATCGAATCTGCGAACCTACCAGATATCATTTCTTTCCTCTTAAGCGAGCCTCCTAGCAGCAGAGAAGCAATGTCTGTTAAGCAGGCAAACTTGGCTGACAATACGGAAAGATTTCGGTAATAAACCTTGGTAGTGAGATCTCCATAAGGTTTAGCTAAGCGTCCACGCGTCCATGAAAACAAAATTGATCTGGCAATATTATTAATAAAACTGCCAACATGCACCACTAACGCCTTGTCAAACTTCTTGATAGAGTCTTTACTTTCATCATGAAGCGCTCTCAACTCATCGAGCATGGTTTTATGGCATCTAATTAAACCCTGACCAAAAATCATCAAGCTTCTTGTTAATATGTTCGCTCCCTCCACAGTAATTGCAACTGGTGCGCCGGAGTAGACCTTAGAGACATAATTCCTCTTCCCTTCAATGACCGCTCTACCGCCATGAACGTCCATCGCATCAATTGAAGAGCTTTGAAGGAGCTGTGTGTTTCTGTACTTCACAATCGCGGAAATAATGGAAGGCCTGTGCCCTGCATCAAGAGCCCATGTCGATAGGTTTATGTTTGCTGTAGCCCTAAATGCATTGGTAGCAAGATTTGAAAGTTTCTCCTGAATACCCTCCATTTTTGCAATGGGTATTCCAAACTGCTCACGCGTTTGTGAGTAAGTGCTTGTTGTTAAAAGCAGTGCTTGCGTGGCAGATGCCCCTGTTACTGGAAGCGAAATCCCTCTTCCTACGCTGAGACACTCCATGAGCATTCTCCAGCCGTGACCAATCATCTTGTCTCCACCAATGATCCAGTCCATTGGGATAAAGACATCCTTCCCAAAGATGGGGCCATTTTGAAATGGTTCTCCTATTGGTTTATGACGGGTTCCTATACTCAGACCTTCAGTATTTCGAGGTATCAATGCGCAGGTAATTCCTAAGTCATTTTTATTATGAAGGGGGTGGTCATCTGAAAGTAAATTATCAGGGTCGTAAGCCTTAAAAGCCAACCCAATAACTGTAGCAATAGGAGCAAGAGTGATGTAACGTTTTTCCCAATTCAATCTTAAACCTAATACTTTTTTTCCTTCAAAATTGTCATAGCAAACGATTCCATTGTCAATTAAAGAGCCTGCATCTGAGCCTGCCACTGTTGACGTTAATCCAAAGCATGGAATTTCTTTGCCTTTTGCAAGGCGAGGCAGGTAGTGTTGTTTTTGTTCATCGGTACCATATTTTAAAAGCAGCTCTCCGGGTCCAAGAGAATTCGGAACCATTACTGATATCCCTAAAAATTGTGATGCAGAAGAGAGTCTTCCAACAATAATTGCATGTGCAAAATGAGAGAAACCTTTACCGTTGTATTCTTTTGGAATAATTAGACCTAAAAATCCTTTTTCAAAGATATACTTCCAAACCTCTTTAGGTAGATCATGAGTCGACTGAATTTCATGAGAATCAACCATTGCGCAGAGCGTTTCTACCTCGTTGTCAACAAAGCTTTGCTCCTCATCAGTCAACTGCGTAGCCTCTAGATCAGTTAATTCTTTCCAATTGGGGTCGCCTTGAAAGAGCTCTGCATCCCACCAGACACTGCCCGCCTCAAGAGCGATACTTTCTGTGACTCCGATCGGAGGTAGGGATTTTCTCATTGCCTTAAATAGTGGTTTAGTGAATACGAGCTGTCTAATAGACGGCACCATTAAAGTTCCTATAGCAAAAAGGATAAGCAATAGAAATTGAGCACCAAAGTGATTAGCGATAACAGCGCCTGGATAGGTTAAGCCAACTGCCAATAGCCACAACTGCCACATCTTAATATTTGTCTTCACAAGAACTAATAGAATTAGTACTGCAGATAAAAGAAAAGAGAGTAATGAATATTCAAATATTGCTTCAAGCATAAAACTTCCTTGTCATTGTTGAACTGACTAAGCCACTCCAATAGTCAGTGAGGTTATTAGTATAGATACAAATATTAGATTTAAGTTAACATATTATTATAAAATATTAACACTTTATTGTATTATTAAGCTTGATGCTATATCTTAAATTATGAATACCTATAGCGGCGTCTGGAGGTGTATCCAAAGACTGCATCAAATTCACCCTTTTGAGGTGGAAGCGATATTTCAACGAGTTGGGATAAGAAAGAAATTATTGGGCAATCAAAATGTATCTACACCTGTCCAAATGCTTCTCGAGTTCGTGATGGATGCTGAGTCAGTTTTTAAGGATGAGTTAGTTTCAATCAATTTTGGGCGGATGGCTCAAGTAAGGCCGATCTATGGAGAGGCGTTTGGTTTGGCGTTCGTGTACTCGAAAAATCTTGAAGAAGGCTTAAAGCTACTTCAATCTTATATTGTTACTGAACTAGAAGGCATTCACTTTCTAATTAGTGAAGAAGACAACCTAATAAAAGTTCAATCGGTTGCCGATCCAAAAATAAAGCACCCGTCCATTTATGAGAACCTTGGGCTATCTATCGTCGCATCCTTTATACGTTCAAAACGGTTTCAAATCAAACAGATCAACACTAAAACCGTCACAAAAGGACGAGGCGTAAAAGAAAGATCTTTGTTTAACTGTCCTATTTATTGCTCTTATGATGAAACATCCCTCTTAATAAGCAAAAAAAATTATTTAAAGAAGAGCGCCCTTTCAAATCCCAATCTTGTGAATTATCTGAGCACCATTCTGAAGACAAAGGTTCAGAGAGTTACCTCAAATACTAGTCTCAGTAACAAAATTGAGAGACTCATGAATAACTATGAAAATCACTACAACTTAATTAATATTGAAGAAATATCAAACCATCTTGGACTAAGCACGAACTCACTGCGCAATCAATTGATAAAAGAAAATACAACTTTTCGTGAGGTTTTTAATGACTTCAAATTAAAAAAGTCAAAACATATGATTAGAGACGGCCTTTCTGTAAAGGTTATCTCATACCATTTAGGTTATTCGGAGCCATCGTCTTTCGTGAGATGGTTTAAGGGTCAAACACAGCTCACTCCAACTGCATTTAGAATCAATACGCGCTATAGCGCTAGAAGATTTGCGTTGCCACCTGAAGCCGTTGTGTCCTCGGTAATCACCTGCTCTTTAAGTAGCTCCCAGGCCTCATAGATTGAGCTTACTAATGGAATTAGCTCGCTACGCGACGTCATAATTATCTCTTGTAGTGAGCCCGAATCCCCAAAATAAAACACTGCGTTGTAGGCGTTACTGGCTACTAAACTTAAGCTTGGCGAGTCATTAAGTCTGTGGATGTTTTCCTTTTTGAATCCTAACGCGACCAAGGAGTCATAATCTTCTCTCGTAATTTGACTAATGACACTGTTACCTAATAATAGTGACAAGACTGTCTGCTTAAACAAGTCATCTGGCTTAGGGCCGATACACAAGACTGTGCCTTTGGGTTTGTATCGTAGCTGATTTGACTCGCCGGTAGGTCCTGGTAATGAAATGTCATGACTATATCTCGAAACTTCCTGATATAAAAACTCAAAGAATTCTTCTTCTATATTTGAAAACTCGCTTTTCATTGCTGATAGCAATTCCTTGCTTAGCTGAATGCTCGGACTGGAAAGCTTTTGAACCTTACCGGGACCATCACTGAACCTTATTTTGTGGTTTGATTTTTCACTGCAAAGCATATTTTTACTGTAGCCATGAAGTGCGTTTGGACCGCCCGCTTTAGGGCCTGTTCCTGATAAGCCTTCGCCGCCAAATGGTTGAGAGCCAACCACTGCACCAATTTGGTTACGGTTGATATATATATTGCCAGCGTTCACTCTCGATGAAATCTCCTTGACCTTTTTTTCGATTCTTGAGTGGATTCCAAAGGTGAGCCCAAAACCTTTTGAGTTTAGCTGGTCAATGGTTTTTTCTAGGTCGCCATTTTTGTAGGACAACACGTGCAGGACTGGACCAAAAAACTCCTCATTAATGTCATCTATTGAGTCAAGGCGTATTAGTGTCGGTGAAACGAAGTGGCCATTTATTGACTCAAAGTCGAGCTCTTCAATGACCTGATTGTTTTGTCTTGCTTGGTCGATGTAGTTTCTCAGTTTAATTTGGGCAGCTGAGTTGATGACTGGTCCGCAGTCGACATCTAGGTGTTTTGGGTTTCCAAAGCCTAGCTCTCTCATAGCCCCCGAAATCATGCTGATTGCTTCGTCAAAGCAATCATCCTGAAGCAGAAGAATTCTGAGTGCTGAGCAGCGCTGACCTGCACTCTTGAATGCTCCGTCGATAACATCTTTTGTGACCTGTTCACATAACGCAGTAGAGTCTACCACCATAGCGTTTAAGCCTCCGGTTTCAGCAATGACTCGTGCCTCCAAGTTTCCGCAGTCAATCAAGCTCTGCTTGATTTGCTTTGCTACTGCGGTTGAGCCGGTGAAGGCAACGCCAGCAATTTTGGCACTTCTCGAGAGGTATGAGCCTACCTGAGAGCCCCTACCCAAACAGAGCTGGAGGAGTCCGGCAGGTATGCCGGCTTCGATTAATAGCTCACTTGCCCTATAAGCAATAAGTGATGTGCTCTCTGCAGGCTTTGCAATGACGGCGTTTCCTGCTGAGAGTGCTGCGGCTATTTGACCTGTAAATATCGCCAGGGGGAAGTTCCAAGGACTTATGCAAACAAAAACACCTCTGGCCTGCCTTTGACCAGGCATCACCGCTCTCGATAAATTTGCATAGTAACGAAGAAAATCAACAGCCTCTCTAACCTCGTCCGTTGCGTCTTGATAAGTTTTTCCAGCTTCCCTCATGGCAAGAGTCATCAACTCGTGTTGATTTTCTTCATAAAGGTCCGCAGCACGCTCTAGACTCTTTAAAACTGATTCGATGTCAATCAAATTGGTGTCGAATGCATTTTTTGCAGATTTGAGTGATTTCTCTAGTTGAGCTTCATTTGCATAAAGAACATGTCCAACAATGTCACTCACATCAGCAGGGTTGGTGATCTCTTGATCTGGGCTAGATTTAGCATTGACTCCATCGATAATTGATTTGGCTTGCCACTGATTGCCAAGCCAGGGGCTTTGTTTTTCATGAAGCTGATCAACATCTAACTGTTCAGTTAGTATCACGCTTCGTGAGTTTTGGCGACTATTATTAAAGATGTCTTTTGGCAACTGAATCTTTGGGTGAGACATTTCAGAGCCCTTCTCAACAATTGAAAAAACGTCGCTTGCTAGGCTTTCAGAACTGATATTTTCATCAAACAAATGGTTAATGAATGAACTGTTGGCACCGTTTTCTAAAAGACGCCTCATTAAATAGGCTAGCAACTCTTTGTGACTCCCAATTGGTGCGTATACCCTGGAGAGAACGCCGTACTTTTTTGAAATAGCATGATGCAAAGATTCTCCCATTCCGTGAAGCCTTTGCAATTCATAGCCTTCATTGTTACCTGCCATCTCGCAAATACTGACGAGTGAGTGCGCGTTATGGCTTGCAAATTGTGGAAAAATGCTACTCCTCATTGCTAGGAGTTTTTGAGAACAGACCAAGAAGGAATAATCGGTATTTATTTTTTTGGTAAAGACAGGAAAGTCAACATCGCCAAGAGTTTGAGACTTCTTAATCTCGCTATCCCAGTAGGCACCTTTAACAAGTCTCACCATTATTTTCAGATTGTTCTTTTGGCAATTATGGTTTAGCCAGTCAATCACAAATGATGCGCGCTTTTGGTATGCCTGCACGACAACGCCAAAGCCCTCCCAAGAGGAGCTTGCAATTGTCTTCATCACCTCATCGATGACGTCTAGCGATATCTCTAAGCGATCAGCCTCTTCTGCGTCAATGTTGATTCCTATGTTATATCTTTGAGCAATTTGAACTAGCTCCATGACCCTAGGCAGTAATTCTGACATCACTCTCTCTCGATGCAAAAAGTCGTACTTTGGGTGTAGTGCTGAGAGTTTGACCGAGATGCCATTAGCCCCAGTAACGGTATTTGATTTGTTGCGTTTACCTATCTCAATTAGTGCACTTTTATAAGATAGAAAATACTTGTCAGCATCACTCATTGTCCAGGCAGCCTCGCCCAGCATGTCAAACGAATAGAGTCTGTTTTTTACATTTCGACTCCTAAGAGCACTGTCAATGGATTCTGCAAAGACAAACTGCTTAGCAAAAAACTGCATGACGTTGTTGGCACTATAACGTATGCCGGGTCTTGATAGAATCTCTATAGCCTTTTTAATTCTGCTCTTTATTTCTTTATTGCTACCGTGCGCTATCATCTTGTCAGCAATATTTAACGCTAGTGTTGCTATATTAACCATTGAGGATTTACTGGTACCAATATGCTGAGACCAGCCCTTCCTGGCCACTTTATCAATAAATAATTTATCTCTAGTCTTGTTGTCTGGAACCCTCAAGAATGCCTCAACTAGAGTCATCAATGAGAGGCCTTCGTCACTTGTCAAATTGTATTCAGAAACGAATAATGACAACAGGTCAGGCTGACTAGAGGATCTCAATTCTTTAATGAGGTCAGATGTTTTTGTCTGAAAGCTAGTGCGCTGATCTGCGCCGGTCTTTTCAAATAATTGCAGGTGCTTTATTGCATCAAACTCACTCATCACCCTGGCATCTCTCAGATTGTTTCTTAGGGGAGAGTAGTCAACTTCAAAATTGAGGTGTGAATGAGTTTTCATAACTAACAAAATTAAACTTTATAGTCATATTTTATTTTATAAGTAATAGTTAAAATGACTTATAAAAAAGAAAATAAAAGTTATTTGTTACATTAAATATTCAATATAATTATATTAATAACTAAATTTTCATTAATTTTAGGAATTATGACTAGTATCGATAACTTTGATTACAAAATACTTGAGCTTTTGCAGAGTGACGGGCGAATGACAATAACCGATCTATCTAAACATATTGGCTTGTCTAAGACGCCTTGCTTGAAACGCTTACAAAAGCTTGAGACAGCTGGATATATCAAAGGTTATCAGGCAATCATTAATCACGACTTAATTGAAAACAATCACATTGCCTTTGTTCAAATAAAACTCAACGACACCAAAACGATGGCTCTTAATGCTTTCAACAAAGCCATTAAGGAGGTTCCCGAGGTAGAGCAGTGCCACATGATTGCTTCAAATTTTGATTACTTATTGAAGGTAAGAACGGAAAATATGGAGAGCTACAGGAAAGTTCTTGGTGAGAAAATATCCGCACTGCCTCATGTACAAAATAGCTCCACGTTTGTTGCCATGGAGGAGGTCGTTACTAGTTGATCTAGTTTATTAAGATAGTTTTGACTTGATCAGCTGAGAGACTTGGCCCATATCAGCTTTGCCATCCAGCTGACTTTTAAGAATACCCATGAGTTTTCCCATGTCCTTCATAGATTCAGCCCCGGTATCTGAAATAGCCTTAGTGACAGCAGCTTCGATCTCGTCTTCGCTAAGCTGCTTAGGCATGTAGTTATTAATAATTGATAATTCGGCCTCTTCAACCTCAACAAGGTCGGTTCTGCCCGCATCTGAAAATTGAGATATAGAGTCTTTGCGCTGCTTGACCATTTTTTGAATCACAGTCATAACCTGGCTGTCATCTAGATCAATGCGCTCATCTATCTCTTTTTGTTTGATTGCCCCAAGAATCATACGAATAGCTTTGAGGGCAGATTTGTCTTGGGCTTTCATAGCCAACTTCATATCATCTGTAATGAGTTGTTTGAGCTTAGACATGTTATTTCGGTTGCTTTAGTAATATTTAGTACATACGTTTGCGATGTATTCTATTTTTTGACATTTCCTTGTGAGTTCTTTTCACTGCTGCAGCTTTTTTACGCTTATTAACCCAAGTAGGCTTTTCGAAAAATTCTTTTTTTCTAACATCAGTTATAACGCCTGCTCTGTCACATAGGCGTCTGAAACGGCGAAGTGCAATGTCAAATGGCTCGTTCTCTCTTACTTTAATTGCTGGCATATATTAGTTTTCCTTTAAGATTCTTTTTTTGCAGCTTTAGCTTCTTTCTTTGGTGCCGCAGCTTTAGCTTCTTTCTTTGGTGCTTCTACCACAACTTCTTCTTGACCTTCAAAGTCAACTAACTGAACTAAAGCCATTGGCGCTTTGTCACCCGTACGAAAGCCTGCCTTCAAAATACGCACATAGCCTCCAGGACGATCCTTGTAGAAAGGGCCCAGTTGTGTAAACAACTTAGCAACCATTGCATCATCTCTTAATTTTGAGAAGATGTGACGACGGTTTGCAACACTGTCAGCCTTTGCTCTTGTAATTAATGGCTCAATTACACGTCTAAGTTCTTTAGCCTTCGGCAAAGTTGTTTTGATCGTTTCATGCAATATCAGAGAGTTCGCCATGTTTTTAAACATAGCCTTTCTGTGCGATGAATTTCTATTTAGTTGTCTACCTGACTTTCTGTGTCTCATTATTTATCCTTATTCACTCATTAAGTCAACTGGTGGCCAGTTTTCAATTTCTGTACCTAGCTCTAAGTTCTTTTCAGTTAAAACTTCTTTAATCTCGTTAAGCGACTTACGACCCAGGTTAGGGGTTCTCAATAAGTCTTGCTCAGATTTTTGAATTAAATCACCGATATAATAAATTTGCTCTGCTTTTAGGCAGTTAGCAGAACGAACAGTTAGCTCTAGCTCATCTACTGCAGACAAATACATTGGTGGGAAGTCATCTGATGTTGGTTGAGGCTCTTCCTCAATAACTGGCTCAAGCTCAACAAACGATGATAATTGATCTTGTAAGATAGTTGCAGCTCTTTTGACAGCTTCTTCAGCATCAACAGAGCCATTAGTCTCAATCACAATGTTGAGTCTGTCAAGGTTAACTTTTTGTTCAACCCTTGCTGCCTCAACTGTAAAGCTTACTCTTTTGATTGGCGAAAAACTCGCGTCCAACTGGATACTACCGATCGTTTCGGAATCAACATTCCTTGCTACTGCAACATCATAGCCAACGCCAGTACCTATTCCAAGTGTCATTCTGATTTTTCCACCCTCATTAACCGTTGCAATTACTTTCTCAGGGTTAAATACCGATACATCAGTTCCATTTGCTTCAATGTCAGCAACAGTCAACTCACATGGCCCTTCTTTCTCAATAATGACTGTAGCGCTCTCACTTGCATTAAGGCCAATTGATGCCTCTTTTAGGTTGAGAAGAATATCTAGAACATCTTCTTGAACGCCCTCAATCGTTGAGAACTCATGCATAACGCCATCAATAGCAACCTCTGTAATAGCAGAGCCGACCATAGAAGATAATAATGTTCTTCTGATTGAGTTCCCTAGAGTGTGTCCAAATCCACGCTCAAAGGGCTCTAGAACAACGCGATATTCATTCTTAGATAATTCAACTGAATCGACTAGTTTTGGTTTTAAAAAACCTCTTGCACTTCCTTGCATATTTAATTCCTATTTAGAATATAGTTCAACGATTAATTGCTCTGAAATATCAGAAGATAATTCATCACGTGCTGGAACGCTCTTAAAGACACCTTTCAATTCTTTATTGTCCACATCGACCCATTCAGCTATTCCGTTTTGTCCGGAAATCTCAACTGCTAGTTGGATTCGGCTTTGTTTTTTTGCTTTCTCTCTTACAGCGATTTCATCATTAGCGCTTACCTGGAAAGATGGGATATTGACCACTTTTCCGTTCACAACGATTGATTTGTGAGACACTAATTGTCTAGCTTCAGCACGAGTTGATGCAAATCCCATTCTGTAGACAACGTTATCAAGACGGCACTCAAGAAGTGACAAAAGGTTTTCACCAGTTGGCCCTTTCTTAGAGCTTGCTTTTTTATAGTAGAGGCTAAATTGCTTCTCTAAAACACCATAAATACGTCTGACTTTTTGTTTTTCTCTGAGCTGAAGACCGTACTCGCTTCCTTTTTGACGACGCGCATTCGCACCATGTACCCCTGGAAGCTGCGTTAATTTGCATTTAGAGTCAATAGATCTAATACCACTCTTAAGCTCTAAGTCAACACCTTCACGGCGTGCTAATTTACATGTAGGACCTGTATATCTTGCCATAATTTACCCTTATACTCTACGTTTCTTAGAAGGACGGCAACCGTTATGAGGGATTGGTGTCACATCTGTTATTGATTGAATTTTTAAACCTTGCGCATTAAGACCACGAATTGCAGAATCACGACCTGGACCTGGACCTTTCACTCTCACTTCAAGATTCTTCATGCCAAAAGCCTGCGCTTTTTCACCGCAATTACCTGCTGCAACTTGAGCTGCAAAAGGAGTTGACTTCCTTGAACCTCTAAAACCAGCTCCGCCAGAAGTTGCCCAACAAAGGGTATTTCCATGACGGTCAGTAATCATCACAATGGTATTATTAAAAGTCGCATGAATATGCGCAATACCGTCTGAGACGATTTTTTTTGATTTCTTCTTAGATGCTTGCTCTTTTGCCATAGTATCTTATGCCTTTATTATTTAATTAAACGACGCGGACCCTTTCGAGTTCTTGCGTTTGTCTTAGTTCTTTGACCACGTAAAGGTAATCCTTTTCTGTGACGAATTCCACGATAACAACCTAAATCTCTAAGTCGCTTGATGCTCATGGCAACTTCACGTCTTAGGTCTCCTTCAACTTCATACTGAGCGACTGCTGTACGAATCGATTCTAACTGGTCTTCAGTCAACGCTGACACCTTAGTACTTGGGTCTAATTTCAATGATTGACAGATTAGCTTTGATCTAGTTTCACCAATACCAAAAATGGATTGTAAGCCAATCACAATATGCTTATTTGTTGGAATGTTTATTCCTGCAATACGTGCCATATACTTTACCTATACCTCAAATAAATAATATTTTTGAATGGACATTCCACTCAAAATTTTAAAGTTGAAAAATCGTGCAATTTTACTTTGTAAATTAAGCTCTGTCAATGTAATCAGCCCTGTCTTTGCTTGTGACGCGGCTCTTTACAGATAACACGAATGACTCCATGTCTCTTAATAATTTTGCAATCTTTACAAATTTTTTTAACTGATGCTCTTACTTTCATAACTTACCCTTACTTTAAATTAGCTTTACGCATTAAACCATCATATTGATTTGACATCATATGAGATTGCGCTTGAGCTATAAAATCCATTACCACCACAACAATAATTAGAAGACTCGTGCCGCCAAAGTAGAAAGGCACATTCCAATATAAAATTAAAAACTCAGGTAGTAGACACACCGCTGTAATATAGATTGCGCCGACCGCTGTTAATCTTGAAGTAACGGCATCGATATAGTCAGCTGAATGCTGTCCTGGTCTGATGCCTGGTATAAATCCACCTGATTTACGTAAATTATCTGCTGTATCTTTTGCGTTAAATGTAAGCGCCGTATAGAAGAACGTAAAGAAGATAATAGCAGCACCATAAAACATAATGTATAAAGGCTGTCCAGGAGAAATACTAGAGGTAATATCTGCTAACCATCCCATTCCCTCTGACTGAGAAAACCAGCCACCAAGAGTTGCCGGAAAAAGAATGATACTCGATGCAAAGATTGGCGGAATAACACCAGCCATATTAATCTTAAGTGGTAAATAAGAAGTTTGACCTCCGACCATCTTTCTGCCTTGTTGCCTTTTAGCATAGTTGACCGCAATTCGTCTTTGACCACGCTCCATAAAGACTACAAAAGCCATAACAAGGACAACCATTGCAAGCATAAGAACCACTGTAAATACGCTCAACTCTCCAGTACCTACCATGCTGAGTGTATTACCAAATGAGGCCGGTAAACCAGCCACAATACCAGCAAAAATGATCATTGAAATGCCATTACCAATTCCTTTCTCACTGATTTGCTCGCCGAGCCACATCAAGAATAAGGTTCCTGTTGTAAGTGTCACTACCGTTACAAAACTAAAGGTTAATCCAGGATTTGTAACCAACGCAACACCTCCACCTGACTGAGACTGAAGTGCAATCGAAACACCATATGACTGGAAAACAGCCAAAAATACAGTTCCCATTCGAGTGTACTGAGTAATCACTCTTCTACCACGCTCACCCTCTTTCTTGAGCTGCTCAAACCTTGGAACAACTGAAGTCATTAGGTTCATAATAATCGAAGAGGAAATGTAAGGCATAATCCCTAAAGTGAATATAGAAAGTCTCTCTAATGCACCACCAGAGAACATGTTCATCATTCCTAAAATACCTGTTCTGTTATCCTCAACTAGAGATGCAAGCGCAGTCTGCGATATGAAAGGAATCACAATATGTGTTCCTAATCTGAAAACAATTAAGGCACCGACTAGATAGAGGATGCGTTTTAGTAGATCTTCGCTCATCAATTACTCACTTACCGTTCCTTTCGCAGCTTCAATAGCCGCCTTAGCGCCCTTAGTTGGCTTAATGCCAACAAGGTTAATCGCTCTATTAATTTCGCCTGAAAGCATGACCTTGACTCTTGAAATATTTTTAGTAACAAGGTTATGTTGTTTTAGGACGTCAATATTGATATCCATTTCTGTTAGCTTGTCGAGTTGTGACAAGGTAACCTGAGAAGTAATTGTTGACACTCTTGAAGTAAAGCCAACCTTAGGCAATCTTCTTTGAAGTGGCATTTGACCACCCTCAAAACCAATCTTAGTAAATCCACCTGAGCGTGATTTTTGTCCTTTGTGGCCTCTACCAGAGGTTTTACCGATGCCAGAACCCATGCCTCTTCCGACACGCTTTCTGCTTGTTTTTTCACCTAATGCAGGCTTTAATGTATTTAAATTCATTTTTTAACCCTCAACTTTTAATAGGTAAGAAACCTTATTAATCATGCCTCTTACTTCTGGCGTATCTTCAAGAACAACTGTGTGGTTAATTCTTTTTAGCCCAAGACCAGTAACCGTTGCACGATGCTTTGGTAAGCGGCCATAGAAACTTTTAACCAAAGTAACGCTGACTGTTGGCTTTTTAGGGGCAGCTTTTTTAGCCGTTGCTGTTTTTGTCTCAGCTGGCTTGGCAACCTCAACCTTAGCTTCTGCTGCTTTCTTAGGAGCTGCTGCTTTCTTAGGAGCTGCTGCTTTCTTAGGAGCTGCTGCTTTCTTAGGAGCTGCTGCTTTCTTAGGAGCTGCTGCTTTCTTAGGAGCTGCT
>Ga0257115_1000048_pt1:0-45000 | contig 130822 bp, 110 predicted proteins | sample SI112_100mmetaG_FD_194465 | JGI IMG/M metagenome (GOLD analysis project Ga0257115, IMG submission 194465) | Marine microbial communities from Saanich Inlet, British Columbia, Canada - SI112_100m | ecosystem: Environmental > Aquatic > Marine > Inlet | place: Canada: British Columbia...
AGCTGATGGCGACATTCGCCTGTTTACCCATCCGGTTTACCGTGAAGACGCGCAGCTTCTGTATGGTTTTGCCACGACGGGTGAGCGCGATGTATTCCTCTTACTGCTGAGTGTCTCCGGCGTCGGTGCCAATACTGCTCGCATGATATTGTCTGCTCTGACGCCATCAGAAACCGTCCAGACCATCGCAAGTGGTGACTCGGGATCCTTGCAGAAAATCAAAGGCATTGGGGCAAAAACTGCCCAGCGAATCGTGGTGGATTTGCGTGACAAAATTGCCAGAGCCAATGTGTCTGAAAGCATGTCTGGAAGCACGGGTGGGTCATTGCGAATGGAATCTATCGAGGCCTTGATGGTGCTAGGGTTTTCCCGTCCAGCCGTTGAGAAAGTTGTAGCAAAGGTCATCGCAGAAGAAGAAGCCACAGAACTTGAAGCAGTCATCAAATCTGCCTTGTCCAAGCTCTAATGCGGAACCCATTCCTCTTCTTTTGCATCGCATGTCTTGCGGGGTTGCTCTCTACGGGGTTGCAAGCACAAGTTGTGGATAGCAGTGGCAACAATTCTTGGAATTTTCCAGGATTGAATGTGCCAAGCAATATCCACACGGAAGTGACCTATGATCCAGTTACTGGAATGTACAAGCTGCAAAGATTCATTGGAAGTACAGCCTTTGGCGCCCCCACCTTCCTAACGGCTGCACAGTATCAGGCACAGGTTTATGATAACCAAGAACTGGCAACTTGGCGCACCCGGTGGGCAGCAGGGTCAGCTGCTGATCAAAGAGAAGGACCAAGCATGGTGCCTGACATGACCATCAATAATCCAGCCATCAAGGAGGTGTTTGGTAGTGATGAGTTGGATATCCGACCCCAGGGCTCAGCGCAATTGAAATTTGGCCTAAGGTATCAGCACATTGACAATCCCATCGTTCCTGAGCGAAACAGGAAAACCTTGGCCTTTGATTTTGATCAAGACATGCAGATCAATGCGACAGGTAAGCTGGGGGATCGGCTGGATATCAAATTGAACTATGACACCAAGGCAACCTTTGCCTTTGAAAACAAGATGAAACTCAACTTCACTGGCTTGGAGGATGACATTGTCAAGTCATTGGAAATGGGAGATGTGAGTCTGCCAACCGGGGGGAGTTTAATCACGGGCGCGCAGAGCTTGTTTGGTCTCAAAGGCAAATTCCAATTTGGCAATACCACGGTCACCACGGTCATGGCTGAGCAACGAAGCCAAGGGCAAAGTTTGAATATTCAAGGCGGGGGAACCACGCAGGAATTTAGCATTGAAGCAGACAATTACGAGGCCAACCGGCACTTTTTCATGTCGCATTATTTTCGTGATCACTATGAGGATTGGCTGAAAACCTTGCCAGTGATTCAGTCCCCCATCCAAATCACCAAGGTGGAGATATGGTTGACCAACCGCAGAAGCACGCCCACACAGGTGAGAAACATTCTTGCCTTTTTGGACTTGGGGGAGGCGGAATCGCATGCCTGGCGTAGCACATCAGCTGGCCGCAATGGCGAAGCTATTTTTCCAGCCCCAAGTGCCAGCAACCTGCCAGCCAACGGCAGCAATCGTTTGGCACCAGATGAGTTAACTCAACGCTTTTCCGGCATTCGTAACAATGCATCGTCGGGTTCCATCCTAAGCAGTGCAGGTTACGACCCCAATGTGGAGTATGCGGAGTTGAGCAATGCACGCAAATTGTTGCCTAACGAATACAGCTTTCATCCACAGCTGGGATTCATCACCTTGAATATGGCACTCAATCAGGATGAAGTTCTTGCCATTGCCTACCAGTATACCGCCAATGGACGGACCTACCAGGTGGGTGAATTTGCCAATGATGGCGTCTTGGCGCCACAGGCTTTGGTTGTTAAGCTTTTGAAACACAGCACCCTTCAAGTGAAGTCTCCCATTTGGGATTTGATGATGAAGAATGTGTACAGTTTGAATGCTTACCAGTTGAGCCAAGAGGATTTCCGATTGGAAATCATGTATCGCAATGACGCAACAGGCATGCCCATCCCTTTCTTGCCAAAGTCTTCAGTGAAGGATCAACTGCTGGTGCAAGTCATGGGCCTTGATCGGGTGAATAGCAATGGCGATCCATTCCCGGATGGCTTGTTTGATTTCATTCCACAAGTCACGGTTTTGCCGCAGACTGGCCGCATCATCCTCCCTGTCTTGGAGCCATTTGGGTCCTCTTTAGCCAAGCATTTACCCACCCTAGCAGAGCGCAAACGCTATGTGTTCCAACAGCTCTATGATTCAACCTTGTTTCGCGCACAAGAGCAAACACAGTTGAATAAGTTTTTGATCAAGGGGCGCTACAAAGGTGGAGGGGGTTCGTTGATCCAGCTCAATGCCTTCAACATCCCAAGGGGTTCGATCAATGTCACCGCTGGTGGCCGCAAGTTGATGGAAAACCAGGATTACACCGTAGACTATGCCTTGGGGCAAGTGCGCATCCTCAATGAAAGTTTGATGTCTAGCGGGATGCCAATCAAGGTCAATTTTGAAAACAACAGCATGTTCAACATGCAGGCAAAGACTTTTGCTGGCACCACTGTTGAGCATCGTTTGTCCAAAGACTGGGTCGTTGGGGGTTCTCTGCTCAGGCTGTCTGAACGCCCTCTGACTCAAAAGGTCAATGCAGGGGACGAGCCTATTTCTAATCGCATTTGGGGCTTGAACAGCACATTCAATCAGGATTTGCCTTCGTTAACCCGCGCCCTTGATGCCTTGCCCTTTGTGTCGACCAATGCCCCATCCAAGGTGCAGCTCACGGCAGAATTTGCTCAATTGCTGCCAGGGTCTCCCCGCGGAATCAAAATCAATGGTGAAGCCACGACGTACTTGGATGATTTTGAGAACAGTCAGATGACCATTGATTTAAGAGGAACCACCACTTGGCACATTGCCTCCACACCGGAAGGCTTGTTAAGGTACCCTGAGGCATCACTGATGAATGATTGGGCTTCCAACGCCAACCGGGGCCGGTTGAGTTGGTACATCGTGGACCCTAGCTTTTATGCCTCAAATGGACAGACGCCACAAAATATCCGTAACGATCCATCCATCACCTCAGATCATAAGCAGCGCATGGTCCCCTTGTCGGAAGTCTTTCCCAACATCCCCCTGCAGCCCGGCATGGCACGCAACATCGCCATGTTTGATGTCCAGTTTGATCCAACTGAGCGCGGTGCCTACAACTTTGATGTCAATGGATTTCCGGGACTTTCTTCGGGTATTGCATCCGATGGATCACTGAACAACCCTGCTTCCCGATGGGGTGGGTTGATGCGTCAATTGACCATCAATAATTTTGAGGAGCAGAACATTGAGTTCATTCAGTTTTGGGTCATGGACCCCTTCTTGGATGACCCGTCAGCGCCAGGGGGAGATCTGGTGTTCCACTTAGGCAACCTATCTGAGGATATACTCAAGGATGGAAGGCAGAGCTTTGAGCATGGCCTCAATCCACAAGGCCTGCTCATGGATGTCGATTCTTCAGTATGGGGATACACCTCTCGCTACCAACCTGTGACAACATCTTTTGACAACGATCCCAGTGCACGCAGCTACCAGGATGTAGGATTGGATGGCCTCAATGATCAAGATGAACAGCGTTGGCTTGGCAGTGCTGGGCAGGGTTATCTGAGCCAATTAAACACCGCCTTTGGCGCCTCATCAGCTGCTTATGTGAGCGCTTCTGCAGATCCAGCAGCTGACAACTTCACCTACTACCGAGGTGAAGCCTTGGATCAAGCCAGTGCTGATATTTTGCAGCGATACCGTTATTGGAATAACCCTGACGGCAACTCTCAAACCACCTTGATCAATGGCTTGCCGGCGACCTACACCAACCTGCCAGACAGAGAGGATGTGAACCAGGATAACACGTTGAACAAGGCAGAGCAGTATTTCCAGTACACCATCTCAATGCGACCCCAGGATCTAGTGATTGGGCAAAATAATGTTTCAGACATTTACGAAACCACGACGGATTTGCTGCCAGATAACACCCGTAAACCGGTGAGATGGATCCAATTCAAGATCCCTGTTTTCGCGCCAGATCGACGCGTTAATGGAGCTTCCGATTTTCGATCACTTCGCTTTTTGCGCATGGTATTGCAGCAGTGGCAAGAACCAGTCGTGATGCGATTTGCCCGTTTGGAACTCGTTCGTGGTGAATGGCGCCGTTACCGCTTTTCCTTGGAAGCGTCCAGGGAGTTGATACCCGTGGACCAGAATGACGGCACCACCTTTTCTGTCAATGCAGTGAACCTGGAAGAAAATGGCGGTCGTCAGCCCATTCCTTACATGTTGCCGCCGGGTATTAATCGGGAAGTGCTGCTTGGTAATACGTCATTGGTGCAGCAGAATGAGCAATCGCTAAGCATGGATGTATGCAACCTTCGCGATGGCGATGCCCGGGCTGTTTTCAAAAACACATCGATTGATATGCGGATGAACAAGCGACTGAAGTTGTTCACTCATGTCGAATCTACCGTACAAACAGAGCCCGTTTTGGATGGGGATTTGCATTTGTTCATTCGCCTTGGCAATGACTACAATTTGAATTACTATGAATTTGAAATTCCTTTGCAGGTGACGGCTTGGGGGGAGAAGGATCCAGGGTTGATTTGGCCAGAGGGTAACATGATTGATCTTCCTTTTTCGTGGCTAACAGAGTTGAAATTGGCAAGAAATGCAGCCATGGTCAACAACCCCAATGTCTCCTCGAGCATTCCCTATGAACTCATTAAGGATGAGGGCATTGTACGGGTGGTGGGCTCCCCCAATTTAGGCGATGTACGAACAGTGTTGATTGGCGTAAGGAACCCGAAGAAGCGCAGCACAATAGATGGCGATGATGGCCTGAGCAAATGCGCAGAAATTTGGATCAATGAGCTTCGCATGGTGGAATTTGATAACCGAGGTGGCATGGCTGCCCTGGCTCGTGGCACGGTTCAGTTGGCAGATTTAGGCCAAATTGCCCTCTCTGGGGCCATGTCTACACCGGGCTTCGGTTCATTGGAAATGAACCCACAGGAACGGAATAAATTCACCGCAGCTTCTTACGATTTCCAGACGCAACTGGACCTCGATAAATTCATCCCTGGTCGAAGCCGTTGGCGGTTCCCAATGTTCATCAACCATTCACAGGATTGGAAAACACCCTTGTTCAACCCGTTGAGCCCAGATGTGGAAATGGATCGTTCATTGGCAAATCTGAGCGATGGCATTGAACGCGACTCCTTGCGTGGCATGGTCAGCGATTTCACCCAGCGGCGTGGCATCAACTTCACCAATATCCATTTAGCCAGGGGCGGAGGCAACAGCAACACCCAAGGCCGTCAGCGAAGCCCAGTATCGAGCGAATTGGGCAGGCGGGCTAGTCCAGGAGCTAAATCAGGCACAGGCAAGCCCAAACCATGGGATCTTGAAAACCTGAGTGCTACCTATGCATACAATGAAATCGTCCGGCGCGACGTGAACACCATCCAGGATCGCAGGGATGCCTACAGAGGGAATTTGGCTTACAATTATCAGCGAATCCCCTTAAACATTGCGCCATTCAAGGGAATCAAGAACAAGAATTTAAGTTTGATCAGAGACATGAATCTCAACCTGACACCCTCACGGGTGAGCGCCAGGGCAGAGGTGAATCGGGTGGTTCAGGTGATGCAAATGCGCAATATTGACAACCCAAAATTCCAGTTGCCAACGACCTATGCAAAAAGCATGACCATGGACCGCAATTACAATTTGGTGTGGGATTTAAGCAAAAACTTCAAATTGGATTACACTGGTCGCATGCGTGTCAGGGTTGATGAGTTGCCCGGACCTGCTGGTGTGGATAGCATTGACACGTACCTCTTGAATAACCTGATGGCAGGCGGCAGGCCAATAGAGTACCATCACCATGTGAATGCGTCATGGCCGTTACCAATTAATAAAATCCCTTATTTGGAGTTCGTGCAAATGCAGCTTCGGTACCAAACAGATTTTGATTGGAACGCGCAACCATTGCTTGCTGCAATTCAGCAAATTGACTCCTTGGATTATGGTAACACAATTGAGAATTCTGGAAAATGGACGGCTTCAGCTAACCTAAATTTTAACACCTTTTACAACAAGTTCCCCTTCTATAAAAAGATGAAGCAGTCTAGCAGTAAAAGAGGTGGCAAAAGTCTACGGGCTGGGGATCGGCCCCCAGCAGGGGAGGTTTCTCAAAATAGGAAGCCTGTCAAAAAGGAAGAGGAGAGTATGGCGCCTTGGGTGAAAACCCTTGTGGTGACATCCTTGGATTTAATCACCATGGTCAAATCAATCAATGTTTCTAGTAGCCTGAATACAGGCAGCCTGCTGCCAGGATTTAATCCCTTGCCGGTGGTTGGCGGATTGAACCCTTCTAAAGGTATGTCTCCAGGCTTGGACTATGTGATTGGCATGCCAGTCAATATTCGCCAGAGGTCAGCTGAAAATGGTTGGATGGTTGACAACAGTAGTCAGCCAAATCGTGCCAGATCCACCTTGACAAGAACCCTGAATGCACGGGCTCAGGTTGAGCCGGTCAAGGACATGCGAATCACCCTGACAGCTCAGCAAAACTATGGCAACATGGAAAGCAGCACTTTCAGGTATTCGGATGGTTTGGGTGCTGACAGTAGCCTGACCAATGGACCTGGGTACTATGAGTTCAGCCCCATGAACTCGGAAACTTTTTCAACCTCTTGGCTTGCTTGGTCAACAGCTTTTGAGACGTCTGAGTCGCCCGATTACGATTCAGATGCTTACCAGCAATTCCTGTCCAATCGATTGGGCATTTCCAATGCATTTGGTGATCGGCAGCTGGGCTTGGATCCATCGTATAGCAAGGATTTCATTTCAGACCCCGATTCGTCTCGCTATGGCTACAATGGCTTCTCTGTCTTGCAGTCTGAAGTGCTCTTCAAAAGCTTTTTGATGGCCTATGGTGATGGACAAATCATGGATGCCGGAGAGGTCAATTTGCAATCCTTGCTTCCGATCCCAAACTGGCGTGTGAATTATACGGGGTTGATGCGCCTGAAGCCTATTCGCAAGCGATTCACCGCCTTCAACATGACTCATGGGTACACCAATACATTGACCATAGCCGGCGTGCAAACCAACATGCTTCGTTTGCAGAAGATGCAGGATAAGCCAAGCCAACCCTTCCCCATCGATGCCAATGGTGACATTTTAGCCAACCGACAGATTGGTCAAATGACCATGACAGAGGCGTTTTCTCCATTGATTGGGGTGGATGTTCGCACAAAGACCAATGCGTCCTTCAAGCTTGAAATTGGTAAAAATCGACAGGTTGCGATGTCCCTAGCTAACAACCAAATCACTGAAAGTAAGGCCTATGACATGACCGTGGGGGTGGGTTACATTGTGCGCGATCTTAAATTCACCTTGGTGGATCAAGAGGGTCAACGCACAAACATTCAAAGCAACTTGGAGCTGAAACTGGATGTTCGGGTATCTGACAATCAGACCGTGATTCGCCGCATCTATGAGAACTTCAACCAGCCAACTGCAGGTCAACGCAGGACCACGATTAAATTCACGGCTGACTACCGACTGAGCCGTCGCCTCACAGCACAGTATTATTTTGACCAGACCATCAGCACCTTCAAAACGTCCATGGCCTTCCCTACAAACCAATGGCAGTCTGGTATTGCCTTCAGGTTAAACCTTGGCAATTGATTGCAATGAAGGAATTCTCCTTGGCTTTTTTCTTGGGGACATCCAACTTATTTTTGACAAAAATTTCAGCACCATGAACATACCAGCAGACCTTATTTACACGCAAGACCATGAATGGATTCGCCTTGATGGCGATGTTGCCACGATTGGCATAACAGATTTCGCGCAAAGCGAGCTTGGGGATGTCATTTTTGTGGACATTGATACAGAAGGCGAGCAGCTGGACGCAGAGGAAGTCTTTGGCTCTGTGGAGGCAGTGAAAACGGTGAGCGATTTATTCCAACCATTCGCTGGGGAAGTGATTGAAATCAATGAAGCGTTGGAGGACAGTCCAGAATTGGTCAACACTGACCCTTATGGTGAGGGTTGGATGGTTAAAATCCGATTATCTAATGTCTCCGATGCGGATGCACTGATGTCTGCATCAGATTACCAGTCACATATTGCTTAAGCAGTTGAAGGACCTGTTCCACAAGGTCTTAGGCTTGTTGCGAAGTTTGACAAGGGTATTCTGGCTCACGTTAGCTGCTTGCTGGGCAATGGTTGTTGTTTTGATGAGTTTGATGCCAGCGTCGGCATTGCCATCCTTGCTGCTTAACATCAAGGACCTGGTTCTTCATGCTGTCGCCTATGGCTTGATGTCCTTCCTCATGACGATGGGCAGCCGGTCCCCCATAGGCCCATGGCGTCCAGCTTTGGTTGTCACCCTTCTGGGTACAGGCCTTGAGTTTTTGCAGCCAATAGTGACAGATGGCCGTGTGTTTTCCACCCATGACTTGATGGCAAATTCCTGCGGCATGATTCTTGGATTATTGATGGCAATGCAATTGAAGACCTGGCTATCAAGGCAGAAAAACTGAGTTGAGAGACGACTCGTTCGTCTTTTTTCAAGGAATTTACCTTAAACCCTTGATTTCACGCAAGCTCTGCGTAATTTCACCACGCTAAAAATAATAAGATGAATCCACGTAAAACTGACAAGGCTGATCTTGAAAAGAAGAAGGGTCTTTACCTCCAAATCGGCATTGTGCTTGCCCTGAGCATGGTGTGGATGGCATTTGAATGGAAGACATTTGAGAGCGGGCCAAGCTCACTTGGAACGCTTGACAATGTGGTAATCGATGACGACATGATCGCAACGAACCGGAAGCCGCCACCTCCGCCACCCCCGCCGCCGGCAGTTATTAAAATAATCAATATCGTTGACGACAAGGTTGAGATTGACGAAATCCAATTGGAGTCAACAGAGTTTGACGATGACGAAGACATTGAATTGATCGATGAGATTGATGATGACGAGATCTACAATTTTGTCAATGTGGAATCGCGTCCCATTTTCCCTGGTTGCGAAAACCTGTCTACAGAAGAAGAGCGATCAAATTGTTTTGCGCTTGAGACACAGCGCTTTGTTTTGAGGAATTTTGAATTCCCTGAAATGGCCATCCAAATGGGCATACAAGGCAAGGTTTGGGTAGAGTTCGTCGTTGACAAGAGTGGTTTAGTCACTGGTGTAGCTATTGTTAGGGGTGTCGATAAGCTGTTGGATGATGAGTCCCTGCGCGTTGTCAAAAAACTGCCCCGCATGAAACCAGCAAAGGTTGGCGGTCGATCAGTATCCATGCGATACAGCCTGCCAATCAACGCTAGACTGCAGTAAACTTCAGCCAATCACACAACCCGGGTTCATCCCGGGTTTTTTTATCACAGCCAAATCATTCCTTGCATGACCTTGTCATCAGCCGTTATTGAGTCCATCCTCCAAGCCGTTTACGAATCTGGCGAAGCCATCATGGAAGTGCAATCACGCATTGGCGGGGTGGAAGCGTCATTGAAGGCAGACAATAGCCCGGTAACTGAAGCAGACATTGCAGCACATCGCATCATCAACAAGGTTCTTGAACCGACGGGTTTTCCTGTCTTGAGTGAGGAGGGTCATCACCCCGATTTCGCAAATCGCAAAGACTGGGAGACCCTCTGGGTTGTCGACCCATTGGATGGCACCAAAGAGTTCATAAAAGGTCGCAACGAGTACACCGTGAATATTGGCCTTGTTCACCAAGGCATTCCCATATTTGGCGTGGTCTACGCCCCTGCTTTAGGGTGGGTTTACCTGGGTGGATCGGACATCCCTGCCATGAAGTCCAATGCCCCCATCTCCTACAAGGACATGCTGACACAGGCCATGCGGATGCCAGGACGCCATCCCGATAAACTCACAGTGGTGGCGAGTCGCTCTCACATGTCTGAAGCTACAGAAGCGTTGTTGGCAGGTTGGGAAGTTGCTCATGGACCCATCGAGAGAGTTAGCATGGGGTCATCTTTGAAGATTTGCCTGGTGGCGGAGGGTCGCGCACATGCCTACCCTCGTGCGGCACCAACCATGGAATGGGACACTGCTGCAGGCCACGCCGTAGCGACAGCTGCCGGCTGCAACGTCTTCCGAATTGACCACTTGGATGGAAAAATCACGTGGTCTGAACCCTTGGCGTACAACAAGGAAAATTTGCTCAATCCGCATTTCTTGATATGCGGTGCAGACTACCTTTGTGGTCATGCGTGATGTTGCCCTTTTACTGAAATTTCGCCTTGCCTTCACTGTGGTATTCTCCGCAGTTGCTGGCTATCTGTTGGGTGCTCCTGAAGTGGATGCCTTTCATCTAATCACCTTGACTATTGGTGGCTTTGCCATCGTGGCCTCAAGCAACGCATTCAATCAACTATGGGAAATTGAGCGAGATGCTCTGATGGACCGAACTAAAAACCGCCCACTGCCAACAGGCCGCATGTCTAGGGTTGCTGGCTTTGCATGGGCTATTGGGCTAGGCCTGGTTGGCACAATTGCATTGAGCATGTTGAATGCTGTCACGGCAGGCTTTGGGTTACTGAGCATGCTGCTGTATGTCTTGGTCTACACCCCCATGAAGGCTAAATCACCTTGGTCTGTTTTGGTTGGAGCCTTTCCTGGAGCTATTCCCTTTTTGTTGGGATGGGTCTCGGTCACGGGAGACTTTGGTATTGAGCCAGGTGTGCTTTTTGGCATTCAATTTCTATGGCAATTTCCCCATTTTTGGGCTATAGCATGGCTGGGCTATGACGATTATGCGAAGGCGGGCTATTTCCTTTTGCCCACAAGGAAAAAGGACAGCACAGCAACCCATATGTCGGTGGTGTACACCATTTGGATGATCTTTTTGAGTTTGCTGCCTGCCTTTGGCGTGACGGGCACCTTGGAGCTGAGCTCGGTGGCTGCGGTACTGGTGTTCTTGTTAGGCATAGATGTCTTGCGATTGGCCGTGACCCATCACCGAAAGCCAAGCGATGCTTGTGCAAAGGCCTTGATGTTTGGCACCATCCGATACTTACCCCTGCTTCAACTTGTTTATGTCATTGACCATTTTATCTCATGAGTGAAACCCTCAGTCCCCAACAGCGTAGTAAAAAACCCCTTTTATGGGTTAGTATGGCCAGCATAGGTATGGCCTTTGCAGGTTTGACTTCCGGCTATCTGGTGTCCAAGTCATCCCTTGAAGGCAAAGGTGCATGGCTGGACTTCCCCCTTCCTGAAGCCTTCTATTACAGCACGATTTTTATTGTGATTTCAAGCGCATTGCTGATCCTTGCGGGTGTGGCATTGAAGCAAGATGCAAACAAGCGATTTGCGGCCCTGGTGTTTGGTTCATTTGCCTTTGGGTTGGCATTCATGGTCTCCCAAATAACCGCTTGGCTCAGCCTCATGGATCAAGGTATTTGGTTCACAGGGGTAAAAAGTCAGGCTGCAGGTTCGTGGTTGTATGTCATAACCTGGTTCCACTGGATGCATGTATTGGCAGGGGTTATTGTCTTGCTTGTAGTTATGGTAAAGGCTTTGAGCAATAGATACAATCAGTCAAATCGGTTGGGTTTTGACCTTGCTGTCCAGTTCTGGCATTATTTGGGTGGATTATGGCTTTACCTCCTCTTATTTTTAGTCTTTCTGCGTTAATTTTGCAGGCAAAACAAACAAACTCCTATGACGACAGATACGCAACCAACCTGGGGCGGCAACAGTGAGCCAATGAAGGCGGAATATGGCAAACTGATGATGTGGTTCTTCCTTGTCTCAGATGCTTTGACCTTTTCTGGATTTCTCGTAGCGTATGGGCTGTCCCGTTTTCGCTTTGTTGATTCTTGGCCCATGGCGGAGGATGTTTTTACCCATTTCCCCGGCATAACAGGTGATCAACCCCTTTTGTATGTTGCCTTGATGACATTCATTCTTATCATGTCATCCGTGACCATGGTATTGGCAGTGAGTGCAGGTCATGAAAGAAAGCAAAGCAGGGTTGCTTGGTGGATGGTTGCGACCATCATTGGTGGTGCCTTATTCTTGGGTTCGCAAGCATGGGAGTGGTATCACTTCATCGTTGGTGATAAAGGTGCGGTTGAATTGAGGGATGGATCCATCATGAAGATTGCTGATGATCGAACAGGCGAGGTGATGTCCTTGTCGCAATTGATTCATGGCATGGAAGATGGTCATGCAGCCAATCACCTTGATGTGTTCACCACGGAGGATGTCCGCCATGCTATTGAAGCCAATGAGCACATTGTGCTTCAGAACCCCGGCAGGGAGCACGTGAGCTTGGATCGCTCAGCGACCTTGAAGGTCATGGCACAAGCAGAGGTTATACAGGGTGCAAACATGAGCCACAACGAGTATGGTGAAAAACAGTTTGCCAACTTCTTTTTCTTTATCACAGGCTTTCACGGCTTCCACGTTTTCTCTGGGGTGGTCTTCAATTTCATTGTATTCTACAACACCTTGCTTGGCACCTATGAAAAGCGTAAGAGCTATATCATGGTTGAAAAGGTTGGCCTGTATTGGCACTTTGTTGACCTGGTATGGGTCTTTGTATTCACTTTCTTTTACTTGGTATAGCTATGTCAAACGAACACGCACCCACCGGAACAGCTTGGATCTGGAAGATCTTTTGGTTGTTGTTAGCAATCACCGCTATTGAAGTTGCTCTAGGCATCGTCAAGCCAGAATTTTTGCTTGTGCAATTTTCTGGAACCAGTTTGCTCAACTTGATTTTCATTGGCATGACCTTGGTTAAGGCTGCCTACATCGTGCAGTACTTCATGCATTTGAAATACGAAGTGTCAACCCTTCGTCGTGCAATATACTTGCCTGCATTGATTTTAATACCGTATTTGACTGCCATCATTTTGATCGAAGGTCAAGCCCTTTACGGCGTCTAGACTGCCATGTTAAAAAAGCGTTTACTGTTGGCGGTGATCATCGTCGTTCCCATGACCTTGTACATGCTGTCCTTGATCATCAGTGGAGAAGTGAATTTTAGAACTTTAGCAACCATGGCCCCCGGCCCTGGCCATGCAGAGAGTTCCATCCCGAGCTACAGCCTGACACAGTCCAACGGCAACACATGGACGGAGGATTCATTGCAAGGGAAGGTTGTTATTGCCAGCTTCTTTTTCACCTCCTGTCCGAGCATTTGCCCCGCCATGAATTTTCATTTAAAGGCCGTTCATGATCGGATGTCAGCCTACAAAGATGTGGTCTTTGTCAGCTACACCGTGGACCCCCTGCATGACACACCTGCTGTATTAGCTAACTACAAGTCGGAACTGGGTGTTGGTGATTCAGATAAATGGACTTTCCTCACGGGTGACCGCGAGTTGATTTATGACATGGCAACAGCCTATTACCTGGCTGCATCACAAGATTCAAGCGCAGAGGGTGGCTACTCCCATTCCCAATCAGCTGTCTTGATTGACTGGGAAGGTGTCATGCGAACACGAATCCAAGATGACGGCAACCCCCTGGGAGCCTACGATGTTTCTGAAGCCTATTTGGTGGATGAGCTCATTGACGATGTCAGGGTGCTTGTGAAAGAGTACAGAAAAGTGAAAATGCATATCAATTAATCTGCCATTCTACCATGCAGAAAACAACCCATCCCAACGACCGATTCATGGTGCCACTCATCACTGGCTTGTCCATCGTTGTTCCACTGGCAGTAGCTGCCTTGTTTTTGATGCCTGAAACATGGAAAATCCAATGGGGTCATAACAATTTCAGAAGCTTGCCATTTTTCCATGCCGTGTTGAACGGATCCACAACTGTTTTGCTCTTGATAGCCTTTGGGATGATTAAATCCAAGAATGTGGCGATTCACCGTTTGGCCAACGTTTCTGCCTTCACCTTGTCTGCCGTTTTCTTGCTGAGTTATGTCTTGTCACATTTGTCCAATCCAGATGTCCATTATGGCGGAGAAGGCACACTGCGTTACGTGTATTTTTTCATTTTGGTGACGCACATTGTTTTGTCAGTTTTTGTCTTGCCATTGGCCATGTTTACTATTTACTCTGCAATCACAAATCGACTGACATTGCACAAGCGCTTGGTTAAGTGGACCTTTCCAATCTGGCTCTATGTAGCCGTAACAGGCGTTTTGGTTTACGTATTCATGGCGCCCTATTACCCCATGGCATGAGGTCAAGGGCACTTGTTTGTTTGATTCTGCTTGTCGGACAGATGCAGAGTTTTGCCCAATGTGCCATGTGCAAAGCATCTGCTGAAGCCGCGCAAAAAGAAGGCGATACCATCGCAGATGGCTTGAATGTGGGCATCTTGTACCTCATGGCATTCCCCTATCTAACGCTTGCAGTCATTGCCATTTTGTGGTATCGCCACAATAAAAAACGCCAGGCAAAAGATTAGCATGGTTATTGCGAACTTGCGGGCATGAAATGTACAGCCATCATTGGCCTCGCCGTCATGAGCCTAACGGGCATGCAGGCCCAGCCCTCCCTGACTACCCTGGACCTCTCTGCTTGCATAGACAAGGCATTGGCCTACAGCTATTCTCTCAAGCAAAGCAACAACAACCTTCGCGCCAGCCATGGTGATGTGCAGGCAAGCATGGGCAGCATGTTGCCTCAAGTCAATCTTGGTGCAGGCAATGGCTGGAATGCAGGTTTGGTTGTTGATCCCGTGACCAATCAGGTTCAAACCAATACCCTGGGCACCGCCTCGGGCTCATTGGGGATGAGTTTGAATGTCTTTGATGGCGGACAGAACTTGAATCGTTGGCGTCAAGCTAAAGTGAATGCTGCAGTGGCCATGTTGCAAGTTGACAATGCTGCTCAGTTGGTCGTCTTGAATACGGCATCACAATACCTGACCTTGCTTGTTGCCATTGAGGCAGAGCGCATTGCAATAGGACAAGAAACCCTGTCGGAAAAACAACTTCAACGAACCCAAACGATGCATGATGCTGGAGCGATTTCGCTGTCAGAATTGTTGCAAGCCAAGTCCCAATTGGCCAGAGATATTCAAAGGGTGGTTGCCGCCATGGCACAAAGGAGCTTGGCACATTTATCCCTGTCTCAAACCATGGGGATGACTGAAGAGTTCTCTATTGACGGCACCTTGCTGGGCATCAATGACAAGCCAACAGCAGAACTGGCGATTCAACCAACCGTCCTTTATGCGGCATCCAATGGCAAACAGCCAAGCATCCAAATGGCCACCCTTCAGGTGCAGTCCAGTGACTTAGCTGTGAAAGTGGCAAAAGCTGCCAGGTTGCCCCGCCTGAGCATGAGCGGCCAAATGAGCACCAGCTATTCAGATAGAGCCCTCAAGCAAACCGGTAGCACAAGCGCTGTGGGAGAAATTGGGTACTTCATCAGCCCACAGGGGAACCAAATCCCTGTGATGACAACGTATCAGATTCCAACATTTACTGCCGTGAATCTTCAGGATCAATTCAACAACAACCGCCGGCAATATGTGGGATTCAACCTGTCCATTCCTGTCTTCAGTGGATTCCAAATAGCCAATAGCATTCAGCGTGCACAAGTGCAGCACGACAATGCCGCCTTACAATTGATGCAAGAGGAGGACAGCTACCGACAAGTGATTGAGCGCGCACACCATGATGCACAATCTGCGTGGAAAAACCACGAGGCAGCAAAGGCAGCTTTGGTGGCAGCCAAGCGATCTTTGGATGATGCACAGATTCGCCGAGAAGAGGGCATCATGAATGCCTTGGATTATGCTCGAATTCAAGACAGCTATTATGCTGCCTCTAGTGAGGCCATTCGATCCAAATATGACGCCATATTCAAGAACTACATCTTGACATTTTACGCCAACCCTCCGCAGTACCATGCTGAGGATCAACGCCAATTTTAAGTTACCGCTATGACCAAGAAAACTATCATTATTTCATCTGTTGTTGCATTGCTCGCAGTAGGCATTGGAGGAAAAGCCGCCGGCTGGTGGGGATCTAAAGGGGAGTCTCTTCAGGTGACAACCTTTGAGGTAACTCAGCGCCACATAGTGGAAACCGTGAATGCCTCTGGGCGTATCCAACCGGAGGAAGAGGTGGCAATCAGCCCTGAAGTCAGCGGAGAAATCATTGAATTGGCTGTGTATGAAGGCCAGTTAGTCAAGAAGGGGGACCTTTTGTTGCGCATCAATCCAGACATCTACCAGTCTATGATGGGCCGGGCTACGGCTTCGGTGAATGTAGCTAAATCGTCCGTGGCGCAATCAGAGGCACAATACCTTGAGGCAAAATCCAGTTACTTGCGCAGTCAAATCTTGCATGACAAGGCTGTGATAGCTGAGTCAGAATGGGAATCTGCTCAGCGCATGTACCGCGTTGCAGAGCTTTCAGTAGAATCTGCTAAATACCAGTATGCTTCTGCTATCAATGGCTTGAACGAAGCCAGAGACAACCTCAAACGAACCATCATTACAGCGCCCATTGACGGCACCGTCACCGGCTTGGTGGTTGAACGTGGTGAGCGAGTGGTTGGCACAGCTCAAATGGCGGGTACGCAGCTGATGAATGTGGCACGCTTGTCTTCGATGGAGGTTCTGGTTGATGTGAATGAGAATGACATTGTGCGTTTGCACATGCATGACACAGCAACAGTTCGTGTGGATGCTTTTCTTGGTCACGAGTTCAAGGCTGTGGTGACAGAAATCAGCCATGCAGCAGCTGGCAATCTGATGTCAGTCAATCAAGTCACCAATTTCCAAGTTAAAATTCGCGTTTTGCCAGAAAGCTATGCTGATTTGGTGAGCGAATCACAGCTACAGCCCTTGCGCTCAGGCATGACCGCCACGGTAGATATCCGAACCAAAAAGGCCAACAATGTTTGGGCAGTGCCTATTGAAGCAGTAACCACAAGGCCCGATAGTGCTGATGAGAATCAAAGCAATGAGGTGGTGTTCACCATCGACAAAGACAAAGCACACTTGGTGATTGTGACCACAGGTATTCAAGATGAGCGTTACATCCAGATTCTCTCTGGAATTGACAGTGGCATGGCCGTGATTCAAGGCCCGTTCGATGCCTTGTCACGAAAACTGGAAGAAGGCAAATCTGTTGAAATCAAGCCTGACAGTGAAGACAGCAAAGAGGACTGACAATGACAAAGCCCCTGCTGCTTCTCATTGACAGTTCAAATCAGCAGTGCTCGATTGCCTTGAGCGAGGGGGATCAAATTGTTGCATCTGCCGATGCGATAGAACCTGGATCCTACATACATGCAGAACAGCTGCATGTCCTAATCCAAGAGGTGATGACCCATCATGCCTTTGATCAACTGGATGGCATTGTCATCAGCAATGGCCCTGGATCCTACACGGGCTTACGCATTGGCATGAGTTCAGCAAAAGGACTGGCCTATGCTCTTGACATACCCTTGATGGCTGTGAGTACCCTGCAATGCATAGCCATGGGCGCCTTGAAAGCAGCTTCTGATGGGGGGTTTCAAGGAATTTGGGCCGCCATGGATGCCCGGAGAATGGAGGTCTATGGCGCACAATTTGATCAACTAGGCCAGCGTCTCACTGACGATGAGGCCATCGTGATTGAAGGGGGTGAATTGCCCTCTGAGATAACCTGGCTGGGCGTGGGTAATGGGGTGGATAAATGCTTAGATCTGTTGCCAAATCTCCAGGCTGGATCGTTGAAACAGCCCCATGCAAAAGATTTATTGCAACCGGCGTTGATGTCTTGGAAGCAACAGGCATTTGAAGACATCCATAGCTTGGAACCTAACTACATCAAGGATTTTGTGACGGGGAAGCCAAAGATTGGGCTACCGAATAGGCAGGGCAGGTGACTTGGTGATCATTGATGATTCCCGTCGCTTGCAGATGGGCATAAATGGTAGTGCTTCCAACAAATTTAAACCCCAGGGACTTCAAGTCTTTCGCAATGGCATCTGATAGGTCAGATGTGGTTTGCATCGTCCCCTGATTGTCCACTGCCACATGATCAACCCATTGCCAGAAATAGTCGGAGAGACCGATTCCCCTCGCTTCAAGCCTTAAGGTGGCCTGTGCATTGGCAATGGCAGCTCGAATTTTTTGGCGGTTCCTCACGATGCGTTTGTCTTGAGCCAACCGTTCCACATCGTCTGCTGTCATCAGCGCAACCCGATGGGGATCAAAGTTCAAAAAGACTTCCCTGAAAGCTTCGCGCTTGCGAAGAATCATCAGCCAATTCAAACCGGCTTGAAAGGTTTCCAGAATCAAGAATTCAAACATGCGTTGATCATCCCTCAGCGGCAAGCCCCACTCATTGTCGTGGTATTGTTGGTAGTCATCACTTGAAAGGCACCAGGTGCAACGTAGATCACCCATCAGCTTGTGGTTCCTTCAGCGTAGAATTGATAAAATAGGGGGATGCTACGGATGCCATCATAGAAATTTCTCAGGCCGTAATGCTCGTTGGGCGAATGGATGGCGTCAGAATCTAGACCAAAACCAAGCAAGATGCTTTTCACGCCTAATTCAGCTTCAAAAAGCGCCACAATAGGAATGCTTCCGCCACTTCGTACCGGTAAAGCGTCCATGCCATAAACTACTTTCAGCGCTTTCTCTGCTGCCAAGTAGCCTGGATGGTCTGTGGGGCAGACATAGGGCTGTCCACCGTGAAATGGGCTGACTTTCACCTTGACGCCTTCTGGCGCGAGTGACATGAAATAGGTGGTGAATGCCTTGGTGATGGCTTCGTGGTCTTGTTCTCCAACCAATCGCATGGAGATTTTCGCATAGGCCTTGCTTGCAATGACAGTTTTTGCGCCTTCACCGGTGTAGCCACCCCAAATGCCATTGACATCTAGAGCTGGTCGAATGCCGGTTCGCTCCATGGTGCTGTAGCTTTTTTCACCTTGAATGCCATTGAGGTCGAGGCTTTGCTTGTAAGCGTCAAGGGTGAATGGGGCTTTTGCCAATCGGTCCCGCTCCTTTTGCGGCATGGTTTCTACCCGGTCATAGAAGCCAGGAATTGTCACCTGTCGATCCTTGTCATGCAGTTGTGAAATCATGTCTGCTAGGGCATTGATTGGGTTGGCAACAGCGCCACCATACAGGCCAGAATGCAGATCCCTGTTGGGACCAGTGACTTCTACTTCCACATAGCTTAAGCCGCGAAGCCCTGTGGTGATGCTTGGTACGCCTGGCGCAATCATGCCGGTATCAGAGATGACAATCACATCACAGGACAGGCGTTGGTGGTTTCGCTGAACAAACCATGCCAGATTGCTTGACCCAACTTCCTCTTCTCCTTCAATCATGAATTTCATGTTGCAGGGGGTGTTGCCTGTTGCCACCATGGCTTCAAAAGCTTTCAGATGCATGAAGAACTGTCCCTTGTCATCGCAAGCTCCACGTGCAAACACCGCCCCGTCAGGGTGGATGTCAGTCACTTTGACCACGGGGTTGAACGGCTCGCTGTCCCATAGATCAAGGGGGTCGGCAGGCTGCACATCGTAATGGCCATAGACCAGCACAGTAGGCAAGGCATCATCCACATGGTAGTCTCCATAAACAACGGGGTAACCGGGGGTTTCGCAAACGTCAACGTTGTTTGCACCTGCAGCTTTGAGAAATGCTGCCACTGCATCGGCGGTTTTTAGCACATCCTCTTGGTACGCAGAATCTGCACTGATGCTAGGCATGCGCAGCAATGTCATGAGTTCGTCAAGGAATCGTTGCTTGTGTTTATCGATGTAGGTTTTCATGTCGGTGAAGGTAAGGGGTGATTGAAGGATTACACTAACTTGCGTGCGCTATGGATCGCTGGGTACACTATCTATTTGTTGTCATGTTGTTGCTTCCCTTTTCGGGGCAGGGACAAAACATGACCGTCGATCAAAGTGGTCAGCGGAAAAGCCCGATGTGGTTGGTTCAGAATGTCCTGATTGGGCCTAATCTTGCTGCCTTTTCGCCGATTAATGCCATCGGGTTACCAAAAACACAGGCTTCTTCCGTCCAGCTTGGAACCTTCAATATCAACAACAGCGCTTTCGGTCTAGACAGTGGCATTGTTATGGTGACGACCGATGCCTACGATGTGGTCCCTGGGCAATCAGGATCTTACAGCAATTCCACCCTGCCAGCTTCAGCCAATTTAGCCACGGTCCTGAATACCATTGGCAGCTCTTCCTCTGCGCAACATGACCGTGTTGGCATTGAGTTCAGCTTTGTTTCACCCGGAGATTCGGTAAAATTTGATTACATCTTTGCGTCCAAGGAGTACACCAGCTACACCTGCTCGCCCTTCAATGATGTGTTTGGGTTTTTCTTGATTGGTCAAGGCATCAATGGTGCTGCTATGTGGAATAGCAATGGCACACCCAACATTGACACCGTCAACCTGGCTGTCATCCCGGGAACCACGACGCCTGTAGCAGTTAACACCATCAATCAAGGCTTCCCTTCAGGGTCATACCCTGCAAGCAATTGCCTCACTGCCAACGCCAATTACGTGGCCAACTCGTTCTACTACAATAGCAATTCTGGGGGCACATCCATTGTCAACATGGAGGGCTATACGGATCGATTCACAGCTAAGGCCGCTGTGAGTTGCGGCGTATTGTACACCATTAAAATGATGATTTGTGACGTGAGTGATGGCGCATTAAATTCTTCAGTTTTCATTGGTGCCAAGAGTTTTGAATTGCCAGTCATCAGCCTCAATTCATCCTACAACTCTGGGAATAGTTTCGCTGATTCGGTGGTAGTTGAAGGGTGCAATCCCAGCTATTTGGTGGTTAATCGAGCAGGTGCCATCTACGACACCATGGACATTGCCTTCAACTACTACGGCAATGCCATTGCTGCTGTGGACTACCAAACGCTACCTTCAAGCATCACCTTGCTCCCCGGGGTGACCTCTGACTCCATCCCTATTTATGCCATCGACGATGGGGTGGCGGAAGGCTTGGATACCATTCGCATTGTTATGCAGCCTGTAACAACTGCTTGTGCTGATTATCCGCCACAAATCGTCGAGTACCTGATCCGAGATCATGTCCTGCCAACGTCCACGGCTGGCCTGCTGTCAGGCAATGACACGATATCCTGCCCGGGTGATGTTGTGCAATTGCTGGGCAGCTATTCCAATGGTGAAGGAGGCACCCAGGCTTGGTGGGTGACGGACACGTTGAGTGGTCCAACCATCACAGTCATGCCTACATCGACAACGACCTACCGGTATTATGTGAAGGATGAGTGCATGCAATATCCGTTGTATGACAGCATCACCATTGTTGTGTTGCCCTACGATAGCATCGTGACCCAATCCGATACGGCTTGGATTTGCCCGGGAGCCTCAACAACCTTGCTTGCACAAGCGCGTCGTGGCAATGCCCCTATGGTGTACCGATGGCTAGGCACGCAAACACAAGACTCAGTTTTGGTAGTTAGCCCCTCGACATCTACTTGGTTCCACTATGAAGTCACCGATGCCTGTGGGGTCATTGCTGTGGATTCAATGTGGGTTGGCGTGGCACCGACACCCATTGCCTCCTTCAGCTACCTACCTTTCCCCGGCAACCCACTGAAGGTTGGATTCAGCAACCATTCATCAGACACCACGTCGGTGTCATGGGACTTTGGTGATGGCAATCAATCGGCCCTTGTTAACGCTGAAAACAGCTACCCCAGGCCCGGCGCCTATGTCGTCACCTTGAGCATTGCAGACAGCATGGGCTGCAGCGATGCCTTGACCCTGACTTTGGATTTGAAAATGGATCACTACGTTTATGTGGCAAACGCTTTCACGCCCAATGGCGATGTTGTCAATGATCGCATCGGTGTGCAAGCAACGGGCATCGTAGGCATCCGATGGACCATTTATAATCGATGGGGACTTGAGGTGTACCAGAGCGATGATCTCAATGCCACATGGGATGGAACCTATGCTGGTGAAGCGCTGCCAGAAGGGGTTTACAGTTACCGTTTATGGATTGCCTTGCCCTATGATAGGTATGAAGAACGACAGGGAAGCATTCGCCTGTTCCGGTAAGTATTTAAGCCAACAAGGCCAGGCCTATAACGCCAAGGGCCAAACCAATTTTGTAGGTCCATTGCCGTTGCAAATAGCTGTTTTCACTGTGATTGACCTGCTGCATTCGCTCATGTTGTCGGCGCCATTCTACCAGAAACAGGAGTGCGGCTAGTGGCCAAACGCTTGCAATGCCTGGCTTTGCGAGCGGCATGTACATCCACAGCAAAAGCGCCATTGGAATGAAGGCTAACAGGGTAGCTATCAGAGCTCCAAAGTCAGTTTGAGAGAGTTGTTTGTGGGAGTAAAACCACAGTAAAGAACCAAACCCCCACATGCCACCTGCCACATGCCATGGCAAAAAGACAGTTGCAATTAACAGCCCCATTCCATAGCACCAGGTGGCGACATAGGCACCGTACTTCTTAGCTACAGGCTGCTCAAAGAGGGTGCGTAGTGGTCGGGTCGTCAGGTCCCGTTCCAAGTCATAAAAGCTGTTGATCAAGGAGCCGCCAGCCACAATGCTAGCTGTGGAAAACAACATGGCTAAAAAAACGGGATCCAAGAGGGTCGAAGTCCATGATCCGTGTATGTGCAAACTGAGACCAATCACGATCTGCACATAGGCAATGAAGGCAATATGGGTCCAGCGAACCAGGCTTAGGAAGGCAGTGAGGCGAATCAGGATGCGATAACGACGCGCCATGGCATCAGAATCTCAAGACCAGTTCAGGATCATGGTCAGCTAGCAAGTCCTTTGCGCGATCATAATCCTTAGTGAAACCAAGCACATAACCACCGCCACCTGAACCGCAGAGCTTGAGGTAGTAAGCATTGCTGTCAATTCCCTTTTGCCATGCAGGCACCAAGTGGTCAGGGATCATTGGCCTGAAATTGTCCAATACCAGGTGGCTCAGGGATTTCAAGTTGTTGAACAACGGGTCCCAGTCCCCTTTAAGAAAGGCTTGAATGCAAGCATCATTGTAGCTTTTGAACTGCTGACTCATCAGGCGACGAAATCCGGCTTCTTTGAGCTTGTTCATGAAGATGGACACCATGGGTTGGGTTTCGCCGGGACCGCCAGAGTTTAGCAAGAATATGGCTCCCTGTCCTTGAAAGTCTTCATCGGGCATACCAACAGCACCTAGTTCTGAGTCAGAGGAAATCAGCAAGGGCAGTTGAAGGTAGCATATCACGGGATCGATGCCGGATGATTTGCCGTGGAAAAATGTTTCCATCTGCGCCAATTGACGTTTCAAAAGAGCAAGACTTTCAGCACCTGGCATGATGTCGAGGCTTAAGGGCTTGTCGCTGTATGTGGCGTAGATGGCAGCAACCAATGCGCCAGATGAGCCTACGCCATAGCCTTGTGGAATGCTTGAATTGAAGATGAGACCTTCATGGATATCCTTGTCAAGCTGGTCCAGATCTAACAGAGCCAAGGCTTGGCCAGAGAGTTGCAAGCCTCTCAAATATTCTGCAAAGGCCTTCAGTGACACATTGGAGGCGTGCTCCGATGCATTGAGTTCGCCTGTTGTGACATGAAGTACGCCAGAGAAAGACCGGTAAGGAATGGAGAGCCCCATGGATTCTTTGATGATGCCGTATTCACCAAAGAGAAGAATTTTTGCAAAAAAGGATGCTTTCATATTGTTGGGTATCAGGACAAAGGTACAGGACCTTTGCCAACTTCATCAAGTATCATTCGACCATCTTTGCACAGGGATTTCAACTGATCATTGGCAAAGGATTCAACGGTTGATTTCAAGCTTTCAGGGTAGAGCATGTGCACATTGGCACCAGCATCTAGGGTGAAGCCAACAGGCACTTGCTTGTCTTGTCTGAACTGCCTGATTCGCTGAATGATAGCTAGGGTGTTGGGTTTCATCAGTAAATAGCTTGGGGAAGAATTCATCATCAAGCCGTGCAAGGTCAATGCTTCAGATTCAATCAGATCAATGAATGCCCAATGATCTCCTGCCTTGAGGATGCCCTGCAAGGCATCCATGTTGTGGTGCGCTTGCTCGAAACGTGTTGCGGCAAAGGGGTGCTTGGCCATCAATTCATGGCCTGCACTGCTGCTCACAGATTTTTGTCCCACATCTACCAGCAAAACCAAATCTTGGTAACTCATCATGTCCGGGTGAACCTCATGGGGGTAGGGGATGGCGTGGTTATCGGATGAGCCAGGTGTTCCCTTGTGCACACCCCAAACGACTAAACCACCCATCACTGATCGACTGGCGCTGCCAGACCCTAACCTGGCAAGCAAGGAAGCTTCTTCTGTGAAGTCTGATGACATTGTGCTCAACCCTGCTTTTCGTGCATGGTCAAGCAAACAAAGAGCCATGGCACTGAAGGCACTTGCGCTGCTGGCAATGCCACTTGAATGGGGAAAACTGTTGCTGCTTTCAATGGTGACATGGTGATCTTTCAACCAAGGTAGGCGGTCATCAATTCGGTCAAACCAGGTTTGAATTTTTGCTGCAAATGCTGGCTTGTCAACACCATCTAGGGCCACAGTGAAGCCCTTCCCCTCTTTCAAAGTCATGCTGGTTGTGCTGCGACAATTCGAAAGTGTGAAACTGATGGAGGGATTGGACGGCAATTGCTGTCCGTGCTTGCCCCAGTATTTGACCAGTGCAATATTGGATGGGGATGACCAGGTATGGGTCACGCGCTAGAAGCTTCCATTCCAGGTGATATTTTGCGAATCATGCCCTGCAATGCGCGACCTGGACCAACTTCAGTGAAGGATGTTGCGCCATCGCTCACCATGGCACGGATGCTTTGTGACCATTTAACAGAACCCGTCAATTGAGCCTTCAGGTTGTCGCGAATGGCATCCAGGTCAGTCACTGCTGCCGCTGCCACATTTTGGTAAATGGGGCAAATGGGCTTTGTGATGGTCACCTTGTCAACGGCTGCCGCCAATATCAAACCAGCAGGCTGCATCAAAGGGCTGTGAAATGCGCCCCCAACAGGTAAGATCAATGCCCGACGAGCACCTGCCTGTTTGGCTGCCTCACAGGCTGTTTCAATGGCTGCTAAGTCGCCAGAAATCACCAACTGGCCAGGGCTGTTGTAATTCGCGGGAACCACAATGCCTGCGGTTTGTTCGCAGATGCCTTCAACAACGTCATTGTCAAGCCCAATAATTGCAGCCATGGTAGACGGCTGCAGCTCACAGGCGGATTGCATGGCTATGGCGCGTTGAGACACCAAGGTCAAGGCGTCTTCAAAAGTCAAAGCCTTTGCCGCAACAAGGGCAGAAAATTCGCCCAAAGAATGGCCAGCAACCATGTCAGGTTGAAAGCTGTCTCCCAGGGAAGCAGCTTTTGCAATTGAATGTAAGAACACAGCTGGCTGGGTGACCTTGGTTTGTGTCAAGTCCTCCATGGACCCGTTGAACATGATGTCGCTCAGGTTGAAGCCTAAGATGTCATTGGCTTGGTCAAAGAGAGCCTTCTGGCCTGCGTACAAATCGCTGCCCATTCCTGGACTTTGGGCGCCTTGGCCCGGAAACACATAGGCTTTCATTCTCCGTAGTATTCTACCATGTTATTTTCAGTCTCCACGATGCGAATGCAATGCAATGCTGCACCATGTTTAGCTATGGGGCCTTCAATCTGCTGCCAGAAAACCATGGCTAGATTCTCAGTGGAAGGCATGATTCCTTGCATGAAAGGCACATCGTGATTGAGGTTTCGATGGTCAACATGCTGTATGATTTCGCTATCCATGATGGCTTTAAGATCCACCAAATTGATTACAAACCCTGTGTCAGGATTGACCTCACCCTTGACCGTGACGATCAATTGAAAGTTGTGACCATGGCTGTATTCATTGGCACAATGACCAAACACAGCCTGATTCTTTTCATCAGACCAGCTGGGGTTTGCCAAGCGATGAGCCGCACTGAAAATGGCGCGACGTTGGATATAAATCATCTCAGTTGCCTTGTTGCTCGATGGCCACTTTCCTTGTCTTTACTGGGCCGTCTTCTGATTGACGGTAGGTGTAAATCACATGGCTTGGCTCAAAGTCTAGACCCTTTGCCATGACGCTGATAGTGAAGGATTCAACACCTTTGGAGCTGAGCAGAGGACCACTGCCATCAGTCACCTTGATCTTGAAAAAACCATTGGAAAAATGCTCACCATCGCTGAGTCGGACATCGATGACATCAACAATTGACTGTGCAGACTTGGTGACTGCGATATCGTAACGGTCAGAAGACAGTTGACTGGATGTAGCCTTTGGCGCGCCGCATGCGGTCAGCAGAAATAACAGGCTAAGTGTGGTGAAAAAATACTTCATGAATCAATGATTTGTGCAAAGGTCGGACATCTTGGACGAATGAGCTAAAGGAGGATGATAGGCTTGTGGTTTAATAGTCTGCCTTTTTCCAAGGGCATTTGGAAGATTTCAGGGGAGCTTTTCAATCTGCTGTCTCAGGGACTGCATGTCTGACCGTACTTGCATTAAACGACGTACGACTTCTTCATTGTTTGCTACATCGTCAACATTGCTGTTGAATTTCTTGATGGCACCTTCAATGGTGAAGCCTCGCTCTTTGACCAGGTGGTATATCCGACGCAGGATATCCATGTCCTTTGCGGTGTATTTCCGTTGACCCTTGGTGGATTTTTTAGGCTTCAATTGCGGGAATTGCTTTTCCCAAAATCGAAGCGTAGAAGGCAGGAGGTCAAAGGTATTTGCGGCATCACCGATGCTGTAATAGCGCTTGGTCCATTCAGTGGGTATTGCCATCAGTCCATGCTTTGGTTGGCAGACTCAGCCATGATCAATAGATCATTGTATTCCTCAGGGCTTAGGTCATTGAAGAAGTAGTTGATGGGGTTCACCCGGCGACCATTGTAGATCACTTCATAGTGCAAGTGGTTGGCTGTGGATCGGCCCGTTCGCCCAACATAGCCAATGAGCTCCCCTCGCTTGACCCGCCGCCCCCGTGGAGCTGCTGTCTTGTGCATGTGCGCGTAGAGGGTGTGGTAGCCAAAGCCATGAGAAATGGTGATGTGTTTTCCAAACCCTTTGCCGCCAAAGCGCTCATTGGAAATCACAATGCCATCTGCTGTGGCATAGATGGGGGTCATGCGCGGTGCAGAGAAATCGACACCTGTATGCATCCTGCTCTTTTTTAGAATAGGGTGGAAGCGGTAGCCATAAGAGCTGGAGAACCATGTGCCAGGTTGGTCCTTGAGAGGCCGGATGGCGGGCAAAGCACTCAAGAGTGCTTCCTTCTTGGTTACCAAGTCTGCTAATTCATCCAAGCTTTTAGACTGAACATTGACACGCTGACTCAATTGATCAACCTTCAATGCAGACCGTTCAAGCAATTCGCCATTGGGAAGCCCTCGTATCGTTGCATAGCGTTGTGCGCTCCCACTGATGCCACGCAATCGGTTTTCGCGGCTTGGCGGATCAGATTCAAAAATGACACGGTACACCTCATCATCCCGTCTCTCAACCTGTTGGATGATGCCGGACAAGGAAGCAACCCGACGGTCAAGCTGTTCAAAGAGCATTTCTGTTTCAGCCAGTTCCCGCTTGAGGAGCTTTTCTTCCGGGGAGTCAAGAATCACTTGCAAGCCAAAGAAAAAGAGGATACCAAGGAGTATGGAAGCAAGGATAAAGACGCCGGTATCGCGCAATCGATCCTTCCAATTCTTTTCAACCTTGCGGTAAGCAAGGCTCAAGGGGTCATATACGTACTTTGTCTTCTTCATGTCGGGTTGAAATTCCGTATTTTTGGACTTTCCAAAAGTAGGAAAACGCTAAAGATATTATGACCGCATCTCAGATAAGACAGGCCTTTTTAAACTTTTTTGCTAACAAAGGGCATGAGATTGTGCATTCAGCGCCCTTGGTGATGAAGGATGACCCGACCTTGATGTTCGTCAATGCTGGCATGAATCCCTTCAAGGATATATTCACAGGAGCTAAGCCAGCAAAGCAATCCAGGGTCGCTGACTCACAGAAATGCCTGCGAGTTTCAGGCAAGCATAATGACTTGGAAGAGGTTGGAATTGACACCTACCATCACACCTTGTTTGAGATGTTGGGGAATTGGAGCTTTGGCGACTACTTCAAGCAAGAGGCCATCGATTGGGCATGGGAACTGCTCATTGATGTCTACCAGCTGGACCCAGAAAGGCTCTACGTCACCTTTTTTGAAGGCGACAAGGGGGATGGATTGGCTATGGATGATGAAGCAAAGTCGCATTGGGCAAAACACCTGCCGGCTGATCGCATCCTCAATGGCAATAAAGCTGACAATTTTTGGGAAATGGGCGAAACAGGCCCTTGTGGCCCTTGTTCAGAAATACACATTGACCTGCGTCCAGACAAAGAGCGCAAGCAAATTGATGGGGCAACATTAGTGAACATGGATCACCCACAGGTGATTGAAGTTTGGAATTTGGTGTTCATGCAATACCAGCGATTGGCCGATGGCAGTTTGGTGGATTTGCCTTCACAGCATGTGGACACAGGGATGGGTTTTGAGCGCTTGGTTCGCGCCATCGAAGGCAAGTCATCCAATTACGACACCGATGTTTTTGCCCCTTACATTCAGCGGCTGGAGTCAATGAGTGGCAGATCCTATGGCAAGGATGAATCGGTAGATGTAGCCATGCGGGTGATTGCTGACCATGTCAGAGCCGTAGGGTTTGCGATTGCAGATGGCCAATTGCCATCCAATACGGGTGCAGGCTACGTGATTCGTCGCATTTTGAGACGAGCCGTTCGCTATGGCTATTCCGTTTTGCAATTCAATGAGCCATTCATTGCACGTCTGGTGCCAGACATGGTGGAAAGCATGGGCAAGGCCTTCCCTGAATTGAAGGCTCAACAGACCTTGATGACCCAAGTCATCGAAGAAGAAGAACAGGCCTTCCTTCGCACACTGGCCAGTGGCTTGAAGCGATTGGATGCAGCCATGAAAGAGGGAAAACCCCTGACGGGTAAACAGTCTTTCGAGCTGTATGACACCTATGGATTCCCTCTGGACTTAACGGCCTTGATTTGCAAGGAAAAAGGCATTGTGCTTGACGAGAAAGGCTTCCACGAGGCCATGGCTGAACAGAAAGGCCGCAGCAAAGAGGCGGGCGCACAAAAGGTGGGTGACTGGGTAGAAGTTGCTCAAGGCATTGGCGACCAGTTTGTTGGTTATGATCAGTACACAACGGAGTCCAAGCTTCTTCGACACCGCAAGGTCAGCAATGCAAAAGGTGACTTCACACAGGTGGTGATCCAACCGACACCTTTTTACCCAGAAGGCGGTGGTCAGGTTGGTGATCGCGGATGGTTGACCATGGGCAAGGATCGCATTGAAGTGCTCAACTGCAGCTCAGAGGCCGGCGCGATTCTTCACCTTGTTGCCACCATGCCTGCTAAACCATCGGCGGAGGTGGAAGCTGCCATCAATGAAGGCAAGCGAAAGGCCTCTGCTCAAAACCACAGCGCAACCCATTTGCTACACAAAGCATTGAGGGATATTTTGGGTGTGCACGTAGAGCAACGCGGGTCCTTTGTGTCTGATGAGTACCTGCGATTTGATTTCAGCCATTTTCAGCGCATTGCTGCAAAGGAATTGACGGCCATAGAGTCACATGTATCTGCAGCTATTCTACAAGACCACCCTTTGCAGGAATTCAGAGAGTCCACCATGGAGGAAGCAAAGGCAAAAGGGGCCTTGGCACTTTTTGGCGAGAAATATGGCGACAGCGTTCGGGTCATCCAATTGGGTGATTCAGTTGAATTGTGTGGAGGAACCCATGTGTCAACAACAGCAGCACTTTCGCCTTTTGTGATTGTGTCAGAGTCTAGTGTGGCTGCAGGCATTCGACGCATTGAGGCCTTAGCTGGGCATTCAGCCTCCATCTACCTTAAACAGGCACAGCAATCACAGCAAGCTATTTTGGCATTGACCAAGGGGCAGGATCCCTTGCAAGCGATGGAATCCATGAAAAAGGAATTGAGCACCATGCAAAAAGCATTGAAGTCCTACCAATCTGCTCAGGCAGGGGATTTGAAGGCAGAATTGCTGCAGTCAGCGAAGGCGATTGGGCCATACAACATGATGGCAGCCGCGGTGGACTTGGATGCGGGAAGCGCTAAAGACTTGGCCTTTGCCTTGGTGAAGCAAGACCCCAAATCTGTGGTTTTGTTGGCATTGAGCAATGATGGCAAGGCACAAGCACACATGGCTGTTGGCAAGCAAGCCTTGGACGTGGCCCATGCGGGTCAGTGGGTGAAGGCCTTGGGTCATCACATTCAAGGCAGCGGCGGTGGTCAAGACTTTTATGCATCTGCTGGCGGTAAAAGCCCAGCAGGTATACCCGATTTATTGCAAGCATTTGAAGAAAAACTTACATCATGCATCAACGCCTAAGCCTCCTGCTGTTGTTCAGCCTATCGCTGAGCACCAACGCTCAGACCTTTTACACTGACAGTAAAGTCTCTTCCACCAAAGTCTCCTTTGAGGCCTTTGCCTCACCGATGACCATGTTGCGAAAGGTGGCTTCTGATTTGCAGGGCAATCAAGTGCCTGTTTCTGACACTTGGCACGCCATGCTCAACACAGAGACAGGCATGGTATTCACATACAAGACAAGGGGCTTGCGCTTTGCTGTGGGTGTGGGTCAGTCGGATCTTCGTTGGGGCGTGTCAGATAGCATGGGCAATCGGGTGAATACCCATGCGCGCTACTGGACATTTCCTATCAGGGCGGGTTTGGTGACGCAAATCACGGATGTTTTCAGCTTAGAGGTGTGGCCACAATTGACCGTCCGCAAAGCGATTTCTCTGGAAAAAAATTGGTTGATTTTGCCGGTGGCCCCTCGGGCAGAAACCCCCCTAGCTGCTGGTTTAACCGTTGGTTCAGCCTTTCGAATGAATGACCATTTCAGCTTCACCCTTGGCGCTTTCATGGAGTTTGGATTGGATGATCTGGAAGATGCAGGCTCAGGCCCCGCTTTCAGAAGCCATGGAGAATTGCCCTTTTTCTTGGGTCTTCGAACAGGTTTGAGGTTCAGCCTCTAAAGGGCTTCAAGCAAGCCTTCAAGGGCCATGCCTCTGGAGGCTTTGATCCACACCATGGCACCCCTGACCGGATTGGACTCTAAATAAACCAGTGCATCCTTTGTGTTGTCATGTTTGACCATCGTGGGTGGAGCGTGTGTCTTGCTAAATGCCAAACCGACCAAGTGAACAGTCTTGAGATCCAAGGTTTGCATCAAATTCACCATGCCTTGATGAGCGGATTTTTCATGTGAGCCCATTTCAAAAATGTCCCCAGCGATGTAGACATGTGGCAGTTCAGGATGCAATGCATGCACAGCAAGCAAACTGGCTTCCATGCTGGAAGGGTTGGCGTTGTAGGCATCCAAGAAAATGCGATTGCTATCCGTTGTCAGCCATTGCCCGCGGTTGTTGGAGGGGATGTACGCTTCGATGCCTTGCGCAATGGCTTCATCTGCCATGCCCATGTAGCGCCCTAGGTTAACTGAGGCCACAAGGCTTCCGCTGTGAAAGTCGCCAACAAGGTGGCTTTGTGCTTGGGCATCCCCGATGGTCACATGCACACCCTGATCCTTTGATTGACAAACAACACCCTTGCTCGAGGGCAGTTTGTTGTTGCCTGCATGTTGCATCTGCAAGGGGTCCAAGTCGTTGACTAGCGATGGTTTGCCATGAGAGGTCAGCCACTGGTAGAGTTCTATTTTACCCTGAATGACACCGTCTACGCCGCCAAATCCTTCCAGGTGTGCCTGTCCAAAGTTGGTGATGTAGCCTATGTCTGGTGCAGCAATGGCAGTTAAGGAAGCAATCTCACCTCGGTGGTTGGCGCCCATTTCAATGACGGCTACTTCATGGAATTTTTTAAGGCCCAACAGGGTCAATGGCAAGCCAATGTGGTTGTTGAAATTCCCATCCGTTGCATGCACATTGAATGACTGACTTAACACAGACCGAAACAATTCCTTTGCCGTGGTTTTGCCGTTGCTGCCAGTCAACCCAATCAAGGTTCCACCCCAATTCATGCGATGTGCATGAGCCAGTTCCTGCAGGGAAGCAAGGGCGTTGACCACTTTGTAGACGCCCGGTTCATCGGCTTTTAGTCCGCTGTGCAATGTGTCAACAACCACAGCAACTGCACCCCTTTCTAAGGCCGCCTTTGCAAAGGTGTTGCCATCAAAATTGTCACCCTTGAGCGCAAAAAAAATCTGCCCAGCAGCCAATGTGCGGCTATCTGAGCAGATGTCATGTCCCTGCGAGACCAGGGCGAGTAGTTGACTGATCAAGGCTGGTAGCGGCGGAATTTATCTGCCTTCACTTTCTTTTGTTCCTTCTCGCGATCGGATGACTCATTCTGGAAGCCAAGTCGGTCCATGGCGCAACGGAATCCGATGAAGTCAGTGGATTGATCTTGCTCTAGGTGACGTCGAGCACCAGGGGAAAGCCAGTAGGCACGATCCTTCCAAGATCCTCCCTTGAAGACACGAGAATTGTTGCCAATCAAGGTCTTGTCAGCGTATTGATACATGGGGTTGTCATCTTCAGTCACACCGCCTTTATCGTAGGAAATGGATGATTCAACGTCACCATCTTGGAAATTCCTGTAATCGCTCTTCTTGTAGTTTCTGCGCGTGAGATTGTCAGTTACCGCCACGTCGCGAATGGGCAGTTGACCAGGCAGCCTTAACAAGACACTGTCTGTGCCGCCATCCTGGTTGGGAACCAATTTGTACTGTGGTTCAACCAATACGGCCAATTCACCAAGGCCTTCATAGTTGTCATCAAATTGCGTGAACTCATTGCCACGGAAAGGTCTGTGGTCTGCCATGTCCTGTCCTGATAGAGGACGGTATACATCAAGAACCCACTCTGCCACGTTGCCAGCCATGTCGTACAGGCCAAAATCGTTGGGAGGGTAAAACTTCACCTGCATGGTGATGTTAGCTTGGTCATTCAAGTAGCCACCAATACCCATGTTGTCACCGCCGCCGCGTTTGTAGTTGGCAAGCATGTCACCCATGTCACCTTTCTGACCGTTGCGAACAGTTGAGCCATTCCAAGAGTACTTGTTGCGATCAACGGTGCGGTTGTAAACGCGATTACCCACTTCAGCATAGGCAGCGTATTCCCACTCAGCTTCTGTTGGTAGACGGTACTTGGGAAGCAAGATGCCATCTTCAATGCGTGCAGGGCGACCTTCTTTGCCGTACTGAGTGTTGGGGTTCAAGTCCTTCACGCCACGCTTGTTTTGTTGGGTGTATTCACCGCCTTTGTACAAGTACACTTCGGTGTTGAAGCTTTGATCATCTTGCTGCTCATGCATGGTGTTGAGGATGCCTTTGTCGATGAGAATTTGCTCATTCACGCGATCAGTTCGCCATGAACAGTAGCGCATGGCCTGCTCCCAAGAAACACCGACCACAGGGTAGAAGTTGTAGGCAGGATGACGCAAGTAGTTCTCCACGTAGGTTTCATTGTAACCAAGCTTGTTTCGCCACACCAAGGTGTCAGGCAATGCCGATTGGTAAATCTGTGGGTAGTACCCGTAATCGTACACACGTCTAACCCAATAGAGGTACTCGCGATAATCTGCGTTGGTTACCTCACTTTCGTCCATGTAAAAAGATGCCACCGTGACACGCGAAGGTTGGTTGTTCCAGTCACGCTGGAAATCTTCCTCCACACGGCCCATGACAAAGGTGCCACCTTCAACGAAGACCAAACCGGGTCCAGCTTCCTGGCCCTTGTAGTCAAGGTTGATTTGGAATCCTCCATTGTTGCTTTTGTTGTAAGCCCATCCCGTTGTGCTGGATTGGGTCTTTGCGCAGCTGGCAAGCATCAAGCTAGCAGCTACAAGTAGAATGGTTTTACGAATCATCGGATAGTCAAATTAAAATTTTGGACACTTAATTCCTCTGCTGCGAGAGCGTTGAGATCGGCATGGGAATTGGTAAGACATGCTAATTTCATGTGCACCACCTAGGGTGTTTTTCAATGAAGAGATGGTGTAATCGTAGGAGTAGCCAAAAGTCCAGGGCATGTCATTGGGTGCAATGCCTATGATGGCCACAATGGCGTCAGGATTTGAGCTGAGTGCTCCCATGGCTTGGCGGTAAGCCAATCCACCAGTGATCAAGCCACGATTGAATGAGATGCCAGAAGTTAACTGCATGGCTCCGCCTTGGCTTTGAAAGACCGCGTGGGGGATGAGCAAGTTGTCCAGGTCATTGTACAAGCGCTTGCGTCCAATAGGAATCACTGCGCCAAGTTGACCGGTGAACTTCATGGGTAGGCTGTTGTTGCTCAAGAAGGCTTCATTGGGCTCAGTGACATGTGCAAAGGTTGCACCCATGTAGAAGTTGTCAGTGAAGCCTAAGATTCCAAAGGTTAAGTCAAAGTTCTGGCTATTGAGCACATTGGCACTGCCTGGAGGGATTTCATTGGTTGGCTTAACAAAGCCGTAGAAGGGATCGATTTGATCAGGGAATGTCAGGTTGCCCCAATCCAGCAATCGCTGACGGAATGTTCCTTGCGCACCAAACAGCACAGAGAAATCTCGGGTGACAGTTAGGTGGTAGGAGTATGCAAGCGACACCTCTGTCAAGCTCAAGGCGCCGTTGGCGGCCTCATCTTGCAACATCAATACGCCAACGCCGCCGTTGAGGGCGTCCACATATTGATCGTAAGAGGCTGAAGTCGTCTGATAAACGCCCAGCGTTGGGTATTGGTTTCGGTAGTTGACGTTCACCTTCGGACATTGACTCACGCCAGCAAAGGCGGGGTTCAAGTAGATAGGGTTGGCGTAAAACTGCGTAAAGTGTGCATCTTGAGCAGCCATGGATAAGAATCCAAGGCTTAGGGATGCTGAGATAAAGAGGCGAGAAAGGGCCATGTATAACGCGCGTAGATTAGAAGCACAAGTATACGATTTCCCTTGTTGTTTATGAAATGCTGATAAATATTGTCTCATGACAACAAAACGGCGAACTTAGCGTATTGTGATAAGCTACATGAACAGAGTACCCAACTTCTCCCCAACAAATGGTCTATGTCTGTTGATAATGACCATGTTATGCTCGTTTTCAGCGCAGGCACAACTCAGCAATTCTGCCCTTAGTCAAGGCGATTGGGCAGAGGTTAGTGTACCCAATGAAGCAATTTGGCGACTATCTGGTAGCGATTTAGTAACCTTAGGGCTGCCAGGAACGGCCTGGACAAGTGCCAATATTGGTGTATGGGGACTTCCTGCGGGCCTCTTGCCAGAGGCCAATGCCGTGTCACGATCTGTCGACCTGATAAGCCTGCCTATTTGGGTTGATGATGGCGGCGATGGCAGCTTTGATTCGGGGGATCACCTGTATTTCTACGGACAGCTCCCGCAGATCACAATTTACGACACCACCAAGCAGGATTTCGTGGTTCAACGGCACCATTACGCAGATGCTCAAACCTACTTTGTCACCAGCACGGAAGGCGGACGCCGGGTGGCATTGACGCAACTACAGCCTCAAAGCAATGACACCATCAATCGACACCGCTACATCAACCGGCACGAAGAAGACAATGTCAATTTGGTGGGGGGTGGCCGACAATGGTTTGGTGAAATATTTGATTTTGTGCTCACCCGACAGATTGACTTAGGACTTGCTGCGTTGGATGCCAATTCCATGGCCAAGTTCACGATGCGGGCAGTGGCTCGTTCAACGACATCTTCCACCGACATGACCTTGGAGACCGCGATGGGTCAAGTGGGCAGTATCAATATGCAATTGGTTTCTGCGAGTTCTCATGCCAACTATGTGGATGATGCCAGGGGTGATTGGACACAAGCCGGCAATGGCGTCAATGCATGGGGCATGGTGCAAGTTGACTTTGACCGAAGCAATGACCCAAGCGCAACCGCCTGGTTAGACTACCTTGACGTCAAGGCTGATGCGCCCTTAGACTGGGCCAAGTACCACGCTGCCCTGCGCTGGTTGCCTGTCGACGATAGCGTGCGGGTTTTTCGCATGAAAAACGCAAGTGCTCAGGCACTACCTAAAGTCTGGGATGTGACTGACCCCGCCCATGTGAGAGAGCGTCAAGGAGCAGTTGTTGGCAATGATTTACTGTGGAATATGCCCTTGGATTCAGCCCGAACGGTGATGGTTTTCACTCCCTATTTGGCACCAACACCAACCCTTGGATCCATTGTGGCCAATCAAGACATTCGAGCATGGGGACAGACGGATTATGTGATTGTGGCCCCCGAGCATATGCTGATAGAAGCCGAGCGACTCGCTCAGTTTCATCGTGATCGGGGGCTGACCGTTCAGGCTGTTGATGTGCAGCATGTGTACAATGAGTTTTCAGGAGGTGTTCAGGATCTGACAGCCATCAAAGACATGATGCGCATGTTGTGGTCTAACGCCAGCAGCCCGTCAGACAAGCCTGAGTATTTGCTCCTTTTTGGCGATTGCAGCTATGACATGAAGGGGCGCCTGAGTCCAAATCAAAACCAGATTCCGGCCTTTCAAAGTCAAGCTAGCTTCAGCTTGTACACATCCTTTGTCACCGATGATTATTTAGGGTTCATGGACGACAATGAAGGCCTACAGTTGACCCGGAAGACCTTGGATCTATGCATCGGTCGGATGACAGTGAACACCCTGTCTGAAGCGAAATCTGTGGTAGACAAGGTGATTGCTTATTCAGACCCCAGCCAATCCCTCGGAGATTGGCGCAAAAAAGTGTTGTTTGTGTCGGATGATGCAGATGCGGGCTGGGAGCCACTTCTGACCACCATTCCCGATCGCATTGCTGAGCGACTGGATACCCTTTACCCATTCTTGGATCTGGAGAAAATCTACTCTGACAGCTATGTTCAGCAGTCGAGCGCTGGGTCTCAAAGCTACCCTGGCGTGAGGCAAGATCTCTTGCAAAACATCAATGACGGCAATTTGGTGACAACCTATGTGGGCCACGGCGGTGAAGTGGGGTGGAGCAGTGAAAACATCTTGCAGTTGGCCGATGTGACAGCCTTCAGTAACGGGGCGAAATTGCCCTTGTTTGTCACCATCACCTGCGAATTTTCTCGCTTGGATGATCCCCTGAGGACGTCTGCAGGAGAGGAGTTGTTGATGAATCCCCTAGGCGGGGCCATTGCCTTGCTCAGCACAACACGGGTGATTTATGTGGATGCAGGCGCCATGCTCAGTGACAGCATTTTCCATACGATTTTTGAAAAGGAAGACAACCATTACCGAACCTTTGGTCAGATCCTTCGATCAGCAAAAAATTCAACAAACCGTTCGGACAAGCTTCGATTCACCTTGCTTGGTGACCCGGCCTTGCGCTTAAATGTCCCTGAACATGACATCGTTATTGACAGCCTCAATGGCCTTGTCCTTCCTGCAGTATCTGGATTGAATGACACCTTGAAGGCCCTGTCTCAAGTGCGCATATCTGGCCACATTCAAGAGGGCCTATCGGGCCAGGTGATGTCTACATTCAATGGCCGCCTTAAGCTCATCCTCTTTGACAAGGCGCAGCAAAGACAAACCTTGCGCAACGATGGCCAGGGACCTGTCATCAACTTCAATACATGGGACAATGCGGCCTACAGGGGTGATGTTGATGTGGTCGATGGTCAATTCACAGCGACATGGTTCATGCCCTTAGACATTGCTCTGCAAGTTGGTAAGGGGCGCTTATCCTTGTATGCTGACAACGGTCTGATAGATGCCTCAGGGTCTGATGGCCGCTTGCTGGTGGGAGGCATCAACACCTCAGCACCTCTGGACACATCAGGTCCATCCATCGAGGTGTTCATAGGAAACACAGGTTTCATCGATGGAGGCGTCACTGGGCCTGACCCCTTAGGCTTGGTGCGATTGAGTGACCCCAGTGGCATCAATGTGGTTGGCAACGGCATTGGCCATGATTTGATGGGTGCTTTGGACGGGGATTGGAATCAGGCTTTTTCTATGAATTCGCGGTTTGAGGCAGACCCCAACACCTACCAAAGTGGTCAAGCAACTTGGCCGTTCAACGATTTGTTAGATGGCTCCCACGTCTTTGCTGTTCGCGCTTGGGATAGTTACAACAACGTCTCTGTGGCGGAAGTGAATTTTTATGTGGTTTCGCGGGATCAGCTGGTTTTGGGTGACCTGCGCATTTACCCGAACCCCGGTAGGGGACCGTTCCATTTAGATTTGGAACACAATGCATCGGGAGACAGTTTGAAAGTTACTTGCCAAATTTTATCTGCATCTGGGGCCGCGGTATACGAATCCTCCTGGGAGGGCGTTCCACAGGCATCTGTGTTGCAGCCTATGGTATGGGATGGACGTGGTGGCAAAGGACAAATGTTACCGGCTGGCTGGTACGTTGTGCGCATGGATGTCACCCGCCTGTCAGATGGCCAGAAAGCTGCTGCCGCCGATCGACTCATTCTTTTGAACTAAGCAATATATTTGTCACCATGAATCAAAGCATTCCAAGACGTTTCAGTTATGCACTATTGTGTGCAACCCTATCCCTGAGCACAGTGGCGCAGACAACAGCATTTGGAGACAACCTCAATGTTGTCACCTCTGCTATGCCTATGTTGGCTATTGGGCCTGATGCCCGTGCCGGCGGCATGGCTAATGCGGGCTTAGCTTTAGAGCCAGACGCCAATGCCATCTTCTGGAATCCAGCCAAGCTGGCGTTTCTTGGGGAGGGAACAACTCAGGGGGGCTTATCCTACACCCCGTGGTTGCGTCAACTGGTTCCTGATGTGGAATTGATGTTTGCCAACGTGGCAGTAGGGCTTGGTGAGCGAAGCGGTATTGGTGCAAGTCTCCGTTATTTCAGCCTGGGCGACATCACCTTCCGCAACGAGCAAGGCGATGAGCAAGGCACCTACCGGCCCTATGAAATGGCCGTAGATGTGGCTTATGCCTTGAAGTTGTCAGAGCATTTATCTGCGGGTGTATCCCTGCGTTATGCTATGTCAGACTTGACTCAGGGTCAGGTAGTCGGCGGTTTGCAAACCAAGCCAGGACAGACTGTCTCAACCGATATTTCTCTGTACTACCAAGGCAATGAAATGAATTTACCCGATGGGCAGAAAGGTCAATGGCTGGGCGGCTTCAATGTCTCCAATATAGGTGCCAAGGTGAAGTACACCGAAAGTGGCCGCGAAGACTTCATTCCCACAAATTTACGCACAGGCATTGGTTACAATTGGACATTGGACCGCTACAACCGTGTCACCATCCTCTTGGATGTAAACAAACTCTTGGTGCCAACAAGGCCTTTGAGAGATCTCTTGGATGAGGACAACGATGGTGATCGCTACGAGATACTCAAAGGCATGGACGATAACGTGTCGGTGGTTCAAGGCATGATTCAATCGTGGAATCCTGCAGCTAAACCTGAGGGCGTGAATGAACTCATGCGTGAGTTCATGGTAAACATGGGGCTTGAGTATTGGTATGATGACAAATTCGCCGTCCGTGGCGGCTACCAGCACGAGGATCAAACCAAGGGCAATCGCCGCTTCTACACCATGGGCTTTGGCCTTAGGTACAGCCTGATAGGTCTTGACTTTGCTTACCTTTTTCCCGCCGATCAGTCGGTGCGATCCCCTTTGGAGAATACCATCCGTTTTTCAGCCCTGATAGACCTGAATCAGCTGCTGGACTGACCATGGACATATTGGCGTAATTTTGTCTCTTATCCCTAAGACATGGCAAAGAAAAAATTAACCCAAGCAGTCTACCTTAAATGGTATGAAGACATGAGCTTCTGGCGAAAGTTTGAAGATATGTGTTCTGCCTTGTACATCCAGCAGAAGATCCGTGGATTCCTGCATTTGTACAATGGACAAGAGGCTATTTTAGCTGGATCGTTGCTTGCCATGAATAAGGGTGACAAGATGATCACCGCCTACCGGAACCATGTGCAACCCATTGGTTTAGGGGTTGATCCCCGCCGTGTGATGGCAGAGCTGATGGGCCGTGTGGATGGCACTTCGAGAGGTAAGGGTGGTTCCATGCACATTTTCTCCAAGGAGCATAACTTTTTTGGTGGCCATGGCATCGTTGGGGGGCAGATACCCTTGGGTGCAGGTATTGCCTTTGCAGACAAATACCAGGACAAGGATCATGTGACGTTGACTTACATGGGAGATGGCGCCACGCGACAAGGAGCCTTGCACGAAACCTTTAACCTGGCTATGCTATGGAATTTGCCAGTGGTTTTCATTGTAGAGAACAATGGCTATGCCATGGGCACGTCGGTTGAGCGCACAGCCAATCACAGTGAAATTTGGAAATTGGGCTTGGGGTATGAAATGCCTTGCCAAGCAGTTGATGGCATGGATCCTGCCATCACCTATGCAGCCATTCAAGAAGCTGTTGATCGCGCCCGCAACGGTGGTGGTCCAACATTTTTGGAAATTCGGACCTACCGTTACAAGGGGCATTCCATGTCGGATGCACAGCTTTACCGAACCAAGGGTGAGGTTTCAGAGTACCAGAAGGTCGATCCCATCTTAACATCCAAGGAAATGCTCCTCAAGAAGAAGTGGGCCACAAAAGAAGACCTTGAAGTCATTGATCAGCGCGTGAAAGCGCTGGTGGCTGAATGTGTTGAATTTGCTGACAACTCACCCTTCCCTGAAGGTCATGAGCTGTTCAAACATGTCTACACCCAAGAGGATTACCCCTTTGTAACTGAATAATTGCACGGATTCCGCAATCACTTAAAACATTGAACCATGGCCATTGTAATTAATATGCCTCAACTGAGTGACACCATGACTGAAGGTGTTGTAGCTAAATGGCACATCAAAATTGGTGATGTCGTCACGGAAGGGTTGCTTCTTGCGGAAATTGAAACTGACAAGGCAACCCTTGACTTTGAGTCCTTTCCGGGTCAAGAGGGTGAGCTTTTATACATTGGCACTAAAGAAGGTGAGGCAGCTCCAGTGAATAGCATTCTTGCCATCATCGGCGAGAAAGGTGAAGACATTAGCGCATTGCTCACTGCCTCAGCGGCCAGTGAATCGCCTGTTGAATCAAAGCCATCAAAGGAGGCAGCACCGGCGAAGGTCGTATCAGCACCTGTTGCACCCGTAACCCCAGCTCCTGCAGCATCAGCGAGCACAGGCCGCATCAAGGCGTCCCCATTGGCCAAATCCTTGGCTGCAGACAAAGGCTTGAATTTGGCTGGCATTGTTGGCAGTGGTGAAGGTGGCCGTATTGTCAAAAGGGACATTGAGGTTGCAGCTGCTGCGCCAATTGTTGCTTCCCCGGCTGTTGCCCAGAACTACCCAAGCTCTGGCTACATAGATACCCCCGTATCGCAAATGAGGAAGGTCATTGCTTCGCGCTTGGGTGAAAGTAAATTTTCCGCACCGCATTTCTATGTATCAATGTCCATTGACATGGGAGCTGCCATGGCCTCACGCAGTCTTTTGAATGCAGAATCCGCTGTTAAAATCTCCTTCAATGACATGGTGGTGAAAGCGGTGGCGAAATCCTTGAAAAAACACCCCGCTGTGAATAGCTCTTGGCTGGGTGATGTCATTCGCACCAACTTTGATGTCCATGTTGGTATTGCGGTGGCTGTGGAGGATGGCTTATTGGTGCCGGTGGTTCGCCATGCGGACGCAAAATCCCTATCGGACATCTCAACGGAAGTTAAATCCTTTGCACAGCGTGCAAGGGACAAGCAGTTGCAGCCTCAGGATTGGGAAGGCAACACCTTTACTATATCTAATCTAGGGATGTTTGGTGTGGAGGATTTCACGGCCATCATCAACCCACCAGATGCTTGCATACTTGCCATTGGCGGCATTCAATCCGTACCAGTCGTCAAGGATGGCGAGATCGTTCCAGGCCATGTCATGAAAGTCACCTTAAGCTGTGACCACAGGGCTGTGGATGGCGCTACAGGTGCAGCATTCCTCAACAGCCTGAAGGCCTTCCTTGAATCGCCGGTGACCATGCTGCTTTAAGCGTTCCTTCGAGAGAGGGAATTTGGTAAATTAGAATCAATCTAAACAACAATCTACCTTACCTTGCAGGCATGAATCTAAGCAATCTCCGCATTGGGCAAAAAGCCATCGTGCTTGAACCAGAAGAGGGCGTGAGTGTGAAGCTCTTTGAGATGGGTTGCTTGCCAGGTGAAGAAATTGAACTTTTATTTGTTGCCCCATTCAGGGATCCCATGTGCTTCCGTGTTCAAGGCACACAAATTAGCATGCGCCGCTCACTGGCAAAGAGAATCCCTATAACCCGTCCACATGGAAGCTAAGCAGTCCTTGCGCATTGCCATGGTCGGCCGGCCCAACACGGGCAAATCCACCCTGTTCAATCAATTGACGGGGATGAATCAAAAGGTTAGCAATTACCCTGGCGTGACCATGGAAAGGACCAGTGGTTTGACCAAGTTGGCACCCGGTCAGTTAGCTGAGATCATCGATTTGCCAGGCATTTACAGTTTACACCCCTCATCAGCTGATGAAGCGGTGGTGATGGATAGCCTGCTCAATGTGCATGAAGAAGGGGAGGTCGATGTGGTCATCGGCGTAGCTGATGGCACCAATTTGAAGACATGTCTCTTTGTTTTTTCTCAAGTCTTAGACCTTGGTATCCCCGCTGTGTTGGTCATTACCATGGCTGACGACATGGCTCATAGGGGCCTGGTTTTGGATCATGCTGCTTTGGGTGAATCCCTTGGTTGTGAGGTTTTGATCGTGAATGCCAGAACGGGAGAAGGTATGGAGGCTATTCAGCCAGCCATTATACGTGCAAAGGCATCGCCTCACGCACCCTTTTTCCAACCAGGAGGCATCCATCTTCAGTGGTTAGCAGCCCTGCAAGAGGGAGATGAGTACATCTATAAAACGTGGCTTCGCAGTTTATCTCAACCAGCGCATGAAGCAAAAATTCGTGAAAGCGGCCGCGGACCTAAACGCCTTCGTGCAGATGAGGCGATTCAGCGTTACCGACAGGTGAATCGCTGGCTTGGTAGTTTTTTAACCAGTTACCCTGAGCAGGATCGTCGATTCTCCACCAAGGTTGACCGCTTGCTTGTACATCCGCTTTGGGGTTCTGTGGTATTGTTTGGTTTGCTCTTTGTGATTTTCCAGGCTTTGTTTTATGGCAGTGAGGGACCCATGGTTGCGATCGACGAAATGATGACTTCCCTTTCTCAATCGATCAATGCCAAGCTCCCCGGCGGGTTTTTTACACACATGATCACCCATGGCTTGATGCCGGGCATCACGGGGGTATTGATGTTTGTGCCACAAATTGCCATGTTGTTTGGATTCATTGCCTTATTGGAAGAGTCTGGGTACATGTCACGGGTGGTCTTCATGATGGACCGATTCATGCGACCATTTGGCCTGAGCGGTAAGTCTGTGGTTCCCATGATCAGTGGCACAGCATGTGCCATCCCCGCCATCCTGTCGACGCGCAACATGGAAGACGGCAGGGAACGGTGGTTGGCCATTGCAGTCACGCCATTCATTACATGTTCTGCCCGTATACCAGTCTATGCATTGATCATTGGACTGGTCATTCCTGACATGGCCTTGATGGGAATTAATTTAAGGGGGCTGGTTTTGTTTGGCCTGTACTTTTTAGGTTTTGCAGCTGCCTTAGCCGCCGCGGCCTTGTTGAATAGGTGGAAGCGATCACAGGTTAAAGTAAAAGTACCTGACTTCTTATTGGAGATGCCAGAGTACCGATGGCCACAGCCACGCAATGTTGGCATGATGATCTGGCGCCAAACCAGCTCTTTTGTTAAGGAGGCTGGTAAAATCATTGTGGCCATCTCAGTGATTTTATGGTTTGCTGCCAGCTTTGGGCCAGATCATGCTGCTGACTTCACGCAGGACCGGGTCAGTGTGCCCATTGAAGAGAGTTACATTGGCATCGCAGGTCAGTTCATTGAGCCCGTCATGCGACCATTGGGTTATGATTGGAAAATATCTGTGGCCATCCTGAGCTCATTTGTGGCCCGTGAAGTCTTTGTTGGGACCATGGCGACACTATATAGTGTCGGAGACGAAGGCATAGAGAGTATTCATGCAACCTTGGCTAGTCAAATCAACCCAGAAACAGGGGAAGCATTTTTCAGTTTACCCATGGGAATCTCCCTGCTGCTCTTTTACGCCTTTGCCATGCAGTGCATGAGCACCCTGGTCGTTGTCGCAAGGGAGTCACGGAGTTGGACATTGGCACTTACACAATTCGTCCTCATGAGCCTCTTTGCCTACGTGGTGGCATGGGCAGCTTTTGTTGCGTTATCATAACCTTGTGGGAGACCGTATTCTAACTTAACTTGTTGACATGTCTGCAATGCTCTTATGGACCGTGGTCTTTTACGCTTTAATTTGGGTGGTTATGAAATTCATGGCCCCTGAATCGGAGGGTTGTGCATCATGCAATTGCGCACCAACCGATTAACCCTTTCATGAAACAATTTGTTGTTACCGGCTGTTCAAGAGGTATTGGACGTGCCACAGTTGAATACCTGCTTGCTGCAGGTCATCAGGTGCACGCCTTGTCTAGGAACAAGGATCTCCAGATACCTGGAGCAACCATGCATGCCGTGGATCTTCGTTCAGATGACAGCATAAAGGCATGGGCTCGTTCCATGGAGTCCTCAGGTTCGGTTATCGATGCCTTGATTAACAATGCTGGTACCTTGGTAAATAAGCCCTTTGTTTCAATGGAGCGATCTGATTTTCATGACATGGCTGATGTGAACTGGGCAGGAACAGCCATGTTGACACAGGCTGCATTGCCACTGTTTAGCAAAAAAGCCCACATACTGAACATATCAAGCATGGGGGGCTATCAAGGCGCTTCCAAGTTCCCCGGTCTCTCAGCTTACGCCA